>Ga0209738_10000055_pt1 | contig 26259 bp, 25 predicted proteins | sample TergutNc150P5_FD_187289 | JGI IMG/M metagenome (GOLD analysis project Ga0209738, IMG submission 187289) | Nasutitermes corniger P5 segment gut microbial community from laboratory colony in Florida, USA - Nc150 P5 (SPAdes) (version 2) | ecosystem: Host-associated > Arthropoda: Insects >...
AGGCGGTACGCTGGCTAACGTAGCGCCGAACGGCACAATGACGCTGAGCACGGGCAACAACATCGCCATTACGCAAAACGGCACGAACCTGACGATCGGTACGACGCCGACGATCAGCGCAGACAGCCTGTCGATCAACAACAGCACGGTGAGCCTGAGCGCGAACGGCCTGAACAACGGCGGCAACGCGATCACGAATGTGGCCGCGGGCACGCTGTCGGCCACGAGCACGGATGCTGTGAATGGCAGCCAGCTGTACACAGCGAACGCCACATTGGCCGAAGCGGGCAGCAGCACAGCAGCAGCGCTGGGCGGCGGCGCGAGCTACAACGCAGCCACGGGCGAGGTGAGCGCTCCGTCGTACGCGCTGGGCAGCAACGGCACGTATAACAACGTGGGCGGCGCGCTGACGGGCCTTTCGAACAGCATGACGAGCCTGGAAAGCAGCGCAGTGCAGTATGACAACGCCAGCAAGACCAGCGTAACGCTGGGCGGCGCAGGCGCAACCACGCCGGTGACGCTGTCGAATGTGGCCGCGGGCGTGAACGCGAATGACGCGGTGAACGTCAGCCAGCTCGATGCGGTGAAGTCCACGGCCAATGCAGGCTGGAACGTCACCGCCGCAGGTGCGAACGCAACCGGCTCGACGCTGGCGAATGTCGCCCCGAACGGCACAATGACGCTGTCCACGGGCAACAACATCGCCATCACGCAGAACGGCACGAACCTGACGATCGGCACAACGCCTGCGATCAGCGCAGACAGCCTGTCGATCAACAACAGCACAGTGAGCCTGAGCGCAACCGGGCTGGACAATGGCGGCAACGCGATCACGAACGTGGCCGCGGGCACGCTGTCGGCCACGAGCACGGATGCCGTGAATGGCAGCCAGCTGTATACAACGAACGCCACATTGGCCGAAGCGGGCAGCAGCACAGCGGCAGCGCTGGGCGGCGGCGCAAGCTACAACGCAGCCACGGGCGAAGTGAGTGCTCCGTCGTACGCGCTGGGCAACGGCACATACAGCAACGTTGGCGCGGCATTGTCCGCCGTGCAATCCACAGCGGGCGCAGGCTGGAACGTCACCGCCGCAGGCGCGAACGCAACTGGTTCGACGCTGGCCAATGTCGCCCCGAACGGCACGATGACGCTGACCACGGGCAACAACATTGCGATCACGCAAAACGGCACGAACCTGACGATCGGCACCACGCCTGCGATCAGCGCAGACAGCCTGTCGATCAACAACAGCACGGTGAGCCTGAGCGCGAACGGCCTGAACAACGGCGGTAACGCGATCACGAACGTGGCCGCGGGCACGCTGTCGGCCACGAGCATGGATGCTGTGAATGGCAGCCAGCTGTATGCGGTGAACGCCACGCTGGCCACGACGACCGCCACGCTGGCCGCAACCGGCAACAGCACGGCGGCGGCGCTGGGCGGCGGCGCGACATACAACGCTGCCACGGGTCAGGTCTCCGCGCCTTCGTATGTTGTCAATGGCAGCACCTACGCCAACGTGGGGGATGCGCTGAACGGCGAAGTCGTGCACTACTACAGCATGAACGACAATGACGTGCAGGGCGGCAACTATGCCAACAATGGCGCCACGGGCCAGTACTCGATGGCCGCAGGCGCGAACGCGCTGGCTTCGGGCGATTACGACCTCTCCGCTGGCTACAACAACACGGCTTCGGGCACGCGGTCGATCGCCGTGGGCACAGGCAACACGGTGTCAGGCAGCAACTCCGGCGCGTTTGGCGACCCGGACATCATCAACGGCGATAATTCCTACGCGTTGGGTAACAGCACCAGCCTGGGCGGCAACGATTCGTTCTCGTTCGGCAACAGCAACACGGTGATGAACCAGGACACCTTCGTGCTGGGCAGCAACGTCACCACCACGCAGAACAACTCGGTGGTGCTGGGCAATAACAGCACGGATCGCGCAGCTGTGTCCGTTTCCACGGGCACGATCAACGGCACGGCTTATGCCTATGCAGGCTCGACCCCGTCAGGCGTGGTCAGCGTGGGCAGCGCGGGCGGCGAGCGCCAGATCATCAACGTGGCCGCAGGCCAGGTGAGCGCCGACAGCACCGATGCCATCAATGGCTCGCAGCTGTATTCCACCAACGCCGAGCTGGGCGCGGTGGGTAACACGGTGAATAACCTGGGCGCGAGCACGGCGGCCAACCTGGGCGGCGGTTCAACATACAACGCAAGCACGGGCGAAGTGAGCGCCCCGTCGTATGCGCTGGGCAACGGCACATACAGCAACGTTGGCGCGGCATTGTCCGCCGTGCAGTCCACCGCGGGTGCAGGCTGGAACGTCACCGCCGCGGGCGCGAACGCAACCGGCTCGACGCTGGCCAATGTCGCCCCGAACAGCACGATGACGCTGACTACGGGCAATAACATTGCCATCGTACAAAACGGCGCGAACCTGATGATTGGCACGACGCCTGCGATCAGCGCAGACAGCCTGTCGATCAACAACAGCACGGTAAGCCTGGGCGCGAACGGTCTGGACAACGGCGACAATGTGATTACCGGCGTGAAGGCAGGCGACATCAGCTCGTCCACTAGCACGGACGCAGTCAATGGCGGCCAGCTGTATGACACGAACCAGCAGATTGCCAGCCTGTCGGCCAACGCAGTGCAGTATGACGACGCCAGCCGGACCAGCGTGACGCTGGGCGTCGCGGGCGCAACCACGCCAGTCACATTGTCGAACGTCGCGGCGGGCGCGCTGAGCGCCAGCAGCACGGAGGCGGTGAACGGCTCGCAGCTGTACACAACCAATGCCGCGCTGTCCACCTTGTCCGCAGACACGGTGCAGTATGGCCACAACGCCGATGGTTCCGTGAACTACAACAGCCTCGCCCTGGGCGGCGCACCCTCGACCGATGGCGGCGTGAACGGTGGCACCACGATCACGAACCTGCATCAGGGCGTTGTGACGGCCACCAGCACGGACGCAGTCAATGGCGCGCAGCTGTATCAGACCAACCAGGCGATCAGCCAGGCGCAGGCCACGGCCAACAAGGGCTGGAACGTGACGACCGCGAAGGTGGGCACGGGCACGGACATGGATCCCTCCGTGGCGAACGTGGCCCCGGGCGCAACGGAAACGGTGACGGCAGGCAACAACATCGCCATCACGCAGGACGGTGCGGACCTGACGATTGCCACCACGCCTGACCTGAACGTGGACAGCGTGAACGCTACCGGCAACGTCACGACCACCAATGCCAGCGGCACCACCGTGATGAACGGCGCAGGCCTGAGCATGAGCAATGCATCGGGCAGCAACGCCACGACGCTGAGCAGCAATGGCATGGTCATCACCGGTGGCAGCAGCCCGGTGAGCCTGAGTTCTGCAGGGCTGAACAACGGCGGCAACACGATCACGAACGTGAAAGCCGGCGTCAATGACACCGACGCGGTGAACATGAGCCAGCTCAAGGCCGCCGAAGCGTCCATCGCCGCGCTGAACAACGATCTGGATAACCTGGGCAACAGCGTGGCGCACGCGCTGGGCGGCAACCCAGGCGCGGCTTCGGGCAGCAGCAATGGTTCGGAGAACGCGCCGTCAGGCAGCAGCGCCACGCAAAACGCCGCAGGTAACAGCGCAGCGGCGGCGCTGGGTGGTGGCGCAAGCTACAACGCCAGCACGGGTGAGTTGTCCGCGCCTTCGTATGACATCAATGGCAAGACGTACGACAACGTCGGTTCCGGACTGTACGCTGCCACCTCGCATGACTACAGCGTGAACAGCCCGGCGCAGCAGGGCGTGGACAGCAACTACGCGAACAAGGGCGCCACGGGCCAGAACTCGCTGGCTGTGGGCGCGCAGGCAGCCGCCTCGGGCGCGAACAGCGCAGCGATGGGCAATGGCGCCATGGCCTCCGGCGCAGGCAGCACCGCGCTGGGCAACGGCGCCGTGGCGACGGGTTCCAGCGCCGTGGCGCTGGGCGCAGGTTCGGTGGCCAGCGAGGACAACACCGTGTCCGTGGGCAACGCAAAGACGCAGCGCCGGATCACCAACGTCGCCGCAGGCGTGAACGGCACCGATGCTGTGAACGTGAACCAGCTGAACAACGCGATGCAGCAGGTGAACACCGCGTTTGGCAGCGTGAACAACAGCATCAACAATGTTGCCAAACGTGCCTATGCAGGCGCCGCGTCGGCGATGGCCATGCCGAACCTCACGCCGATGCATCCGGGCCATACGGTGGTGGCGGCGGGCGGCGGGTATTACCACGGGCAATCTGCCACGGGTATCGGCGTGACCTATCGCTCGGACAATGGCCGCTGGCTGCTCAATGGCGCAGCGTCCTATGACTCCGTGGGCGATGTGGGCGTGCGCGTGCAGGTGGGGTATGAATTTTAAGTATGTTAATGTTAACTAATGTTAAATATTAACGGCTTACTATTTGACAGGAACCAGGAAACAGGAAACAGGAAACAGGAATGATCGTGATGAACAAACGTAATGTGATGCAGGCCCTGCTGGCCATCGTCGCTGCGAGCGCGGCGCTGCTTGCCGGCTGCGGCGGCATGATTCCCGCCACCACGAAAGATGGCCAGGTCGCGTTTCCCGACGTGAAACATGCGTGGATGCGGGAGGGCACCTTCGTGAATGTGGACAATCTGCGCCAGGTGCGGCCCGGTCTGACCAAGAACCAGGTCTATGCACTGATCGCCGAGCCCCACTTCCAGGAAGGCATTTTCTTCGTGCATGTGTGGAACTACATCTTCGACTTCCGCCGGCCCGATGGTTCTGTGCAGCAATGCCAGTATCAGGTGCAGTACGACGAGAACATGCGCGTGAAGGCAACCTACTGGCGCACCCCGCAGTGCGCCGCGATCGCCAGTTACCGCAGGCCCGCATTCGTCAGGCGATAAGCGCGTTGCTGCCGCTGTCACAGCGGCGCAGGCCATTCCCAGGCGCCACAGCCGGATACGCAGGTATCTGGGCCGTGGCGCTTTTTGCTATTTTTAATGGTTATCCCTCATGGCCTGCCGGATTTTAGCTGGACTATAATCAAACAGGATACGCGGCGTTCTGCGTTCTTCGGTGTTCGTTTTTCTGTTTTGAAGGGGGCCAGCTTGGAAAGTTTTTACGATGCCATGCGCAGTCAGGGTGTCACAAGGCGCAGCTTTTTGAAGTTTTGCAGCCTGACCGCCACTGCACTAGGGTTGGGTTCATCGTTCGTGCCGCGCATCGCCCATGCGCTCGAAACCCAGCCGCGCACCCCTGTTCTCTGGTTGCACGGCCTGGAGTGCACCTGCTGCACTGAGTCCTTTATCCGCTCGTCGCATCCGCTGGCCAAGGATGCGATCCTGTCGATGATCTCGCTCGACTATGACGATACGATCATGGCCGCCGCCGGCACGCAGGCCGAGGCCATCATCGAAGAGATCATCACGAAATACAAGGGCAATTACATCGTCGCCGTCGAAGGCAACCCGCCGCTCAACGAGGACGGCATGTTCTGCTTCGAGGGCGGCGAGCCTTTCATCGAAAAGCTCAAGCGCGTGACTGCTGACGCCAAAGCCGTGATCGCATGGGGCTCGTGCGCATCGTGGGGCTGCGTGCAGGCCGCGAAGCCAAACCCGACGCAGGCCACGCCCATCGCTGAAGTGATTCTGGACAAGCCCATCATCAAGGTGCCTGGCTGCCCGCCGATTCCCGAGGTCATGGCCGCGGTGATTACGTATCTGGTCACCTTCGGGCGTATTCCGCCGCTGGATCGCCAGGGTCGCCCGAAAATGTTCTATGGCCAGCGCATTCACGACAAATGCTATCGCCGCGCGCATTTCGATGCGGGTGAATTCGTCGAAAGCTGGGACGACGAGGGCGCGCGCAAGGGCTACTGCCTGTACAAGATGGGCTGCAAAGGCCCCACGACCTATAACGCCTGCTCGACGGTGCGCTGGAACGACGCGGTGTCGTTCCCGGTCCAGTCGGGCCACGGCTGTCTGGGCTGCTCGGAAAACGGTTTCTGGGACAAGGGTTCGTTCTACGACCGCGTGGTGAAGATCAACCAGTTCGGCGTCGAAGCGAATGCCGACCGCATCGGCCTGACAGTGCTGGGCGTGGCGGGCGCGGCCATTGCGGCGCACGCTGTGGTCAGCGCGGTCAGGAATGCGTCATTGAAGCGGCAGGATCTGAAGCCGCTGGATACGCTTGATGCGCACGCGGCGCAAACCCCTGCCACGGCAGAACCCGACGTCCATGAGGAAAACCGCTAATGAGCTACCAGACACAAGGCTTTACGCTCGATAACAGCGGGCGTCGCGTGGTGGTCGATCCGATCACGCGCATTGAAGGGCATATGCGCTGCGAGGTCAATCTCGACAGCAATAACGTGATTACCAATGCCGTCTCCACCGGCACGATGTGGCGCGGGCTGGAAGTCATCCTGAAAGGGCGCGATCCGCGCGATGCATGGGCGTTCGTCGAGCGTATCTGCGGCGTGTGCACCGGCACGCACGCGTTGACCTCCGTGCGCGCCGTCGAAAACGCGCTGGGCATCCAGATTCCCGAGAACGCGAACCTGATCCGCAACCTGATGCATGCCACGCTGTGGGCGCACGATCACCTGGTGCATTTCTATCACCTGCACGCGCTGGACTGGGTGGACGTGGTGTCCGCGCTGAAGGCTGACCCGAAGCGCACCTCTGAGCTCGCGCAGAGCATTTCAGACTGGCCGCTGTCCTCGCCTGGCTATTTCCGCGATTTGCAAGCGCGCCTGCAACGGTTTGTCGCCTCAGGGCAGCTCGGCCCGTTCCGCAACGGCTACTGGGGCCATCCGGCCTATAAATTGCCGCCGGAAGCGAACCTGATGGCGGTGGCGCACTATCTCGAAGCGCTCGACTTCCAGAAGGACATCGTGAAGATTCACGCGGTGTTTGGCGGCAAGAATCCGCACCCGAACTGGCTGGTGGGCGGCGTGCCGTGCGCGATCAATCTCGACGATGTGGGCGCGGTGGGCGCGGTGAACATGGAGCGGCTCAATCTCGTGTCGTCCATCATCGACCGCACGATCACGTTCATCAACCAGGTGTATATCCCTGACGTGGTGGCCATTGCCGGGTTCTATAAAGACTGGGGCGCAATTGGCGGCGGGCTGTCCTCGCAGTCGGTATTGTCGTATGGCGACTTCCCCGATCATGCGAACGATTACAGCGCGAAGAGCCTGCTTGCGCCGCGCGGCGCGGTGATCGACGGCAATTTCAACGAAATTCATGACGTCGATCTGAGCAATCCTGACGAAATCCAGGAATTTGTTGCGCACTCGTGGTATCGCTACCCGGATGGCACGCATGGCCTGCACCCGTATGACGGCCAGACCGTGCCGCAGTTCGAGCTGGGCCAGGCTGCCCGGGGCACGAAAACGAAGATCGAGCAGATCGACGAGGCTGGCAAGTATTCGTGGATCAAGGCGCCACGCTGGCACGGCCATGCGATGGAAGTCGGGCCGCTGGCGCGCTACCTGATTGGCTATCACCAGAACCGCGCGGATATTCGCGAGCCGGTGGACGCGTTGCTCAAACAGCTGAATGTGCCCATCGCCGCGCTGAACTCAACGCTGGGCCGCACGGCGGCGCGCGCGCTGGAAGGGCAGTGGGCCGCAGGCAAGATGAAGTATTTCTTCGACCGCCTGATGAGCAACCTGAAAAACGGCGACACGGCCACCGCGAACGTGGACAAATGGCAGCCCGGCAGCTGGCCGCAACAGGCGCGCGGCGTGGGCTTTACCGAAGCGCCGCGTGGCGCGCTCGGGCACTGGCTGAAAATCCAGGACACGAAGATCGACAGCTACCAGTGCGTCGTGCCGACCACCTGGAACGGCAGCCCGCGTGACGAGAAGGGCCAGATTGGCGCATTCGAGGCCAGCCTGATGCAAACGAAGATGGCGCGCCCGGACGAGCCGCTGGAAATCCTGCGCACCCTGCACAGCTTCGATCCGTGCCTGGCCTGTTCCACCCACGTGATCGGCGCGGCGGGCGAGGAACTGGTGCGCGTCACGGTGCGTTGAGCAAGGGGGAAGAACCATGTCCATGCCCTTTACAACCCGCCCCGAGCATCTGAAGACGCTCGGCTTCGATGGCAGCGTGCCTGCCGATCTGCATGGCCGGGTGGTGACGTCCGTTTATGTATATCCGGCATCGGTGCGGCTGTGGCACTGGCTGTCCGCCCTGGCGATCGTGGTGCTGTGCATCACCGGCTATTTCATCGGCAAGCCGATGCCCACCCTGTCCGGCCCGGCGGGTTCCCATTTCATCATGGGCTATATCCGCTTCGCGCACTTTTCGGCGGGCTATGTGCTGGCCATCGGGCTGATATTCCGCGTGTGCTATGCGGTCTTTCTGAATCCGTTCTCGCGCGAGATCTTCGTGCTGCCGATCCTGACCCCGCAATGGTGGAAGGAGCTGCTCTACGAAGTCCGGTGGTATCTGTTCATGGTGCGCTATCCGCATAAATATGTCGGCCACAACCCGTTCTCGCAGGTGGCGATGTTTACGTTCCTGATCGTCGCGGTGTTGATGAGCATGAGCGGATTCGCGCTCTATGGCGAAGGCCTGGGCCACAACAGCTGGGCCTGGCATCTGTTTGGCTGGATGATTCCGCTGACAGGCGGCAGCCTGTCACTGCACGAATGGCACCAGCTGGGCATGTGGAGCATCGTGCTGTTCGTGATGGTGCATCTGTATGCGGCCATCCGGGAGGACATCATGTCCAGGCAGAGCATCGTTTCAACGATGATCAGCGGTTTCCGTCTGTTCCGGGGTTAAGGGGCGGGCATGGAAACCGTGATTGCGGGCGCGCGCCCCGTCGTCGTTCTCGGCATCGGTAACGTGCTGTGGGCCGACGAAGGCTTTGGCGTGCGCGCGGTCGAGCGGCTGAATGCGCAGGGGCCGTGGCCCGCGCATGTCACGCTGGTCGATGGCGGCACGCAGGGGCTGGCGTTATTGCCGTTCGTTGAGGCCGCGCATCGGCTGATCGTGTTCGATGCGGTGGATTTTGGCCTGGCGCCCGGCACACTGGCCGTGCGCGAAGGCGACGCGGTGCCCGCGTGCCTGAACGCGCGCCGCATGAGCCTGCATCAGGCGGGGTTTTCCGATGTGCTGGCCTGCGCGCAACTCCAGGGGCATTATCCCGATGAGATTGTGCTGATTGGCGTGCAGCCCGTGGAGCTGGATGACTTCGGCGGCAGCCTGCGCCCTGCGGTGCATGCGCAGCTTGAGCCAGCGGCGATAAAGGCGCGCGAACAGTTAAGGCGCTGGGGCATCCTGCCGGTTGACGTCGCTATTGATGGCGCGGCCATCGAGCCGTTGAACGACGCCAGCCTGGCGCTGGCGCGCTATGAGGGCGAGCGCCCGTCCGCGGAAATGGCGAACCGGCAGGGCGATACGCGCTTCTGGCAGCCATCGCCCGCGGCGATTCCCGCCGCCACGGAGCAGCGCTGATGTGCGTCGGCATTCCCGCGCGCGTGGCGCGCATGGATGAACAGGGCGCATTGCGCGCGCAGTGCGAGAGTCGCTATGGCCCGTGCGTGGTGGATTTGTCCCTGACCGGGCCGCTGGAAGCGGGCACATGGGTGCTGACGTTTCTCGATGCGGCGCGCGAAGTGATCGACGCGGCGCGCGCACACGATATCAACGCAGCGCTCGATGCGCTGGATGCGATTGCGCGGGGTGAAACGGGTCAAAACCTCGATGCATTCTTTGCTGACCTGACCCACCGTGAGCCGCAACTGCCCGCGCATCTGCGCGCGGCGGTGATTCCCCGATGACGATGCCTGCTTCTGCTTCTGCTTCTGTTTCTGTTCCAACGCTTGAACTGCTGCGCGCGCGGCTGTCCAGTCAAGGTTTTCTGGCACTGGGGGCCGACCTGTCGGACAGGGCGCTGCGCGAGGCCGCGCCAGGCGCGACGAATCTCGTGATCCTGCCGCTGGACGATCCCGCGCAGCGTCCCGAGTTTTTCGATCTGGCCGTGGTGCTGCCCGAAGTGCTGGGCCAGTTTGAAACGGGCGCGTTCCGCGTGGTGTTTACCTGCCCGCCGCAAAGCGCGCAGATCGTGCGGCGCTTTGGCGTGTTGCGTCATCCGGCGCTGGTTTTTCTGCGCGAGGGGCATTACGTGGGGGCGATCGAGGGCCTGCGCGACTGGCAGGATTATCTGCAATCGTTCGCGCAGCTGCGCACCCAGGCGCCGCAACCTGCACCGATTCCGCTGGCCGTTGCAGGAGCGCAATGATGGATCGCCCCTTTTCCTCGCCCGCACCCGAAGTGTTGCCGTTGCTGCGCGCAATGACCACAGCGCTGGCCCGCGCGCCCATGCCTGCGCCGCCGCTCGTTTTTCCCGTGCACGCGTTAAGCGCCGAGGCGCATGATCTGCTGGCACAGCTGATGGGCGAGGGCGAAGTCTCGGCCCAGGTGATGCCCACATCTGGGCGTTATGCGAACACGGGCGCAGTCGTGCGCATTCAGGAATCGCGTTACACGGGCGTGTGGCGCGTGATTGTCGATGGCGCGAACGGAGAGCGGCTCGATGACCAGATCGAAATCGGCGCGCTGCCCGCCGCGATTCTTGAGGAAGCATTGCACAGCGGCGCCACGCACGGCGTGATTCCCGATATGTCAGCAGCGCCAGGGCAGGCGGCTGACGGGCTGATGAACGCGCCCTCCATTGCCAGCGAAATCGCCGCAGCGCAGGCCGCTGCGCTCGAAACCATCACGCAGCAGGGCGGGCGCGGAAGTTCACATGTGATCAATTTCAGCCTGCTGCCCGTGACGCCCGCAGACATCGCATGGCTCGAAGCGATGCTCGGCGAGGGCACGGTGGCCATTTTCTCGACGGGCTATGGCAAATGCACCGTCACGGCCACAGGCTGGCGGCATGTGTGGCGCGTGCGCTATTTCGACGGCTCGAACCGCGTGCTGCTCGATACGCTGGATATCACCGCCATTCCCGAAGTGGTAATGGCCGCGCCGGAGGATCTGGCCAGCTCGCTGGATCACTTGCGCGAAATCGTTGACTGGCTGGAGCGCAGCTGATGTTCGAAGGCAGCTACCTGGGCGATGACAGCGCGCTCACGGCGCGCAGCCGGCTCGAATGCAAGATTTGCTGGTGGGTTTATGACCCCGCGCAGGGCGACCCTGTCTGGAATATTCCGCCGGGCACGCCGTTCTCTGAATTGCCTGCGCACTGGCGCTGCCCGGTCTGCGATGGCCCGCGCGAGCAGTTCATGCTGCTGCCGGATTGAGGGGAGCGCCCGCATGATGAACCCTGCCTGCCTGACGGGCGACACGCCCACCGAGACGCTCACACAGCGCATCGAAGCCGCATTTGGCGCGATTGCGCAAACCCGGATGCGCGACATGCCATTGAACAATCCGCGTTTGCAGGTGGCGATGGTGGGCTTGCGCGCGTGGCAGGCGAGCTGGATCGGCGTGCTGGTCACACCGTGGAGCATCAACCTGCTGCAACTGCCGATGCCCGGCGCGCCGTTTCCGCCCGCGCGCGCCGACGCGGTGATCGACGTTGCCTTGCCTGGCGCGGTGATGCCTTTCATGCCCGCGCGGCTGGATGCGCTGGGCGAATACCGGATGTGTTCGCTTTTTTCTCCGGCGCAGCAGTTCGCCGATCAGGCCACGGCCATTGCCACAGCGCAGGAAACCCTGCGCCTGCTGTTCGAGCCGCAGGGTTCACCGTCATCGGGCGCGCAAAATCCCTCGCGCCGCCGCCTGTTTGGACTGCGCATATGATGACCGCCCCGATCCCCCATATTCCCGTGCTGACGCTGGTGCTGGCGGGCGGCGCGGACAGCGTGCAGTCCGTGATGGGGCACTGGTCGCCGCTGCCCGTCGAGCAGTTACTGCTCGGGCGCGACACCGCGAATGTGAACGCGCTGCTGAACACGATGCTCGTGCTGTGCCGCCACGCGCAAAGCGCGGCATCGGCGCACGCGCTGGCGGCGGCGCAATCGGCCCGCGTGTCCCTGATCGTGCATAACGATCCCGTGGAGCTGGAAGCCGCGCGTGAAACCCTGCGGCGCTGGCTGATGGATTTCCCCACCGTGTTCGGCGGCGACTGGAGCTCGCCCGTGATCGCGCAATGGGCCAGGCTCGACTCGCGCGAGCGCGTGGCCGATTTCTGCAGCACGCATGTGTTTGGCCTGTCGGCCAGCGCCTGGCTGGTGTTGTCCAAACCTGAACTCAGACAATGGGCGCGCAATGTCACAACGCTGCCCGCGCGCTGGCTGCGCGATCTGCTGGAACACGCGCGGCGGCCCGTGGATGTCGCGCCCGCCGACGTGCTGCGCTATGTGGACAAAAACGCGATGGCCCTGCTGACTGAAGCGGGCCAGTCAGAGGCCTGGCCCGCGCATGCCGCGCTGTGGGACGAACCGGAGCGCGCGCCCGATCTGGCCAGCGCGCTGCTGTTCATGCGCCTGCGCCGGCTGGCGCGCTTTTGCGCCGGGCCGGAACATCGCGCGAGCGCAACGACGGGCAGCCTGCGTCACGGCAATATCGGCATTGGCTGGGCGCGTTGCGCGCGCGGCGTGCTCGTGCATCTGGCGCGGGTCAGGAACGGCAAGGTCGCGGCGTACCGGATCATCACGCCCACGCGCTGGAATTTCGGCCCGACGAATCTGTTGCAGCATGCATTGCGCGGGTTGTCGTGGGATGCGGCGCAGCCGCTGGCGCAACGGCTTGCGTTGCTGCTGGACCCGTGCACGCCGTATCGCATCGAGGTGGCCAATCATGCATGAGATGTCACTGGCCGAAGGCGTGCGCGATCTGATTGAAAGCCAGGCGCAGCGCAACCATTGCACGCATGTGCATGGCATCGAGCTGGAAGTCGGGCAGCTGGCCAGCGTCGATGTGGATGCATTGCGGTTTGCGCTGGATATTGCGTTGCGCGGCACGGTGGCTGAGGGCAGCGTGGTGACGATTGCGCAGCCGCCGGGCCATGCGTGGTGCATCAAATGCGAGCGCACGGTTGAAGTGTCGCAGCGCGGCGAGGGTTGTCCGGTTTGCGGCAGCTATCAATTGGCCGTGACGGATGGCGAGCAGATGCGCGTGACCGGCATGATTGTCGATTAACATTAACCTGTACGATAAGGCGGAAAGGCAGAAGGCCAGGGGGAAAACATTATGTGTACGACTTGTGGATGCGGGCAATCCGATACGCGAATCGAGGAAAACGGCACGTGGACGACGTTGCATTCCCATGAACATGAACATGCGCATGAGCATCAACATCAACATGGCCATGACCATGCGCGTGGTCGCCATGTGCAGCTCGAACACGATATCCTGCACGAGAACAATCATCATGCCGCCGCCAACCGCGCGCGGCTGCGCGAACATGGCGTGTTCGCGCTGAACCTGGTGTCCAGCCCGGGCTCGGGCAAAACGTCATTGCTGGTGCGCACCGTGGCCGCGTTGAAAGACACCCTGCCCGTGGCCGTGATCGAAGGCGACCAGCAAACCGCGAACGACGCCGAGCGCATCCGCGCCACCGGTACGCCCGCCGTGCAGATCAATACCGGCAAGGGTTGCCATCTCGATGCACATATGGTCGGCCATGCGCTGGACCGTCTGCCACAAACGATGCATAACGCGAACCCGCCAGGCGGCCTGCTGCTGATCGAAAACGTCGGCAATCTCGTTTGCCCTGCATCGTTCGATCTGGGCGAGGCGCACAAGGTCGTCGTGCTGTCCGTGACCGAAGGCGAGGACAAGCCGCTGAAATATCCCGACATGTTCGCCGCCGCGCAATTGATGCTGCTCAACAAGACCGATCTGCTGCCGTATCTGGATTTCGATGTGCAGAAAGCCATCGACTACGCGCGGCGCGTGAATCCGGCCATCGAGATTTTCTGCGTGTCGGCGCGCACCGGCGAAGGCTTCGATCAGTGGCTCGCATGGATTGCGGCGGGCTGCGCGCAGGCGCGCGAGGCCGCGTCTGCGCCGCGCTCCCAGGCCGAACCGGCGCACGCCTGACGCGGTGCTGCCGCAGTGATCGAGCGCGAACGCCTGGCCGTCAATGGCGTGGTGCAGGGCGTGGGCTTTCGCCCGTTTGTGTGGCGGCTCGCGCAGCGATTTCATCTTGCTGGCGAAGTGCGCAACGCCACGCGCGGCGTGCAGATCGACGTGCAGGGCGAGCGCCCTGATCTCGATGCCTTTTATGCCGCACTGACGCAACAGCCGCCGCCGCTTGCGCGCATCAGCGCGATTCATCGTGAACGTGTTGCCTGCCCTGCGCCGTGGCGCGATTTTCGTATCGCGCCCAGCGTGGCGGATGCAGCGGCGCAAAGCCGCATTCCTGTGGACTCTGCGCCGTGCGACGCTTGCATCACCGAGTTGTTCACCGCAGGTGGGCGGCGCTGGCGTCACCCGTTTATCAGCTGCACCGATTGCGGCCCGCGCTTCACGCTCACATATCGCACGCCTTACGATCGCGCGAACACCAGCATGGCCGCGTTTGCGTTATGCGCGCGCTGCGCGGCGGAATATGCGAACCCTGCCGATCGCCGTTTTCACGCGGAAACGATCGCCTGCCCCGATTGCGGGCCGACCGTGCGTTTCGCGCGGTTTAATGAACGCGCGGCGTTAGATAAAACCGATGCCATCGCCGCAGCGTGGGCGGCCATCGCGCGCGGCGAAATCGTGGCCGTGCAGGGGCTGGGCGGCTTCCAGCTGATCTGCGATGCAACGAATCCGGCCACCGTGGCCAGGCTGCGCGCACGTAAACGCCGCCCGGCCAAACCATTTGCGTTGCTTGCGCCGAACGTGGCCTCCGCTGCGCAGTGGGTCGATACGGGCGATGCGGCGAATGTCGCCTTGCTCACATCGCCCAAGCGGCCCATCGTTGTGTTGCCACGCCGCGCGGGCGTGATGCTCGACGGTATTGCGCCCGGGCTGAACCGGCTGGGCGTGATGCTGCCGGTGACGCCCATCCAGTATCTGCTGTTTCATCAGGCCGCCGCGCAGCCGCGCGGCGTGCAATGGCTGGGCGAAGCGCAGCCGGCCTTGCTTGTGGCCACCAGCGCGAACCTGTCCGGCGAGCCATTATTGATCGACCCCACCGAGGCGCGCGATGCGTTAGTCGGGATTGCCGATGCGATACTCGATCACGATCGCGTGATCGTCGTGCGCTGCGATGACAGCGTGGCGCTGGCCACGCCGCACGAAGGCCGCGCGGCGGGCCTGCCGCCTGCGGTGATGCTGCGCCGCGCGCGCGGTTATGCGCCGGAGCCGTTGTCCTTGCCGTCATCGTCATCAGACATACCCTCGGTGCTTGCGCTTGGCGCGCAGATGAAGAGCGTCGTTACCTTGACGTGCGGCGCGCAGGCGCATCTGTCGCCGTATCTGGGCGATCTGCGCAGCCTGGGCGTATGCGAGGCGCTCGATGCCACCGTCGAGCGCCTGGTGCAGCAGCTGCATATCACGCCCGATATCGTGGCCTGCGACGTGCAGCCCGACCTGTATTCCACGCGCCTGGCAGAAATGCTGGCCGAACGCTGGCAGGCGCCGCTATTGCGCGTGCAGCATCATCACGCGCATATCGCCGCCGTGCTCGCGGAAAACGGGCACACAGGCCCCGCGCTGGGGCTTGCGCTCGATGGTTTCGGGTATGGCGAGGATGGCAACGCATGGGGCGGCGAGCTGCTGCGCGTGGAAAACGCGCGGATGCAGCGCCTGGGGCATCTTACTGCGCTGCCATTGCCTGGCGGCGACGCGGCGGCCCGCGCGCCGTGGCGCATGGCGGCGGCGCTGCTGCATACGCTCGAACCGGGCGCGCGGCGGCCTTTGTCCAACAGCGATGCCGCCATAAACGCGCAGCTTGCATTGCTCTATCAACAAATCGAGCGCGGCTTCAACTGCCCGACGACCACGAGCCTGGGGCGCTGGTTCGATGCGATCGCCGGGCTGATGGGCATTTGCCCCACGCAGTCTTACGAAGGCGAAGCGGCGATGAAGCTCGAAGCGCTCGCGCGGCCCGAGGCGTTCGATATAGTCAATCACGGCTGGCGCATTCATCACGCTGGCCATGCTGATGATGCCGATGGACTGAATCTCGATATATTGCCCCTGGCGCGCGCGCTGGCGGCGCTGCGCGATCCTGCGGAAATCGCCCGCCGCTGGCACATCACGCTGGCCGCCGCGCTGGCCGACTGGATCCACCATGCGGTGGAGCGAACGGGCATCGACGTGGTTGCGCTGGGCGGCGGATGCTGCGCGAATCTCACGTTACTGCACGGCGTGCAAAGCGCGATGAAAACGCGAAGCGGCGCGCGCCCGACGCTGCTCTTCGCGCGCCACCTGCCGCCTGGCGACGATGCGATCAGTTATGGGCAGGCGTGGGTGGGGATTCGGCAGCATGGCAGCCATGGCACAACCCGCTGATACCGCTGACCAACCTGTTGATGCCGCGCCCGCGCCCGCGGCGGACCGGCTCGATCCCGCGGTCTGGAAAATTGCTGGCGTCGCGCTGTTCGGTTCCCTGCTCGCGCAGCTCGATGCGACGATCGTCAATGTTTCGCTGTCGAATCTTTGCGCAGAATTGCACAGCAGTTTTTCAACGATCCAGTGGGTCACGAGCGGCTATCTGCTGGCGCTCACCCTGGTGTTGCCGCTCAATGGCTGGCTGGTTGACCGCATTGGCGCAAGAGCGCTTTATCTGTGGTGTTTCTCGGCGTTTACGTTGTGCTCGGCGCTGTGCGGCCTGGCCTGGTCTGCGCCGTCGCTGATCGGGTTCCGCGTGCTGCAGGGCATCAGCGGCGGCCTGCTGGCGCCCATGACACAGATGATGATCGCCCGGGCCGCGGGCAAGCACATGGCACGGGTGGTGGGCTATATGGCGCTGCCTGTGCTGCTCGCTCCGGTGCTGGGCCCCATCATTGCGGGCGCGATTTTGCAGTATGCCACCTGGCGCTGGCTGTTTCTGGTCAATCTGCCCGTCGGGATCATCGCGCTTTGGCTGGTGATCCGGTTTCTGCCGGATGACCGCCACGAGACCACGCAGCGCACGCTGGACTGGTTCGGGCTGGCGCTGCTGTCGCCTGGGCTGGCGATGTTTCTTTATGGCTGCGGGCGCATTGACCATACGGCGGGGCGCATTCTGCTGGGCGCAGGCGTGGCGATGATCGCGGCCTTCCTTCTGACCGCGCGAAGCAAGGGCGACGCTGCGCTGATCGATCTGCGGCTGTTCCGGAGCAAGGTTTTTTCCGCTGCGGCGATCACGCAATTTCTGTCGAATGGTGGCATGTTCGCCGGGCAGATGCTCATCCCGGCCTTTCTGATTCAGGCGTGTGGCCGCTCGCCGGGCGAGATGGGCTGGATGCTCGCGCCACTGGGCATCGGCATGATGCTCTCCAACCCCTGCATGGGCACACTGACGCACCGGTTCGGCATCCGGCGCGTCTCCGCAGGAGGCGCCCTGCTGACGCTCTGTGCCACCTTGCCCCTGCTGTATCTCACTGCGCAGGGGCTGAACCTGCTGGTGCTGATCCCCGCGCTGCTTTTACGCGGCATGGGGATGAGCGGGATCGGCCTGCCGTCGATGACCGCAGCCTATGTTTCCGTGCACAGGCAGCGCCTGCCCATGGCAACGACTTCGCTCAATATCGTGCAGCGCCTGGGCGGCCCCGCGATGACGACGCTGTGCGCAACATTCCTGGCATGGAAGCTGAAGTCCCCCGGCGTGGGCCATGCCATTTCAGGGGCATATGAATGGGCCTTTCTGATCCTTTGCGGCATTCACGCGTTGACCTTTCTTGCGGCGATGCAGCTTCCACGTCGCCTGGAAGATGTCAAACATGATGAGTGACAGATTGGAATTCCATAATAAACGCAGCGTTTACCATGGAGCCGGATTTCCGCCATAATAAACGCAGCGTTTACTATGGAGCCAGATTTCCGCCATGATTGACTTGTGTTCATTGCCAGGCAGCTCGCGCGCCGGAATATCATGACTGCGGACGAACTGCTGCAAAAGCTGAACCTGCTTGACGAGAACACGCGCATTGAAGCGAAGCTGGCGCGCGAGGTTGGCAAGTCCCTGCTCGAAACCATCTGTGCGTTTGCCAACGAACCCGGTCTCGGCGGCGGCTGGCTTTTGTTAGGCGTGACTCGGGGAAAACCGGAATCGACACTATCCGCCCGCTATGAAGTCCAGGGTGTTCCTGACCCTGACAAACTCAGTGCCGACCTGGCCAGCCAGTGTGCGACCGCATTCAATAGCGTGGTTCGCCCAGACATCAGCACCGGAATACTGGAAAACAAACCTGTGGTAGTGGTCTTCGTGCCAGAGGCTGAACCCCAGGACAAGCCCGTCTATTTCAAGGCTACCGGCCTGCCCAGGGGAGCTTTTCGCCGTATCGGCAGCACTGACCAGCGTTGCACAGAGGATGATCTCGCAGTCCTCTATCAGTCGCGGCAACACCAAAGTTTCGATACGAGCCTCGTGCACGATGCAGGCCTGGATGATCTTGATCCAGAAGCCATTGCTGACTACCGCCATGCCAGAGCAGAAGTCAATCCCGATGCCGAGGAGTTACGCTGGTCCGATGCTGCTCTCCTGCAGGCGCTAAAAGCCACTGGCCGCGATCAGGCCGGGAACTGGAAACCTACTGTTGCTGGCTTGCTGTTGTTCGGAAAGCAGGTGGCTTTGCGGCGCAGTTTTCCGATGACCCGGGTGGATTACATCCGTGTCCCTGGCCGTGACTGGGTGCCTCACCCTGAGCATCGTTTCGACACTGTGGAGCTGCGTGCCCCGTTGCTTTCACTATTGCGGCGCACCCAGGCCGCGGTTCTTGATGATCTGCCCAAAGCCTTTGGTCTGGAAGATGGCCAGTTGCAACGCAACGACAAGCCAGCCATTCCGTTGCGCGCTCTGCGCGAAGCGCTGGTCAACGCATTGATGCACCGCAATTACCGCATATACGCGCCAGTGCAGGTGATCCGCTATGCCAACCGGCTTGAAATACGCAATCCTGGTTTTTCGCTGAAATCGCTGGACCATCTGGGCGAGCCTGGCTCCATGCCGCGCAATCCGGCCATTGCGGCCGTGTTGCATGAAGCCCGTGTTGCCGAAACTAAAGGCAGCGGCATCCGCGCCATCCGTGATGCCATGGCTGGGGCAGGATTGACGCCGCCATGGTTCGATTCTGATCGAGAGCAGGACTCATTCACAGCCTTGTTCTTCTTTCATCATTTTCTGGGTCAGGATGATATCCACTGGCTGTCACGGTTCAAGGATCTGCACCTGAGCGATGCTGAGGCGCGCGCCCTGGTTGCCGTGCGGGAAGCGGGTGCCATTGACAACGCTACTTACCGCAATCTCAACAAGGTCGATACCCTGAGTGCCAGCACGGCTTTGCGCCGGTTGCGTGATGCTGGCTTGCTGGCGCAACAGGAGCGCGGTTCTGCCACCTGGTACCGGCCGACCGAAAAGTTGCTCGGCAGCCATGGAACCCGGCAACAGGAAGCGGCAGGCTTATCCAGTATGTCGGATCCGTTATCCAGTATGTCGGAGCCCTTATCCAGTATGTCGGATCCGTTATCCAGTATGTCGGAGCCGCTATCCAGTATGTCGGAGTCACCGTCCAGTGAGGAGAGAGACCGCTTGCGCAGCCAACTGCCCAGCCAGATGCTGGCCCGCATTGACGCGATCGGTTTGCGCCATCCACCGGAGCAGATGCGCGCGCTGGTGATCGAACTGTGCAGCTTGCAGGCATGGCGTGCCGAAGAACTGGCCTTGCTGCTCAACCGTAGCCCTGAAACCGTGCGGCAGTATTACCTGCGCCCATTGCTGGCTGAAAAGCGTATCGTCATGAGCCGGCCGGACAAGCCGAAATCACGGCAACAGGCGTACCGTACATCCACAACGTCGTAATATTGTCATACGTAGTTCAAGGAATCCCATTATGTGTCTGGCCATGCCCGTCGAAGTCATTGAGCTGTTACCCGGAGACAACGCGCGCGTTGCCGTGGATGGCGTTGCGCGCGAAATTTCGCTGGCGCTCGTCGAAGGCGTGAAGCCGGGCGACTTCGTGCTGCTGCACGTGGGCTATGCCATCGGCAAGCTCGACCGCGCCGAGGCCGAAGCCACGCTCGCGCAGTTCGCCGCGCTCGCGGCCAGCGATGACCTGAACGACGCAAACGCCGCGCGCGGAGACGCCGCATGAAATATGTGGACGATTTTCGCAATGGCGAACTCGCGCGCCATCTTGCACATCGCATTCATCAGGCCGTGCAGCCTGGCCGCCGTTACCGGTTGATGGAGTTCTGCGGCGGGCACACGCATGCAATTGCGCGCTATGGCCTGGCCGCATTGTTGCCCGACGCCATCGAGCTGATTCACGGCCCGGGCTGCCCGGTCTGCGTGCTGCCCATCGGGCGCATCGACAGCGCGATCGAGCTGGCATTGAAACACCACGTGACGCTGTGCACCTATGGCGACACCCTGCGCGTGCCCGCCTCGCGCCAGATGAGCTTGTACCGCGCGCGCGCGGCGGGCGCGGATGTGCGGCTCGTGTATTCCAGCGCCGACGCGCTGGCCATTGCGCGCGCACATCCTGAGCGCGAAGTGGTGTTTTTCGCCATTGGCTTCGAGACCACCACGCCGCCCACCGCCGTGGCATTGCTCGCCGCGCAGGCCGAAGGGCTGAAGAACTTCAGCGTGTTCAGCAATCATGTGCTGACACCTGCCGCGATGCGCCACCTGCTGGCTGATGACGATGTGAACCTGGACGGCTTTATCGGCCCGTCGCATGTGAGCACGATCATCGGCGTGGCGCCGTATCGCGCGATTGCGCGGGAATATCACAAGCCCGTGGTCATCACCGGCTTCGAGCCGCTGGATGTGTTGCAGGCGGTGCTGATGCTGGTCACGCAGATCAACGAAGGCCGCGCGGACACCGAAAACCAGTTCACGCGCGCCGTCACCGAACAGGGCAACCAGAAGGCGCAGGCGCTCGTTGCGCAGACGTTCTCGTTGCGCCATGCATTTGAATGGCGCGGCCTGGGGCTGGTGCCCGACAGCGCGTTAGCCATCAGCGCACCATTTGCGCAATGGGATGCGGAGCGGCGTTTCGCGCTGAGTATCCAGCCCGTTGCGGACGTGAAAGCGTGCCAGTGCGGCGAGATTCTGCGCGGACGCCTGAAGCCCACGGACTGCAAGGTCTTCGGCACGGCCTGCACGCCCGCTACGCCGCTGGGCGCGTGCATGGTGTCCAGCGAAGGGGCGTGCGCGGCACATTACCAGTATGCGCGGTTCAATCTGAACGACCTGAACCAGAAACGCACCGCCGCACAATAAATAAAACAAAACATCATGACGAATCATACGAATCCTGCGAATCATTCTGCTTCCTCATCCCGGTCTTATGGCCGCCGCCTGGATCTGAAGCATGGCCGCGTTGACCTCACGCATGGCGCAGGCGGGCGCGCCAGCGCGCAGCTGATTGCGGAAATTTTTGCGCCCGCGTTCGATAACCCGTGGCTCGCGCAGGGCAACGATCAGGCCGTGCTGCCCGTGCTGCCACAGGGCCGCCTGGCGATGAGCACCGATAGCCACGTGGTTGCGCCGCTGTTCTTTCCCGGCAGCGATATTGGCGCGCTGGCCGTGAATGGCACCGTGAATGATCTGGCCGTGGGCGGCGCACAGCCGCTTTACCTGAGCGCCGGCTTTATTCTTGAAGAAGGGCTGCTGCTGGCGGACCTGATGCGCATTGTGCAATCAATGGCGCAGGCCGCGCGCGATGCGGGCGTGTGGATCGTCACCGGCGATACGAAAGTGGTCGAGCGCGGCAAGGCCGACGGCGTGTTCATCACGACTGCCGGTGTGGGCGTGGTGCCGCCGGGCGTGGTGCTGGATGGCAGGAACGCGCGGCCAGGCGACGCGGTCATCGTGTCAGGCTATCTGGCCGAGCATGGGCTGGCCGTGATGTCGCAGCGGGAAAATCTGGGCTTCGACAGCAGCATCGTGTCAGACTGCGCGGCACTGAACGGGTTGACGGCATCCATCGTGCCCGCATGCCCCTCGTTGCGCCTGATGCGCGACCCCACGCGCGGCGGCCTGGGCAACACATTGAACGAGCTTTGCCAGCAGTCGGGCGTGAGCATGCGCATCCGGGAAGACGCCTTGCCCGTGCGCGCCGCCGTGCGCGCCGCGTGCGAATTCTTCGGGCTGGATCCGCTGTATATCGCCAACGAAGGCAAACTGATTGCGATCTGCGCGCAGGAAGATGCCGCAGCGCTCGTCGAAACAATGCGCGCGCACCCCCTGGGGCGGAATGCAGCGGTGATTGGCGAAGTGCTGGAAGATGCCCGCGGCCTGGTGCGCATGCAAACGGCGTTCGGCGGCGAGCGGCTGGTGGACTGGCTGAACGGGGAAATGCTGCCCAGAATCTGCTGAGCTAAAAAGCGGCTGAGCTGACAGTAAAGCGGGCAAAAAAATGGCAGCAGGCGCGTGAACCACCGCTCCTGCTGCCCCAGACATGCAATACCAGTATTCCGGCTGCTTTACTTCCTGCCCATAATCACGCTTTCGTTTTCGCCGACAATCACGAGTTCCACGCGGCGATTACGTTGACGCCCTTCTGCGGTGTCATTGCTGGAGACCGGACGATCATACGCATAGCCCCGCGTGGTGATGCGGCCTGGCGCGATGCCATTTTCAACCAGCGCATGGGCCACGGTTTGCGCGCGGTCTTCTGACAGACGCTGGTTGTATTCGTGCGTGCCCACGTTGTCGGTATGCCCTTCGACGATGATGGGCTTGTCGCTGCGCTTCATCAGCACCACCGAGCGATGGATGGCGGGGCCAGCATCTGCGCGCAGATTGGCCTTGTCAAAATCAAACAGCACCCTCTCCGGCAGGCGAACCTGCACGCCATTCGGCGTTTGTTCAACTTCGATGCCAACCTGCTGGTTCAATGCATCTTCATGGGCTCGGTTCAGGCCCGTGCAGGCGCTCAACGACGCGGCAAGAGCAATGACGCCAAGGGAAACTGCCAGTTTATTCATCTTCATCAACATGATTCTCCTTTACTTGAATTGCACAACACCCACAAAGATAACGCCTCTGCATTCAATGACAAAATGTTCAAATTGTCAATCACGGCCCGCATGAACGTTGTTTGTTTGCAAAAACAATCAGGAATGCGTGCGGCGCATATCCCGGGGCAACCATTTGCGGCCTTCGATGGAACCGGCCTGGCGGATTCTGTTCACGCGCCGCTGGCGGGCCATGTTCGGATCGGCGGCCAGGGGGCGATAGATTTCCACCCGGTCGTGATCGGCCAGCGGGGCATCCAGTGCGCGGAGCTGGCCGAACACGCCCACTTTCTGCGTGGGCGCGTTGATGTCGATCCCAGGATGGCGGGCAGCGATGCCGCTGGCATCGATCGCCTGGCGCAGCGTTGCGCCTGCGGGCAAGCTCACGGCCAGGCGCGTTTGCGCGTGCGGCAATGCATAACAGACTTCAACGTGAATCAGTGTGCGCGCGTTCATGTTCATGTGCTTATGTATTTATGCGTTTATGTTTTATGCCCGGCCATAATAGCCATCCGCGCGCTTCACGAAGGAGTCCACAAACGTGCTGATGATGGCGTGAAACACCGGCCCGATCAGTTTTTCGAGCAGGAAATTCGAGAATTCGTAATGCAATGCGAATTCGATGCGGCACGCATCCTCGCGCAGCGGCGTGAACTGCCAGTGGCCGGTGAACTGGCGAAACGGCCCGTCAACAAAGGCCATGTCGATGCGCGTGGGAGGCTGGTGCGTGTTGCGCGTGGTGAAGTGCTGGCGCACGCCCCGGAAATGGATATTGATGCGCGCTTCCATGCCCTGCGCATCCTGATGATGGACTTCCACGCCGCCGCACCACGGCAGGAACTTCGGGTAATCCTCAACATGGGTCACGAGGTCATACATCTGTTGCGCCGAGTGGCGTATCAACACGGTTTTCTGCACATCCGCCATAGTCGCGCCGCTTTGCTCCCGGGTGAGGTCACGCTGCTAAAATTCCGATTTTAAACGAAACACACCAGGCGGGCGCTTCGTCCTTATGAGCATCATCAACAACCGGAAAGCCTTTTTTGACTATTTCATCGAGGAGCGCCACGAAGCGGGCCTCGTGCTCGAAGGCTGGGAAGTCAAGGCGCTGCGCGCCGGGCGCGGGCAGATCAAGGAAGGCTATGTGGTCATACGCAACGGCGAGCTTTTCCTGATCGGCGCTCATATCAGCCCGCTGCCCGAAGCCTCCACGCATATCCAGCCCGACCCGGTGCGCACGCGCAAGCTGCTGCTGCGCGGCACGGAAATTCACAAATTGATCGGCAAGGTGGAACAGCGGGGCTATACGCTGGTGCCGCTGGATTTTCACTACAAGGGCGGGCGCGTGAAATGCGAAATCGGGCTGGCCAGGGGCAAGAAACTGCACGATAAACGCGAGACCGACAAAAAGCGCGACTGGCAGCGCGAAAAAGCGCGGCTGATGCGCCGCCCTGCATGATGATGCGATGATGTGATGATGCGATGATGTGACGTGGAAGGGCTTACTGCCCTTCGCCGAACTTGTCCTCGATCAGATGTTGCAGCGCGCTCATCGCGTCGGCTTCATCCGGGCCGCTGGTTTCGATCAGTATCGTGCTGCCAATGCCCGCGGCCAGCATCATCACGCCCATGATGCTTTTGGCGTTGATGCGCCGCCCGTTGCGCGTGATCCATATTTCAGACTGGAAACTGCCCGCGAGCTGGGTGAGCCTGGCCGACGCGCGCGCATGCAGGCCGAGCTTGTTGACGATGGTGGCTTCCTGTTGCAGCATGGTCAGGATTTTTCCGCGCACGCGGGCAGCGCGCCAGGCGCGCAACCGTTCTCGCAAATGGCCTGGGGCGGCGGCGTGTCTGCGCTGATGATCTGGATGCCCTGTTGCGCGCCGCTGAGCGTTTTTTCCACCAGCGCATCCAGCGGCGAGGCGCGGTAACACACGGCGCGCACCAGCATGGCCAGGCTGGCGCCGGCCAGCACGCGCACCTGCGGCAGGCTGGCCAGGCGCGTGGCGATATTCGCGGGCGTGGCGCCAAACAGGTCGGTGAGCACGAGCACGCCATTGTCTTCGCGCAGCCGGTCCACTTCAGCACTCGCCTGCGCGTGCGCCTGCGTGGTGTCGCTGTCGGGCAGGATGTCCAGCGCGCCGATATGCGCGGGCAGGCCGCCGTAAATGTGGGCCACGCAATCGCGTAACGCGGTGGCGAGCGGGGCGTGCGCAATAATCAGGATTCCGGCCATGAATGTGAGTGTGACGACAAAAAACGATGCCCAGTCATCTTGCCTGGGGTGAGGTGCGCGGCATTGTAGCAGGGTTGTTTCAGAAAGTTATCGCACCCCCAGCCCCGGGGATTTTTTTGGCAGATATTTGAGCCTTGTGCTGGGCAGTTTGCTGCGCTGCATATAGGCGCACGCGGGGCACCAGTGGCCTTCCACGATGCTTTCCGGTTTTGCTGACCAGGTGTGGCCCAGCGCGCACAGCCATTGCAGTTTCCGGCGGCGGCCCAGATAGGTTTCAGACAGGCATTCGCCGCCGCGCTCATGCGCAATTTTTTGCACTCTTTGCAGCGCGGCTTCGCGGTGTTCCTGTTTGGCGCACTGCGTGCACCACAGGCCTTCCCGGATATTGGCGGCGCGCGCGCGCCATTCATGCCCGCGCTTGCAGCGCCAGCGCAGCAGTTGTTCGCGCTTCAGGCAGCTGGACGACAGGCACTCTCCGCCCAGTGCGCGCGCCAGGGTGCGCATTTCTTCTAACCGCGCGGCATCGCGCTGCTGTTTGGCGCAGATTTTGCACCACCATTTCTTTGCGTTGGAAAACGAGGCTTCCCACGAGTGGCACTGCGCGCATTGCCAGCGCAGGAGGGTGTAGTTGTTCTGATAGCTTTTTGACAGGCACAGGCCGCCGCGTGCGGCGGCAGCGGCCTGCATTTCTTCGAGGGTGTGGTTGCGGTTTTTTTTCGTATGGAATTTGTTTTTGTCGCGGCTGGCGCAAACGGGACACCACGTTTTTTCGATGACGTGATGCGGCATGGCTTCCCACTGGTGGCCGTCTGCGCATTGCCAGCGCAGCTTTTTGTTGACGCTCTGGAAGTGCGTTGAAAGGCACAGGCCGCCGCGCTGGGCGGCGATGCGTTGCATGTCTTCGAGGGTGCGGCGTTTGGCGAGGGGTGTCATGGGTGCTA
>Ga0209738_10000056_pt1 | contig 26228 bp, 12 predicted proteins | sample TergutNc150P5_FD_187289 | JGI IMG/M metagenome (GOLD analysis project Ga0209738, IMG submission 187289) | Nasutitermes corniger P5 segment gut microbial community from laboratory colony in Florida, USA - Nc150 P5 (SPAdes) (version 2) | ecosystem: Host-associated > Arthropoda: Insects >...
AGTGCAAGGCGCCTGGTGCCCCCAGTGCGCCATCCTGGACAGAACGCGCAACCCCCGCAAACGCAAAAAATACCTCGTCACCGAGTAACTCCCCTCTCCCAGGGGGAGAGGGCTGGGGGTGAGGGGAAACGCGTGCCAGGAGTGAGGAGCCTCACCGCCCCCGCCTGCCCCCCCGCCCCGCCGACGCCGCAGCAGGCGCGCGCCGCGCCCGATTGCCCCCACCCGCCCCCTGCCTGCGCTGCTGGACAGGCTCAGGCTTCGCGTTCGGGTCAGGCTCAAAACCCGCAATGACTTCCTGCGGAATGCTGCGCTTGATCAGATTTTCAATATCCCGCAGCAGCTGCCTTTCATCCACACAAACGAGCGACACCGCCTCGCCCGTTGCGCCCGCGCGCCCCGTGCGGCCAATGCGGTGCACATAATCTTCCGGCACATTCGGCAGATCGAAATTCACCACGTGCGGCAGCTGGTCAATATCGATGCCGCGCGCGGCAATATCCGTGGCCACCAGCACCTGCAGGGTGTTGTCCTTGAACTCGGAAAGCGCGCGCGTTCGGGCAGACTGGCTCTTGTTGCCGTGAATGGCCAGCGCGTTGATGCCGTCTTTCGTCAACTGCTCGGCCAGCCGGTTCGCACCGTGTTTCGTGCGCGTGAACACCAGCACCTGAAACCAGTTGTGCTGGCGGATCAGATGCGTGAGCAGCTCGCGCTTGCGGTCACGGTCCACCGGATGAATTTTCTGCGCGATGTTTTCCGCAGTCGTATTGCGGCGAGCGACTTCAATCAACGCAGGCGCGTTCAGCAGATTGTCGGCCAGCGCCTTGATTTCGTCAGAGAAGGTTGCGGAAAAAAGCAGGTTCTGGCGTTTTTTCGGCAGCTGCGCCAATACGCGCTTGATGTCGTGGATGAAACCCATATCGAGCATCCGGTCGGCCTCATCGAGCACCAGAATTTCCAGATGCGACACATCGATGGTTTTCTGCTGCATATGGTCGAGCAGCCGCCCGGGCGTGGCCACCACGATATCCACGCCACGTTTGAGTGCGTCGATCTGCGGGTTGATGCCCACGCCGCCGAACATCACCATCGAGCGCAGTTTCAGATATTTGCCATACATGCGCACGCTCTCTTCCACCTGCGCAGCAAGCTCGCGCGTGGGCGTCAGGATCAGCGCGCGAATCACGCGGCGAGGGTGGCTGTGCACATGCGACGCAGGCTGCGTGGAAAGCCGTTGCAGGATAGGCAACGTGAAGCCCGCCGTTTTGCCCGTGCCCGTTTGCGCGCCCGCGAGCAGATCGCCGCCGTTGAGCACGGCAGGAATCGCCTGCAACTGGATGGGGGTGGGCGTGGTATAGCCGAGTTCTTCAACAGCGCGAAGCAGCGGAGCGGCAAGCCCCAGGGATGCAAAAGACATAAATATAACTACCTGGTAAATAAAACAGTAAAGCAGGATTACGCAACGTAGCCCGCGATGCAGACAAACTGGCAGATACTGCCCGCAAGCACGAACAGATGCCAGATGCCATGCCCGTGCCGGATGCGTTCGTCATTCATGAAAAAGTAGATGCCCGCGCTGTAGATCACGCCGCCCGCCACGAGCCACGCCAGCCCCGCCGCAGGCAACGCGGCGACCAGCGGATACACCGCCACCAGCGCCAGCCAGCCCATCACAACATACAGCGCCATCGACACCACGCGCGTGCGCCGCCCAAGCGTGAGTTCCTGCGCAATGCCCAGCGCCGCCAGCCCCCAGCTCACGCCAAACAGCGACCAGCCCCACGGCCCGCGCAGCGTGACCAATGCGAACGGCGTGTAGCTGCCCGCGATCAGCAGATAGATCGCCGTGTAGTCGCAGCGGCGCAATACGGCCTTCAGCCGCGGTGAGCGCACGCCGTGGTAGAGCGTCGAGATGGTGTACAGCGTCAGCAGCATCGCGCCATACACACTGAAACTGACGACCTGCCACACATCATGACGCAGCGCGCCCAGCACCACGAGCACAGCCAGCCCCGCCACCGACAAAGTGGCGCCCACCAGATGCGTGATGCTGTTCAGGCGTTCGCCCGCGTACATGCCGGTTCCTGTATCACGCGCAACGCGTTAAGCAACGCGTCGCACTCCGCATCCGTGCCCACCGAAATGCGCAGATGCTGATTCACGCGCGGCGCGCTGAAATGCCGCACAAAGATTTCTTTCGCGCGCAATTGCGCAGCGATGCCTGCAGCATCATGCAACGGATGCCGCGCAAACACGAAATTCGCAGCGGAAGGCACCACCTCGAACCCCAGTGCGCGGAGCCCGGCAACCAGCCTTTCGCGGCTGGCGATCACACGGGCGCAGATTTCCTTCAGATACGCATCGTCCTGATAGGCCGCCGTGGCAGCGGCCTGCGCCAGACGATCCAGCGGATAGGAATTGAAACTGTCCTTCACGCGGTTCAGTGCGTCGATCAGCCCGGCATGGCCCAGCGCGCAGCCCACGCGCATGCCCGCGAGCGAACGCGATTTGGAGGTGGTCTGCACCACCAGCAGGTTCGGATAACGGTCGATCAGCGCAACGGCGGACTGTGCGCCGAAGTCCACATACGCCTCGTCGATCACCACCACCGACGCCGTGTTATGCGCAACGAGCCGCTCGATATCGGCCAGCGGCAGCGCATGGCCCGTCGGCGCGTTCGGGTTCGGGAACAATATGCCGCCATTGGGTTGGGGGCGGTTCAGATAATCGTCCACACGGATGGCGAATGCGTCATCGAGCGGCACGGTTTCATGATGCACATCATAGAGCTGCGCATAGACCGGATAGAAGCTGTACGTCACATCGGGAAACAGGATGGGATGCGCATGCCTGAGCAGGGCCATGAACACATGCGCAAGCACTTCGTCCGAACCATTGCCCACGAACACCTGGTCAGCAAGCAGCCCATGATGCGCGGCAATGGCTTCGCGCAGCCGGCGTGCGGTGGGATCAGGATAACGGCGCAGCAGCTCGCCTGTGTCGCCCAGCTCGCGGCGAATCGCGTCGATGGCGCGCGGGGACGGCGGATACGGATTCTCGTTCGTGTTCAGCTTGACCGGATGGGCCAGCGCAGGCTGCTCGCCAGGCACATAGGGCGCGAGACGCTCAACGACATCACTCCAGTAACGATTGCGCACGGTTTCCTCAGCCAGGGTTCAGGTTCAGGTTCAGGTTCAGGTTCATGCTGCGCGATGCAGCTGCATCATCGCGCGTTCCATGTCGCCTTTCATCACGAGCGGCATCACGGCCAGCGCACGCTCGATCGAAGCGTCGAGCATACCCTGTTCTTCGTTGCGCGGTGGTTTCAATACGTAATTGGCCACATCGGGTTTCGCGCCAGCGCGCGCGCCTTCGGGGATCAGGTCGCGCGGATGACCAATGCCGATGCGCAGCCGCCAGAACTGCGGCGTGCACAGATGCGCAGCAATATCCTTGATCCCGTTATGCCCGCCGCTGCCGCCGCCCTGTTTCAACTTTACTGTGCCTGGCGGCAGATCCAGCTCGTCATGCGCGACCAGGATTTCATCGGGCAGGATTTTGAAAAAATGCGCCAGCGCAACCACCGACAAACCGGAGCGGTTCATATAGGTCTGCGGTTCGAGCAGACACACTTCCTCACCATGCAGCCGCGCCTTCGCATACAGCCCATGAAAGCGCCGCTCATCGCGCAATGTTGCGCCCGCCTCGCGCGCGAGCTGATCGACCAGCCAGCTGCCCGCGTTATGGCGCGTCATCACATATTCCGCACCTGGATTACCCAGCCCGACGATCAGCTTGATCATGAAACCCAAACTCCTGATAAACAAACAGCCCGCCAGGGCAAACCGTGGCGGGCTGTGTGCCGTTTTTGCTGGCAGACCGCTTATTCCGCAGCGGGCTTGCTTTCCGCGGCGGGCGCAGCTTCTGGCGCTGCGGCGGCAGGCGCTTCGGCGGCTTCCGCTTCCACGGCAGCCGGGATCGTCGCCAGCGCGATCACGGGGTTGTCCGCGTCGATATGCTGCGCGAGGCTCACGCCTTCGGGCAACGCAATATCCTTCGCGTGCATCGAATGGCCGGCTTCGAGTTTCGACAGATCGACCGTCAGGAACTCGGGCAGCGCGCGGGGCAGACACACGATTTCGATATCGTTGACCACGTGCGAAATAATCGCGCCCGAAACCTTCACCGCGGGGCTGGTTTCCTCGTTCAGGAAGTGCAGCGGCGCCTTTGTGTGCAGCTTGCGGTTCGGGTCAACGCGCTGGAAGTCCACATGCAGCACGAGCTGGCGGAACGGGTGATACTGCACGTCGCGCAGCAGCACGGGCTGTGCCTTGCCGTCGATATCCAGATCCAGAATGGACGAATGGAAGGATTCCTTCTTCAGCGCGTGCCACAGCGCGTTATGGTCGAGCTCGATGCGTTGCGGTTGAGCCCCTGCGCCATACACGATACCCGGCGTACGGCCGGAATTGCGCAGGCGGCGGCTCGCACCCGTACCTTGCAGATTGCGTTCAAAAGCGGCGATTTTCATGGTTTCTCCAATGCCAGTGCCAATATCACTGCCCGCGACCAGGCAGTAAAACGAACGGGGCCAGCGGCCCCGGATGAAGGCGCGAACTTCGCCAGTTCGCGCCGGTTTCGATAAACTCAGTTTTCGTCAGAAAACAGCGACATGACCGACTCGCCGCGGCGGATCCGCGAGAACGTTTCGGCCAGTAATGCCGCGCTCGACAGTGAGCGAATCTTTTTGCATTCGATGGCTTCGCCGCGCAACGGGATGGTGTCGGTCACGACCAGCTCGTCCAGCTCGGAGGCTGCAATGCGCTCAGCGGCATTGCCCGAGAGCACCGGGTGCGTGGCATACGCGAACACGCGCTTCGCGCCGCGTTCCTTCAGTGCCTGCGCAGCCTTGCACAGGGTGCCTGCGGTATCGACGATATCGTCCATGATCACGCAGTTGCGCCCTTCGATCTCGCCGATGATGTTCATGATTTCGGCCACGTTCGCTTTCGGGCGGCGCTTGTCGATGATCGCCAGATCGCAGCCCAGCTGCTTGGCCAGCGCACGCGCGCGCACCACGCCGCCAATATCGGGCGACACCACCAGCAGATCGCCATAGTCCTGCTTGCACAGATCGTCGAGCAGCACGGTGGTGGCGTAAATATTATCGACCGGAATATCGAAGAAGCCCTGGATCTGGTCAGCGTGCAGATCCATCGTGACGATGCGATCAACGCCGGCAATCTCCAGCATGTTCGCGACGACCTTCGCCGAGATGGCCACGCGCGCCGAGCGCGGGCGACGATCCTGGCGCGCATAGCCGAAATAGGGAATCGCGGCGGTGATGCGCTCAGCCGACGCGCGCTTGAGCGCATCGACCATGATCATCAGTTCCATCAGGTTGTCATTGGCGGGCGCGCAGGTGGACTGAAGCACGAACACGTCCTTGCCGCGCACGTTCTCCTGAATTTCGACCTGGACTTCGCCGTCCGAGAAACGGCCAGCCATCGCCTTGCCAAGCGGGATGCCGAGAACCTTGACAACATCGTGGGCAAGCGCAGGATTTGCGTTGCCAGTAAAGACCATCAGGCTGTCATGGCTGCCCATCATGCACCTGCTTTGAACGGAAGACACGGTAGAAGAAAAATAAACGCGAAAGCGGAAGCGGAATACAACATTGAAGCTGAAGCTGAAACTGAAACATGAAGCACAAACAGGTGGCAGGGGAGGAAGGACTCGAACCCTCGCATGCCGGAATCAAAATCCGGTGCCTTGACCAACTTGGCGACTCCCCTACGCTAACCTTGAGCATTGCGGAACTGCGTAACTTTTCCGCGATGCGAAACCAGAAACGCTTCGCTGCCTGGCTGCCCAGCTGGCTGCCTTAAGCCGCGAACGAAAACAGCGGGTGCATATCCAGGCTGGCAGCCACAACGCCTTTCCAGCCGTCTGGCAACCGGGCCTGCACTGCGCGGGCCTGCTCCTCGCTGGCAAATGCGGCGAACACGCTGGCGCCGGAACCCGTCATTCGCGCGGGGGCCACTGGTTCAAACCAGCGCAGCACCTGCGCAACCTCTGCGTATTGCTCCGCGGCCACACGCTGCATGTCGTTATGGCCAAAATCGTCTGGCCAGCGCGCATTGCTGTGTTGCCCTGCGAGAAAGTCCGATATTTTGATCGTCTTTGTGTCTCTTGTCAATGATTGCGCGCAAAAAATTGCGGCGGTCGATACATGCACGGGTGGCGTGACCACCACAAAATACCGCTGCGGCAGCGCCACGGCATTGAGGGCCTCGCCCACGCCCTGTGCAAAGGCGTTGCGCCCAAACACGAAAAATGGCACGTCTGCGCCCAGCTTCAACGCCAGGGTTTGCAGCGTCTGGCGTGTCAGGTTCAGGCCCCACAGGCGGTTTAGCGCCAGCAGCGTCGTTGCGGCGTCCGAGCTGCCGCCGCCCAGGCCCGCGCCCATCGGCAGCTGCTTGTCGATGCCGATTTCCACGCCCGCCGCCGCGCCCGTATGCGCCTTGAGCAGCATGGCTGCGCGCACGGTCAGATCGTGTTCTGGTGGCACGCCGGGCACGTCGGTTGCGCGCGTGATCTGGCCATCGTCCCGAAGCGTGAAATGCAGCGTATCGCCCCAGTCCAGCAGCTGGAACACGGTTTGCAGGGTGTGATAGCCGTCCGCGCGGCGGCCTGTGATATGCAGGAAAAGATTCAGTTTGGCGGGCGCGGGGCAATCGCGCAGCGCATACGGCGTTTCGGTCATGGTGACGGATGATGATCGGTGACGGATGATCGGTTGATCGGTACAGGTTACTGGTCGATCACGATCCTGATTTCGATGGGCGAGTCCATCCGGCTCAGGTTCATGCGCGTGACGCCGCCATGGGCGGCTGCGGTATCGGCATAGGGCGTGTAGTCGATCGTCCAGCCATCCTGGATGATCTGTGTGATGCGCTGCGGATATTGCGGGTCAGCGCGCACACTGGCAGGCCCGCTGCCGGGCATTGCGCGCAGCCAGGAGCGCAGCCCCTCAACGGGCAGCGAAAAGCCCAGCGCGTCCTGCATCAATGACACGACATCGCCTGCCACCAGCGGCGCGCGCCCGGGCACGGTCAATGTGGCGTCATCACGCGTTGCGGTGATCGCCGCGAGCGTTTGCCCGAACGGCGTGCGCAGTTGCAGCGTGATATCGCCATTGCGCGCTTCGCTCCAGTCGAAATTGCCATATGCGTTGCGCACGCTGTGCGAGATGCCCGGGTCTTCATATTTGACCGAGAACCGGCCATGCCACGCATGGGCCATCGGGGATGACTGCGCAAGATCCTGCGCGGAAAGCTGGCCTGACGCAGGCGTGGGCGGCGGCGTGGCGCAGCCTGACAGCGCGGCCAGCGTCATCGCCATGGCGGCTGCGGGAAAAAACGCGCGCATCACCATCACAGTTCGTTTTCCCGGATATTGAAGCGCTGAAGGGTTTTCTTCAGGGTGTCGCTGCCCGGGCCGTGGTCGCGCTGCTGCCGCAGCTTGAATGCATCGCGCCATGCGGCGCGCGCGCCCGCCCTGTCGCCGCTGACCCACAGCACCTCGCCCAGATGCGCGCCGATTTCGATATTCGGTTGCAGGGCATAGGCGTTGCGTATCAGTTCGATCGCGTCCTTGAGCTTGCCCTGACGGTATTTCAGCCAGCCCACGCTATCCATGATCGCGCCATTGTCCGGCGCCAATGACAGGGCCTTGGCCAGCAGGATCTCCGCCTCCGGCAGGCGGATATTGCGGTCGGCCAGCGAATAGCCCAGCGCGTTGTAAGCCTCCGCATTGTCGGGCTGCATCGCAATGAGCTGGCGCAGTTCCTTTTCCATCAGGTCGTATTGCCCGACTTCCTCGGCAGCCATCGCGTAGTCATAAATCATGTCCGGGTCGTCGGGAAAATCCTGCACCGCTTTTGCCAGCCGCGTCAGCGCTTCAGGGTAACGCTGCGCGTTGAGCAGAATCTCCCCATCCGCGCGCGCCACCAGCGCGCGGCTGCGCTCGTCGGTCACATTGATGCTGGCCAGCAGCGCGCGGGCTTCGCTGGTTTTGCCCTGCACGTTGAGCACCTGCACGCGCGTGATCTGCGCGAGGAAATATTGCGCGCTGGAAGACGGCACGCGCTTGAGCCAGTCGTTGGCGGCGTTGTAGTCATGCTGGTCGAGCGCGAGCTGCGCCAGCGCGAAACAGGCCTGGCCTGGATCGACGCCAGGCGTCTGCTGGGCCTGCTGCAAATATTGCAGCAGATAACGCCGCGCTTCGTCGGCCTTTTTCTGCTGCGCGTTAATCAACCCCAGGGCAAACAGCAGGGACATATCTTTGCTGTTGGCATGATGCAGCACAAGGTATTCTTTCTTCGCCTCATCAAGACGGTTGGCCGACACATAGGCCTGCGCCAGCAGCAGCCGCGTGGCGCTATCGTGCGGACGGGTTTTCAGATACAGCGCCAGCGTGGCGATGCCCTTGTCGCGGTCCGGCGCGCCCATGCGCACCAGCGTCTGCGCGGCGCTCAGGCAATCGGGCTGCAACGCAAGCGCGGCATCGAACGATTTGCGCGCCTCGGGCGCATCGTCAGCCAGCAGCTGCTGGCGGCCAATGGCGACCAGCGCCTCCGGGCGGTTCATGTCGTCCTTGAGCAGATCCTTGAGCACGCTTAGCCCGCCCACGCGGTTTGGCCCGTGCGAAATCAGCCGCTGCAGCGCCAGGATGGCCTCGCCGCGCTTGCTGGCATGGGCGCGCGCAAGCTCGCGGGCCAGCACGGGGCGGGCATCGAACGGGCGGCCCGTCAATACCAGCAGCGCGGCATCGGCCTGCGTGGCATAGGATGAATCGGGCGCGTACTGATACCACAGCTGCGCGGCATTCATCGCATCGTCCGGGCTTTGCGCGGCCAGCGCGATCTCGGTGGCGCGCTGCGCCATGCGCGGATCGTGCGTGGAATGCGCCAGCGAGATATAGGTGCGATACGCATTGGCGGGCTGGCCGCGCTGCAACGCGATCTCGGAGGCCAGCACCTGGAACAGGATCTGGCTGGTCAGCCGGACATTGGGCAGATTCTTTGTCTCGTTGGCCAGCGGATGCGCCATCGAGCCGGAAAAGGAGATTCCGCCATCAGTGGCCTGACCGGATTGCGGGGTTTGCGCGTGCGCACACACGAGGGGCAAGGCACAGGCGGCGAACAAGGCAGCGCGCGCTGCCAGCGGTTTTACAAAAGACGGGTTCATGAGGCTCCGTAGATGGCCAGACTTTCGGGGGAATTGTAGCGTAATGCGCCCGTTACAATACGGGCGCTATTTATTTCCTGTTCCGCCCTTTCATCGTTCCATCATCCGTTTTTATGGCAGCGCCCTCTTCCACCCCCTCCGCATGCGCAGTGCAGAACTTTTCCGCGCGCCTGATTGCATGGCAGCGCCAGCATGGCCGCCACGACCTGCCGTGGCAGAACACGCGCGATCCGTATCGCATCTGGCTCTCCGAGATCATGTTGCAGCAAACCCAGGTGGCCACGGTGGCGCCGTACTACGCGCGCTTCGTTGCGCGCTTCCCGTGCGTGGCGGCGCTGGCCAGCGCGCCGCTCGATGAGGTGATGGCGCTGTGGGCCGGGCTGGGCTATTACTCTCGCGCGCGCAACCTGCACCGCTGCGCGCAGGCCGTGGTGCAGCAATATGGCGGCGAGTTTCCGCAGACAGTCGATGCGCTCGCGCAATTGCCTGGCATCGGGCGCTCAACGGCGGCGGCCATTGCATCGTTCGCATTCGGCGCGCGCGCCGCGATTCTGGATGGCAATGTCAAGCGCGTGCTGGCGCGCGTGTTTGGCATCGAAGGATACACGGGCGACGCGCCGGTGGAAAAAACCCTGTGGGCGCTGGCGCAATCGCTGCTGCCCGCCGGTGATGCGGGTGATGAAGCGCTGGCCGCCTATACCCAGGGGCTGATGGATCTGGGCGCAACATTGTGCGTGCGGGGCGAGCCGGATTGCGCGCATTGCCCGTTTGCAGCGGACTGTGTGGCCAGGGCCACCTCGCGCCAGCGCGAACTGCCTGCGCCCAGGCCCAGAAAGGCCGTGCCGACCCGGCAGACATGGATGCTGGCGCTCACCGATGGCGACCGGGTGCTCCTGCAGAAGCGCCCGCCCAGCGGCATCTGGGGCGGCCTGTGGAGCCTGCCGGAAGCGCCGGATGAAGCTGCGCTGATGCAGCTTGCACACACACTGGGCGCGCAGGGGAAAATATCGCAGCTGCCATCATTCACGCATACGTTTACGCATTTCAGGCTGCGCATCGAGCCGCGCATGATGCAATGCGATGCGGGAGGCAAAACCGGAACGTGCACTGCCCTCAACGATGCGCAAACCGCATGGGTGACGTGGCAGGAAATGGACGCGTTTGGCATGCCCGCGCCCGTGCGCCGGATGCTGGAGGGATTTATGCCGGAGGATGGGCGCAGCTCATCGTCGCAGTAGGCTGCCCGACGAATTCGTGATTGCCGATATGCCCGATGCGCAGCCACGGGCATGCATAAACTTTCTTGCCCAGCGCGCGCGCATCCAGACAGAACGCAACGTCTTCGCTGACGCCATCCGCGTTGCGCTCGCCGCCGAAATACGCATAGGTGCCTGCATGAATGCTGTTGCCCGCCTGGAGCCATTCGGGATGCGCGCTGCGTAATGCGTCGAAGGTGTCACGGCGAATCAGCACGATGCCTGCGCCGATCGCGTTGACTTCGATGATGTCATCGGTGCGCACGTCGATATCCAGCACCTGGCGCGCGCCATACAGCGGCAGGTCAGCGGGCGCGATATCGGGCCGCTCGCGCGCGATCTGCGCAATGCGGTTCCAGTCGTAATCCTTGCGCGGGCACATTGCGCCCACGATATCCAGATCGCTGTGATCGAGCAGGCGCAGCATGTCGTTCGTGCGCCAGGTCATGTCGCTGTCGATAAACAGCAGGTGCGTGGCGTCGGTTTTGTTCAGGAAATAATCCACGCACAGGTTGCGCCCGGGCACGACCATCGCGCCCTTGCTGGTGGTGAAATGGATGCCCACGCCGCGCTGCATCAGGTTGATCGTCAGCGCAAGCAGGCTTTCCACATAGCCCATGCGGCACATGCCTTCATAGGCCGGCGTGGCGATGCACACTGACGCGGGCAGGGGCATGGGTTACATCACCACGGCGTCCGCAGGCTGGCAGCTCAGCACGGCGATCAGCCGCGCGAGCTCCTCGCGCATCTTGCGGCGATCGACGATCATGTCGATCGCGCCCTTTTGCAGCAGGAATTCCGAGCGCTGGAAACCTTCGGGCAGTTTTTCGCGCACGGTCTGCTCGATCACGCGCGGGCCGGCAAAGCCAATCAGGGCGCGGGGTTCGGCGATCACCACATCGCCGAGAAACGCGAAGCTCGCCGATACGCCGCCCATGGTCGGATCCGTCAGCACGGAGATAAAGGGCAGTTTCGCCTCGGAGAGTTTCGTGAGCATCGCGGTGGTCTTGGCCATCTGCATCAACGACAGCAGGCTTTCCTGCATCCGCGCGCCGCCTGATGCGCTCACGCAGATAAAGGGCGTTTGCTGCTCCAGCGCCGTTTGCACGCCGCGCACGAAGCGCTCGCCCACCACCGAGCCCATCGAGCCGCCCATAAACGAAAACTCGAAACACGCCATCACGACGGGCAAGGTGTGAATCGCGCCGCCCATCACGACCAGCGCGTCGGTTTCGTCGGTATCGGCCATGGCCTCTTTCAGGCGCTCGGGGTATTTGCGGCTGTCCTTGAACTTCAGCGCATCGACGGGCACGATTTCCTGCGCGATCTCATAGCGCCCTTCGGCATCAAGCAGCGCATCGAGCCGCGCGCGCGCGCCGATGCGCATATGGTGGTCGCATTTGGGGCATACATACAGGTTCGCTTCCACATCGGTGCGATACAGCACCGCGTCGCACGACGGGCATTTGATCCAAAGCCCTTCGGGAATCACGCCCTTGCGGCTTCCTGGGGCGGTCTGCTTGATTTTCGGCGGCAATAGTTTGTCAAGCCAGCTCATGGGCAGTTCCTCTTTGACTTTTTCCATACAGTACAGTGCAATAAAACGCGGATAGCAAGAGGGAATTCTACCTCACATCACCATTGATACCCCGCACTGATGACCACGCCGACCTGGGCGCGCGTGTTGGTGTCCAGCGCGCCCTTGAAGACCCACTTGCCGTTTTCCGTGATCGTGGAAACACCCACGGCCATGCCCTGCTGCCCCTGGAACGACGCGCCCGCCACGGACACCATGCTCTTGCCCGGCCCGGTAGGTTGCGGCAGGCCGGCCACGGCCATCGCGGAGGCCGCTGCGCCATACATGTCGGAGCGCAGCGATTGCAGACCATTGCTCAGGCTCGCAATCTGCTGCGACTGCGCATTGCCGATCTGCTGGATCGCGCCAGAGAGCTGGTTCACGTTCACCGCATCGGTGCCATTCACGCCCGGCGCGACATTGGAGATCGTGCGCTCAGCGCCCGGCGCGCCGATGGATACGGTGTTGGGTTCGCTGGCAATCGAGCCTGCGCCCAGCGCCACGGAGTTCGCGCCGCTGGCCATCGCGCCATTGCCCAGCGCGGTGCTGTTCGGGCCGGACGCGTGGGCGTTGTTGCCCACTGCCGTGGTATTGATGCCCGAGGCGATGGTATTGACGCCCGACGCCAGCGAGTTCGAGCCGCTTGCGCCTTCGCCGTAATAGTTGCCGCCCTGCGTGCCGCCATCATTCACGCCATAGTAGGAAGCGATGGAACCCGTGCTCGATGAGCCGACAGCCGACAGGGCATCCCCGACGCTGTTATAGGTCACGCCGCTGATCACATAGGTCGGACGGGTTTCCGACAGGCCCTTGCTGCTGTATGCGGTCAACCCGCCAAGGTCGTTGGCAATCGTGTTGCCCAGGTTGGTCACGGCGGTGTTCAGCGCTTCGACGGCGGTGTTGGTGGCGAACAGTTGCGAGCCGTTGATCGCGTCGGTGCTGTCGCCTGTGACGCGGCCTGCGGCCACATTCGTGATCTGCCGCTCCGCTCCCGGGCTGCCGATGGACACCACGCTGGTCGGGTTCGCGCCCGCATAGGCATAGGTAGCGCCAGCGATCACGCCGGATTCCACCGGATTGGGCGCGGAGGTGATGGACCCTGCGCCCAGCGCCACATCGCCCGTGTTCGCCGCCGACGCGCCCTGGCCCAGCGCCACGGACGATGCGCCTGCCGCCACGGCGCTTTCGCCCAGGGCCGTTGAATCATCGCCCGAGGCCACCGTGCTCACGCCTATGGCCAGCGAGTTCGCGCCTTCTGCGCCCGCGCCGTTGTAATTGCCACCTTCGACGCCGTCATCGTTCACGCCATAGTAATGCGCGCCCGACGATGCGATTTCGCTGCGGATCGCCTGATTGGAGGCATACAGCTGCGAGCCGTTGATCGCGTCGGTGCTGTCCGCAGACACCTGGCCTGCGGCCACATTGACGATCTGCCGCGGTGCGGCGCTCGTGCCCACCGACACCACGCCATTGGCCGCCGAGGGCGCGCCAGCATAGGTGTAAGGCACGCCGTTGATATAGCCGGTCATCGCCACGGCGCTTGGCGCGCGGGTCACGGAGCCTGCGCCCAGCGCGACGCTGTTCGCGTCCGACGCCACTGCGCCCTGGCCCACCGCCACCGAGGATGCCGCGGCGGCGCTGGCGTCATAACCGATGGCCGCAGCGCCTTCGCCTGCCGCGCTGGCATCCACGCCGGCGGCCAGCGCATTGGCGCCGGTTGCGCCGCGGTTGTCGTAATTGGTATTGCCCACGCCCGCTGCGTCGTTGTCATTCACGCTGTAGTAATGCGTGGCGCTCGTGGCAACGACGCTGTTCAGCTGCCCGACATTCACTGCATCGTTATCCGCCATGCCCTGCGCGACGTTCGAGATCGTCGTCGGCGCGCCGCCCGGGTTCATCGTCACGTGGGTCTTGTCCACATTGCCCGCAGCATCCACGTTGTAATGCACGGTGTTGTCGGCCAGTGTATCGATCGCCGTGTTGGTTTGATACAGCTGCGAACCGTTGATCGCATCGGTGCTGTCCGCCGTCACCTGGCCTGCGGCCACGTTCGTGATCTGCCGTTCGTTGCCCGCGCTGCCCACGCTGACCACGCTCTGCGGGTTCGTGCCCGCGTAGCCATAGGTCACGCCGTTAATCACGCCGCTGGCCGTGGGCGCAGCTGCGGTGGTGATGGAGCCTGAACCCAGCGCCACATCGTTCGCGTTCACCGCGCTGGCATTCACGCCTATGGCCACGGCGTTCTCGGCGGCAGCTCCAAGGTTGCCGTAATTGCCAGCCGCTGTGTCCGTGCTGTTCACGCTGACAAAGTGCGTGGCGTTCGCCGCAACGACGCTGTTCAATTGGCCGACGTTCACCGCATCGTTGTTGGCCATGCCCTGCGCGACGTTCGAGATTGTCGTTGGCGCGCCGCCCGGGTTCATCGTCACATGGGTCTTGTCCACATTGCCCGCATCATCCGTTTCGTAATGCACGGTGTTGTCGGACAGCGTTTCGACCGCCGTGCTGGTTTGATACAGCTGCGAACCGTTGATCGCATCGGTGCTGTCCGCCGTCACCTGGCCTGCGGCCACGTTCGTGATCTGCCGTTCGTTGCCTTCACTGCCCACGCTGACTACGCTTTGCGGGTTCGTGCCTGCATAGTCATACGTTGCGCCATTGATCACGCCGCTGGCCGTGGGCGCAGCTGCGGTGGTGATAGAGCCTGAACCCAGCGCCACATCGTTCGCATTCACCGCGCTGGCATTCACGCCGATGGCTACGGCATCCTCGGCGGCTGCGCCAAGGTTGCCGTAATTGCCCGCCGCAGTATCCGTGCTGTTCACGCTGACAAAATGCGTGGCGTTCGCCGCAACAACGCTGTTCAGCTGGCCGACGTTCACTGCGTCGTTATTGTCCATGCCTGCCGCGACGTTCGAGATCGTCGTTGGCGCGCCGCCCGGGTTCATCGTGACCTGGGTCTTGTCCACATTGCCTGCGGTATCCACGTTGTAATGGACCGTGTTGTCAGACAGCGTTTCGACCGCCGTGCTGGTTTGATACAGCTGCGAACCGTTGATCGCATCGGTGCTGTCCGCCGTCACCTGGCCTGCGGCCACATTGGTAATCTGCCGCTCGTTGCCTTCGCTGCCCACGCTGACCACGCTTTGCGGATTCGTGCCCGCGTAGTCATACGTTACGCCGTTAATCACGCCACTGGCCGTGGGCGCAGCTGCGGTGGTGATAGAGCCTGAACCCAGCGCCACATCGTTCGCATTCACCGCGCTGGCGGCCACGCCAATGGCCACCGCATCCTCGGCGGCTGCGCCACGGTTGTCGTAATTGTCCGCCGCCGTGTTGCTGCTGTTCACGCTGACAAAATGCGTGGCCGATGCGGACACTTCGCCCTGGATGGCCTGCTGCGTGGCGAACAGCTGCGAGCCGTTGATCGCATCGGTGCTGTCCGCCGCCACCTCGCCTGCAGCCACGTTCGTGATCTGCCGCTCGTTGCCTGGGCTGCCCATGCTGACCACGCTCGTCGGGTTCGTGCCTGCATAGTCATACGTTGCGCCATTGATCACGCCGCTGGCCGTGGGCGTCGGCGAAGAGGTGATGGAACCCGCGCCCAGCGCCACATCGTTCGTATGCAACGCCACCGCGTTCTGACCAAGCGCCAGCGACGACATGGCCGGCGCGCTGGCGTTATAGCCAATGGCTGTTGCGCCCTCACCCTCGGCGCTGGCATCCACGCCTGCGGCCAGCGAATTCGCGCCCGTTGCGCCGCCATTGTCGTAATTGCTGGCCGCTGTATCCGTGCTGCCCACGCCGAAGAAGTGCGTGGCGTTCGCCGCAACAACGCTGTTGAGCTGGCCAACGTTCACTGCGTCGTTGTTATCCATGCCTGCCGCAACGTTCGAGATCGTCGTCGGATCGCCGCCCGGGTTCATCGTGACCTGGGTTCTGTTCACATTGCCCGCGGCATCCGTTTCGTAATGCACGGTGTTGTCGGACAGCGTTTCGATCGCCGTATTGGTTTGATACAGCTGCGAGCCGTTAATCGCATCGGTGCTGTCCGCCGTCACCTGGCCTGCGGCCACATTGGTAATCTGCCGCTCGTTGCCTTCGCTGCCTACGCTGACCACGCTCGTCGGGTTCGTTCCTGCATAGTCATACGTTGCGCCATTGATGGTGCCGCTGGCCGTGGGCGCAGCTGCGGTGGTCACGGAGCCTGCGCCCAGCGCCACATCGTTCGCGTTCGCTGCAATCGCGCCCTGGCCCAATGCCAATGAGGCTGCGCCCGCGGCGTTCGTGTCATAGCCAATCGCTGTTGCGCCCACACCCGCGGCGGTTGCGCCCACGCCTGCGGCCAGCGCGTTTTCGCCGCTTGCGCCGCTATTGTCGTAATTGCCCGCCGCCGTATCCGTGCTGCCCAGGCTGAAGAAGTGCGTGGCGTTCGCCGCAACAACGCTGTTGAGCTGGCCGACGTTCACTGCGTCGTTGTTATCCATGCCCGCCGCGACATTCGAGATCGTCGTCGGCGCGCCGCCCGGGTTCATCGTGACCTGGGTCTTGTCCACATTGCCCGCATCATCCGTTTCGTAATGCACGGTGTTGTCGGACAGCGTTTCGATTGCCGCATTGGTTTGATACAGCTGCGAGCCATTGATCGCATCCGTGCTGTCCGCCGCCACCTGGCCTGCGGCCACGTTCGTGATCTGCCGCTCGTTGTCTTCGCTGCCCACGCTGACCACGCTTTGCGGGTTCGTGCCTGCATAGTCATACGTTGCGCCGTTAATCACGCCGCTGGCCGTGGGCGCAGCCGCGGTGGTCACGGAGCCTGCGCCCAGCGCCACATCGTTCGCGCCCGCGGCAGTCGCGCCCTGGCCCAGTGCCAATGAAGATGCGCCCGCGGCGTTCGCGTCATAGCCAATCGCTGCTGCGCCCACGCCCGCGGCGGTTGCGCCCACGCCTGCGGCCAGCGCGTTCTCGCCCGTTGCGCCGCTGTTGTCGTAATTGCCCGCCGCCGTGTCCGTGCTGCCCAGGCTGAAGAAGTGCGTGGAGCTCGCCGCAACGACGCTGTTGAGCTGGCCAACATTGACCGCATCGTTGTTGTCCATGCCTGCCGCGACGTTCGAGAGCGTTGCCGGCGCGCCACCCGGGTTCATCGTGACCTGGGTCTTGTCCACATTGCCCGCATCATCCACTTCGTAATGCACGGTGTTGTCGGCCAGCGTGTCGATCGCCGTGTTGGTTTGATACAGCTGCGAACCGTTGATCGCATCGGTGCTGTCCGACGCCACCTGGCCTGCGGCCACATTGATGATCTGCCGTTCCTGATCCGTCGCGCCCACGCTGACCACGCCCGCCGGGCTTGTGCCCGCGTAGTCATACGTTGCGCCATTCACCACGCCCGAGGTGACGGCCACGGCTGCGCGGTCCGTGCTGTCGTTGCCCAGCGCCACCGAGTTGTTCTGCGCGCTCGTGATGCCGTTGCCCAGCGCAAACGTGTCGTTGCCCGTCAGCGTGTTATTGCTGCCCAGCGCAGCGGACGTGTTGCCGCTGACGATATTGCGCGCGCCGAGCGCAATCGCACTGGTGCCGGATGCGACGTTGCTCGCGCCCTGCGCCAGCGCGTTGACATTCGAGGCCGTGTTGTCCACGCCCTGCGCGATCGCGCCCACGCCATCGGCCACATTGCCCAGGCCCTGCGCGACGCTGCCATAGTCCGACGCGGTGTTGCTGTAGCCCTGCGCCACAGACCCGTATTCCGACGCCGTGTTCTGATAGCCCACCGCCGCCGCGCTGTAGCCCGACGCGGTATTGGCATAACCCATGGCCGTGCTGTATTCGCCCGACGCGACATCGTTGATGCCCACGGCCAGCGCGCCCACGCCGGTTGCGCCGCTGTTGTCGTAATTGCCTGCTGCCGTGCTGTCGCTGCCGATGCTGACGAAGTGCGTGGCGTTCGCCGCAACGACGCTGTTCAACTGCCCGACGTTCACCGCATCATCGTCCGCCGTGCCTGCCGCAACATTCGAGAGCGTTGCCGGCGCGCCGCCCGGGTTCATCGTGACCTGGGTCTTGTCCACATTGCCCGCATCATCCACTTCGTAATGCACGGTGTTGTCGGCCAGCGTGTCGATCGCCGTATTGGTTTGATACAGCTGCGAGCCGTTGATCGCATCGGTGCTGTCCGCCGCCACCTGGCCTGCGGCCACATTGGTGATCTGCCGCTCGTTGCCTTCGCTGCCCACGCTGACCACGCTTTGCGGGTTCGTGCCTGCATAGTCATACGTTGTGCCATTGATGATGCCAATGGACGTGGGCTTCGCCGCAGCGGTGATCGCGCCCGAGCCCAGCGCCACATCGTTTGCGCGCGTGGCGCTGGCGTTCACGCCAATGGCCACGGAATTCTCTGCGCTTGCGCCATTGTTGTCGTAATTGCTGCCATCCGAAGTGACGCCGCTGTTCACGCTGACAAAATGCGTGGCCGATGCCGAGATTTCATCCTGCAACGCCTGGCCTGCGGCGAACAATTGCGAGCCGTTGATCGCGTCGGTGCTGGTATCGGAGACCTGGCCCGCGGCCACATTGATGATCTGCCGCGGCGCATCCGCGCTGCCCACTGACACCACGCCCACCGGGTTCGTGCCCGCGTAGTCGTAAGTCGTGTCATTGATCACGCCCGTGGCCACCGGCACTGCCGCGCGGTCCGTGCTGGCGTTGCCCAGGATCACCGAGTCGCCCTGCGTGCTGGTGATGCCATTGCCCAGCGCGAACGTGTTGTCGTTCGCCACCGTGTTATTGCTGCCCAGCGCGGCGCTGCCATTGCCCGCGACGGTGGCATTCACGCCCACGGCCACGGCATTCTCGCCCGTTGCGCCAGCGCCGTCGTAATTGCCCGCTGCCGTATCGGTGCTGCCCACGCCATAGAAATGCGTGGCCACCGCAGCAGTGGCGCTGTTGAGCTGGCCAAGGTTCACTGCGTCGTTGTCGGTCGCGCCATCGGCAACATTATGAATTTCGACAGGCGCGCCCGCCTCGCCATCCGGGTTCGGATTCAATGTGATGCTGCTGTAGTTCACCGTGCCGTTCGGGTTCAGGTCGTACTGCACGGCGCGGCTGCCCAGCGCATCGACGGCGGCGTTGGTCTGATAGAGCTGCGAACCGTTGATCGCATCCGTGCTGCTCGCGCCCACCTGGCCTGCGGCCACGTTGATGATCTGCCGCTCTGCGCCTTCTGCGCCCACGCTGACCACGCCCACCGGGCTCGCGCCCGCGTAGCTGTAAGTTGCGTTATTGATGATGGCCGACGGCGTGGCCACAGCTTCGCGGTCTGCACTGGCGTTGCCCAGCACCACCGAATTGTCCTGCGTGCTCGTGATGGCGTTGCCCAGCGCGAACGTGTTGTTGTTCGCCACGATGTTGTTGCTGCCCAGCGCCGCAGAGGTGTTGCCGCTGACGACGTTGCGCGAGCCCATCGCAATCGCGCTGATGCCGGAGGCAGCGTTGCTTGCGCCCTGCGCCAGCGCGTTGATGTTCGAGGCCGTGTTGTCCAGCCCCTGCGCCAATGCGCCCACGCCCGAGGCCACGTTATCCATGCCCTGCGCCACGGCCCCGTAGTTCGATGCGGTGTTGCTCGCGCCCTGCGCCACGGCCCCGTAGTTCGATGCGGTGTTCTGGTAGCCCACCGCCGACGCGCCATAGCCCGACGCGGTGTTTGCATAGCCCACGGTGGTGCTGTAATCGCCCGAGCTCACATCGTTTGCGCCTGCGGCCAGTGCGTTCTCGCCGGTTGCGCCGTGGTTGTCGTAATTGCCTGCCGACGCGTTGGCGCTGTTCACGCTGTAGAAGTGCGTGGCCGATGCGGAAATTTCGTCCTGCATGGCCTGCTGCGTTTCATACAGTTGCGAGCCGTTGATCGCATCGGTGCTGTCCGCCGACACCTGGCCTGCGGCCACATTGATGATCTGCCGCGGCGCATCCTCGCTGCCCACCGACACCACGCCCACCGGGTTCGTGCCCGCGTAGTCATACGTCGCGCCGCCAATCACGCCTGACGGCGTGGCCACCGCTGCGCGATCCGTGCTGAGATTGCCCAGCACCACCGAGTCGTTCTGCGTGCTGGTGATGCCGTTACCCAGCGCAAACGTGTTGTCACTGGCCAGCGTGTTGTTGCTGCCCAGCGCGGCGGACGTATTGCCGCTGACGATGTTGTTCGAACCGATGGCCACCGCGCCCGCGCCGGAGGCTGCGTTGCTCGCGCCCTGCGCGATGGCGCCAGATTCCGAGGCCGTGTTTGCATAGCCCAGGGCCATGCTGTTTTCGCCCGATGCGACATCGTCTGCGCCCAGGGCCAGTGCGTTCTCGCCGGTTGCGCCCTGGTTGTCATAATTACCTGCGGCAGTGCCCGCAGTGCCAGTGCTGCCAATGCTGAGGAAGTGCGTGGCGTTCGCGGCCACAACGCTGTTCAACTGGCCGACGTTCACCGCGTCGTTGTTGTCCATGCCCTGCGCCACGTTCGAGATCGTCGTGGGCGCGCCGCCCGGGTTCATCGTGACCTGGGTTTTGTCCACATTGCCCGCGTCATCCACTTCGTAATGCACGGTGTTGCCCGACAGCGTTTCGATGGCCGTATTGGTCTGATACAGCTGCGAGCCGTTGATCGCATCCGTGCTGCTCGCGCCCACCTGGCCCGCGGCCACATTGATGACCTGCCGCGGCGCATCCTCGCTGCCCACCGACACCACGCCCACCGGGTTCGTGCCCGCGTAGTCATACGTCGCGCCATTCACCACGCCCGATGTGACGGACACGGCGGCGCGGTCGGCGCTGGCGTTGCCCAGGATCACGGAATCGTTCTGCGTGCTGGTGATGTTGTTGCCCAGCGCAAACGTGTTGTCGTTCTCAACTACGTTGTTGCTGCCCAGCGCAGCGCTGTAGCTGCCGGGCACCACATTGTTGTAGCCGATGGCGGAAGCGCCCTCGCCCGCGGCGCTGGCATTCACGCCGATGGCCAATGCGTTTTCGCCCGACGCGCCGTTATTGCCGTAATTGCTGCCATCGGCGGTGTCGCTGCCGTTTACGCTGTAGTAATGCGCGGCGGCAGCCGAGATTTCATCCTCGATGGCCAGGTTGCTGGCGAACAATTGCGAGCCGTTGATCGCGTCGGTGCTGTCCGCCGACACCTGGCCTGCGGCCACATTGATGATCTGCCGCGGCGCATCCTCGCTGCCCACCGACACGACGCCCGCCGGGTTCGTGCCCGCGTAGTCATAGGTGATGCCGTTAATCACGCCCGACGTGACGGCCACGGCCTCACGGTCCGTGCTGGCGTTGCCCAGGATCACGGAATTGTCCTGCGTGCTTGTGATCGCATTGCCCAGCGCGAACGTGTTGTTGTTCGCCACGATATTGTTGCTGCCCAGCGCGGCGGACATATCGCCACTGACCGTGCTGGTTGCGCCGATGGCAACGGCCTGCGTGCCCGAAGCCAGCTCGTTGATGCCTGCGGCCAGGGAGTTTTCGCCAGTCGCGCCATTATTGTTGTAATTGCTTTCGGAGGTGGTGCTGTCGCCGTTCACGCTGTAGTAATGCGTGGCGGAGGCCGAGATTTCGCCATGAATGGCCTGGTTGCTGGCGTACAGTTGCGAGCCGTTGATCGCATCGGTGCTGCCTGCGGACACTTCGCCTGCGGCCACATTGATGATCTGCCGCGGCGCATCCTCGCTGCCCACCGACACCACGCCCACCGGGTTCGTGCCCGCGTATTCATACGTTGCGCCATTCACGATGCCGTTGGCCACGGAGGTGGCCTCGCGATCCGTGCTGCCGTTGCCCAGGATCACGGAATCGTCCTGCGTGCTGGTGATCGCGTTGCCCAATGCAAACGTGTTGTTGTTCGCAATGATGTTGTTGCTGCCCAGCGCCGCAGATGTGTTGCCGCTGACGACATTGGTCGCGCCCAGCGCGATGGCCTGCATGCCCGAAGCCAGATTGCCCACGCCCACGGCCATGGCGTTTTCGCCGGTCGCGCCGGTGTTGGCGTAATTGCTGCCCTCGGCGGTGTCGTTGCTGTTTACGCTGTAGTAATGCGCGGCGGATGCAGCGACTTCGTCCTGGATGGCCTGCTGCGTTTCAAACAGCTGCGAGCCGTTGATCGCGTCGGTGCTGTCCGCAGACACCTGGCCTGCGGCCACATTGATGATCTGCCGCGGCGCATCCTCGCTGCCCACCGACACCACGCCCACCGGGTTCGTGCCCGCATAGCCATACGTCGCACCGCCGATCACGCCTTCGCTCACGGCCACCGCCGCGCGGTCCGCGCTGGCGTTGCCCAGCGCCACCGAGTTGTCCTGCGTGCTGGTGATGCCATTGCCCAGCGCAATGCTGTTGTTGCCCAGCACCGTGCTGCCATAACCCACCACCGCTGCGCCATCGCCCGCGGCGCTGGTATTCACGCCCACGGCCAGCGCGTTCTCGCCGGTGGCGCCGTTATTGGCGTAATTGCTGCCCTCTGCCGTGTCGTTGCCGTTCACGCTGTAGAAGTGCGTGGCCGATGCGGCGACTTCGTCCTGGATGGCCTGCTGCGTTTCAAACAGTTGCGAGCCGTTGATCGCGTCGGTGCTGTCGCTGGCCACCTGGCCTGCGGCCACGTTGATGATCTGCCGCGGCGCGCTTTCGCTGCCCACCGACACCACGCCCGCCGGGTTCGTGCCTGCGTAGTCATACGTCGCGCCGCCGATCACGCCCGACGTGACGGCCACCGCCGCGCGATCCGTGCTGGCATTGCCCAGCACCACCGAATTGTTCTGCGTCGTGGTGATATGGCTGCCCAGCGCGAACGTGTCCTGGTTGTTCACGATATTGCTGTTGCCCAGCGCAGCGCTGTTGCTGCCCTGCGCCGTGTTGCCATAGCCCACGGCGGCGCTGTAGCTGCCCGACGCAAGATCGTTGACACCTGCGGCCAGCGCGCCCACGCCGGTGGCGCCATCGTTTGCAAAATTGCCCTGCGCGCTCTGGCCATTCACACTGTAGAAGTGCGTCTGGTTCATCGCGGTGTAGTTGTACAGCTCCGAGCCGTTGATCGCGTCGGTGCTGGTGGGCGAGATCAGGCCTGCGGCCACATTGATGATCTGCCGCTCCGCACCCGGGCTGCCCACCGAAACCACGCCATTGTCCGCAGCGGGCGCGCCTGCGTAGTGATAGGTTGCGCCGTTTTGCGTGTAGCTCATCGTCACGGCATCCGGCGCGCGGTCCTCGCTGGCGTTGCCCAGGATCACGGAGTCATCCTGCGTGCTGGTGATCGCGTTGCCCAGCGCAAACGTGTTGTTGTTTGCGATCGTGTTGCCACTGCCCAGCGCGGCGGACAGATTGCCGCTGACGATATTGCGCGAGCCCACGCCCACCGCGCCAGCGCCCAGCGCCATGTTGTCCATGCCCTGCGCGACCGCGCCCGTGTTCGATGCCGTGTTGTTCATGCCCAGCGCCGAAGCGCCCAGGCCCGAGGCCGTGTTGCCGAAGCCCTGCGCCACGCTGCCATATTCCGACGCGGTGTTGCTGTAACCCTGCGCGAGGCTGCCGTATTCTGAGGCAGTGTTCTGATAGCCCACCGCCGCCGCACTGTAGCCCGACGCGGTGTTTGCATAGCCCAGGGCCGTGCTGTCTTCGCCCGATGCCACATCGTTCACGCCCACGGCCACGGCGTTCGCGCCGCTCGCGCCGCGGTTGTCGTAATTGCTGCCCGCTGCCGTGGCGCTGCTGTTTACGCTGACAAAGTGCGTGGCCGACGCCGAGATTTCATTCTGCAACGCCTGGTTGGTGGCGAACAGCTGCGAGCCATTGATCGCGTCCGTGCTGTCGCTGGCCACTTCGCCTGCGGCCACGTTCGTGATCTGCCGCTCGTTGCCCGCGCTGCCCACGCTGACCACGCTCGTCGGGTTCGAGCCTGCGTAGTCATAGGTCACGCCATTGATCACGCCGCTGGCCGTGGGCGTCGGCGCGGTGGCGATGGAACCTGCGCCCAGCGCCACATCGTTCGCGCGCGCAGCGCTCGCGCCCTGACCCAGCGCCAATGAGGCTGCGCCCGCGGCGTTCGCGTCGTAGCCCAGGGCGGTGGCGTTCACGCCAGAGGCGGTAGCATTCACGCCGGCGGCCAGCGCGCCATCGCCCGTTGCGCCATCGTTGTCTGCATTGCCCGTTGCCGTGCCCGCGCTGCCCACGCTGAAGAAGTGCGTGGCATTCGCGGCAACGGCGCTGTTCAACTGGCCGACGTTCACCGCATCGTTATCCGCCACGCCCTGCGCAACGTTCGAGAGCGTGGTTGGCGCGCCATCCGGGTTCAGCGTGACATGGGTCTTGTCCACACTGCCCGCGTCATTCACGTCGTAATGCACGGTGTTATCAGACAGTGTTTCGACCGCCGTATTGGTTTGATACAGCTGCGAACCGTTGATCGCATCGGTGCTGTCCGCCGCCACCTGGCCTGCGGCCACATTGGTAATTTGCCGCTCGTTGCCTTCGCTGCCTACGCTGACCACGCTCTGCGGGTTCGTGCCCGCGTAGTCGTAAGTCGCGCCGTTAATCACGCCGCTGCCTGTGGGCGTCGCCGCAGTGGTGATGGATCCTGAGCCCAGCGCCACATCGTTCGCGTTCACCGCGCTGGCATTCACGCCTATGGCCACGGCGCCTTCGGTGGCCGCGCCATCATTGTTGTAATTGCTGCCCGCATCGGAATTGCCGCTGTTCACGCTGACAAAATGCGTGGCGTTCGCAGCAACGGCGCTGTTCAGCTGGCCGAGGTTCACTGCATCGTTGTCGGTCTCGCCATCGGCCACGTTATGAATTTCGGCTGGCATGCCCGCCGTGCCATCCGGGTTCGGATTCAGCGTGATGCTGCTGCGATCCACCGTGCCGTCTGGCGCCAGGTCGTACTGCACGGCGCGGCTGGCCAGCGTCTCAACAGCGGTGTTGGTCTGGTACAGCTGCGAGCCGTTGATCGCGTCCGTGCTGCTGGCACCCACCTGGCCTGCGGCCACGTTGATGATTTGCCGCTCCGCGCCCTCTGCGCCCACGCTGACCACGCCCACCGGGTTTGCACCCGCATAGTCATACGTTGTGCCATTGACGATGCCCGACGACGTGGGCGCAACATCGCGGTCCGTGCTGGCGTTGCCCAGCACCACTGAATTGTCCTGCGTGCTCGTGATGCTGTTGCCCAGCGCGAACGTGTTTTCATTGGTCAGCGTGTTGTTGTTGCCCAGCGCGGCGGAGGTGTTGCCGCTGACGGTGTTCCATGAACCGATCGCCACCGCGCTTGCGCCAGACGCAGCGTTGCTCGCGCCCTGCGCCACCGCGCCTGCATCCAGCGCCACATTGCCCATGCCCTGCGCCACCGCGCCCACGCCGTCGGCGGTGTTATCCACGCCCTGCGCGACGGCCCCGTAGTTCGACGCGGTGTTGCTCATGCCCTGCGCAACGCTGCCATAACCCGACGCCGTGTTCTGATAGCCCAGGGCCGATGCGCCATAGCCCGATGTGGTGTTCGCATAGCCCACGGCGGCGCTGTATTCGCCCGACGCAACCGCATTGACGCCAACGGCCAGCGCGCTGGTGCCGGTGGCGCCTTCGTTGTCGTAGTTGCCCGCCGTGGTCGCCGCGCTGCCCACGCTATAGAAATGCGTGGCCGACTCGGAGATCTCGCCCTGCATGGCCTGCTGCGTGGCGAACAGTTGCGAGCCGTTGATCGCGTCCGTGCTCGTATCGGAAACCAGGCCCGCGGCCACATTGATGATCTGCCGTTCGTTGCCCACGCTGCCCACCGACAGCACCGACGACGCGCTGCCCGCATACACATAACTCACGCCCTTGAGCGTGCCGTTCATCTCCACGGCATCCGGCGCGCGGCTCACGGAACCCGAGCCCAGCGCCACATCATTCGCGCCGGTCGCGCTGGCATTGCTGCCAATCGCCAGCGCGCCTTCTGCTGACGCAGTGCTGCTGTAACCCACGGCAGCGCTGTAATCGCCCGACGCGACATCGTTGATGCCCACGGCCAGCGCATTCTCACCGCTCGCGCCTTCGTTGCCATAGTTGCCCGCTTCGGTGTCCGTGCTGCCCACGCTGTAGAAGTGCGTGGTCGCCGCCGAGATCGCCGCCTGCGTGGCCTGG
>Ga0209738_10000057_pt1 | contig 25784 bp, 19 predicted proteins | sample TergutNc150P5_FD_187289 | JGI IMG/M metagenome (GOLD analysis project Ga0209738, IMG submission 187289) | Nasutitermes corniger P5 segment gut microbial community from laboratory colony in Florida, USA - Nc150 P5 (SPAdes) (version 2) | ecosystem: Host-associated > Arthropoda: Insects >...
GCTGGCCGAAAAGTATTTGAAGGAAGGCGAAACCTCACGCGATCAGCTCTTTGGCCGCGTGGCGCGGGCGCTGGCGGCGGCGGAAAAACCGGAACTGCGCGCGCAGTGGGAAGCCAAATTCCTGACCAACCTGCATGCCGGCGCGATCGGCGCGGGCCGCATCATGAGCGCCGCCGGCACCGCCATTCAGGCCACGCTCATCAACTGTTTCGTGCAGCCGGTGGGCGATGCCATCCAGGGCGTCGATGCCGACGGCTACCCCGGCATCTACGAGGCGCTGCGCGAAGCCGCCGAGACCATGCGGCGCGGCGGCGGCGTGGGCTATGACTTTTCGCGCATCCGTCCGCGCGGCGCGGATGTCAAGGGCACGCATTCGATTGCCAGCGGCCCGTGCAGCTACATCAACGTATTCGATCAGAGCTGCGCCACCGTGGAGAGCGCCGGCGCGCGGCGCGGCGCGCAAATGGGCGTGCTGCGCATCGACCATCCCGACGTGCTGGACTTCATCACCGCCAAGCGCACGCCCGGACGCTGGAACAACTTCAACGTGTCGGTGGGCGTTTCAGACGCTTTCATGCAGGCCGTGGCCGACGGCGCGGATTGGGAGCTGGCGCACAAAGCGCTGCCCTGTGCCCAGATCATGCGGGATGGCGCTTACCAGCGCGCCGATGGGCTGTGGGTCTACCGCAAGCTGCCCGCGCGCGAGCTGTGGGACACCATCATGCGTTCGGCCTACGACTTTGCCGAGCCGGGCATCTTGTTTCTCGACCAGATCGGGCGCGACAACAACCTGAACTACTGCGAACGCATCGAGGCCACCAACCCGTGCGGCGAGCAGCCGCTGCCGCCTTACGGCTGCTGCGATCTGGGGCCGATCATCCTGACGCGCTTCGTGCGCCATCCGTTCGGCGTGGGGGGCGAACCGGCTTTCGACTTTGCCGCGTTCGAGCAGGTCGTCGCCACGCAGGTGCGGGCGCTCGATAACGTGCTGGACATCACCTTCTGGCCGCTGTCCCGGCAGCGCGAGGAAGCCGCCGCCAAGCGCCGCATCGGCGTGGGCTTTACCGGCCTGGGGGACACGCTGACCCTGCTGCGCCTGCGCTACGACCGGCCCGAAGGCCGCGAGATGGCTACCCGCATCGCCAGCTGCATGCGCGACGCGGCTTACCGCGCGTCCGTCGCGCTGGCGCGCGAGAAAGGCGTTTTCCCCAAATTCGACGCCAAGGGCTATCTGGCCCCCGGCACTTTCGCCAGCCGTTTGCCCGAGGACATTCAGGCCGACATCCGCGCGCACGGCATCCGCAACAGCCATTTGCTGTCCATCGCGCCCACCGGCACGGTGAGCCTGGCTTTTGCCGACAACGCCAGCAACGGCATCGAACCGGCCTTTAGCTGGACGTACAAGCGCAACAAGCGCGAGGCCGACGGCACGCGCAGCGAATACGTGGTGGAAGACCACGCCTGGCGTTTGTACCGCGCGTTGCACCCCGGTCAGGTCAAGGGCGAGGCCGATCTGCCCGACTACTTCGTCAGCGCCCTGAGCATGAGCGCTGCCGACCACGTGGCCATGATGCAGGCCGTGCAGCCGTTCATCGACACGTCGATTTCCAAGACGGTCAACATCCCCGAAGATTACCCCTACGACGACTTCAAGGACCTGTACCGGCAGGCATGGCAGGCGGGTTTGAAGGGTCTGGCCACCTATCGGCCCAATGCCATCGTCGGCGCGGTGCTGGAAGTGCCCGCCAAGCCCGAAAAGCAGGCCGCGGAAATCGAGGGGAAACCGCACGCCTACGACCCCATGCGCAGCGTCATCGAGCGCCGTCCCAAGGGGGCCCTTTCCTCCGTCACCGAGAAGGTCGAATACTGGACCCACGAGGGCCAGCAGCGGCTGTACCTGATCGTCTCCTTCCTGCCCGTGCCCGCCGCCGACGGCAAGGGCATGGTGGAGCGCGCCATTGAATTCTTCATGCCCGTCGGGCAAAGCGGCGAATCGCAGCAATGGACCACCGCCACTATGCGCATGCTCTCGCTGGCCGCGCGCGGCGGCCTGCTCGACAAAGCGCTGTCTGACCTGCGCAAAGTCACGTGGGATCGCGGCCCGGTGCGGCTGGGCACCTACGAAAAAGCCGACGGCACCCAAGTGCCGCGCTGGCACGACAGCGAAGCCGCCGCCATCGCCTACGCCATTCAAAACCTGATCGCCCAGCGCCAGCAGGCCGCGCAGGCCAGCCTGTTCGAGCCTGACGAACTGCCGCCTTCCATTGCGCAACCCGCCGCGTCAGCCGATGACGCCATCAACGTCCAGCCCGGCCTCATGGCCGGCAAGAAATGCCCCGAATGCGGCGCCCGCGCCATGATCCGCAAAGACGGCTGCGACTACTGCACCTCCTGCGGCTTTGTGGGTAGTTGCGGGTAAAGGCGGCGCGGTTAGCCGTCCTGTTCCATCCACTGCAACACCGGCACCGCGCCGGGAAGGATGGGATGGACCGTGACGGGCAGACGGCTCCAGGCGTAACGCTGGCCTTCGCGCATTTGCAGCGCGCCGCGCCAGCCGGTGACGCGGCAGAAATGCAGCCGCACCAGCGCGTGCGGGTAATCGACGAGCTGCTCGCGCCAGCGGGCGACGGATTCCGGCAGCGCCTGGATGCCCAGTTCTTCGTGCAGTTCGCGGATGAGCGCCTGTTCGACGGTTTCGCCCGCTTCGAGTTTGCCGCCGGGAAATTCCCAGTAGCCCGCATAAACCTTGCCTTCCGGGCGCGAGGTCAGCAGGAATTGCCCGTCCGCATCGAACAGCACACCGACGGCAACCTGAACGACCGGGCGGTCTTGCGTCGCCGTACCACCCGTGTCAGCGCGGGGCAAATGCGGATCGGCGATGAGAGGGCGCATCGGCATCCAGCGGGGCGCTACGACGCCGTGCGCCCCATGTAGTCGCGCGCAAACTGGTAGGCCACGCGCCCGGAACGCGAACCGCGCTCCAGCGCCCAAATCAGCGCCTCGGGCTTGGCCGCTTCGATTTGCGGCGCGCCCGCGCCCAGCGCGCTCAGCCATTGCGCGGCGATGGTCAGGTATTCATCCTGGCTGAACGGATAAAAACTCACCCACAGGCCGAACCGCTCGGAGAGCGAAATCTTTTCTTCCACGCCTTCGCCGGGATGCACTTCGCCGTCCTCGGTGTGGGTGTAGCTGAGGTTTTCCTGCATGTATTCGGGCAGCAGGTGGCGGCGGTTGCTGGTGGCATAGACCAGCACGTTGGGCGTACTGGCGGCAATGGAGCCATCCAGAATGCTTTTGAGGGCTTTGTAGCCCGCTTCGCCTTCCTCAAAGCTCAGGTCGTCGCAATAGATGATGAATTTTTCGGGCCGCCCGGCGACGATTTCCACGATGTCGGGCAAGTCGGTCAGGTCGGTCTTGTCCACTTCGATCAGGCGCAGGCCGCGCGGCGCGTAGCTGTTCAGGCAGGCCTTGATGAGCGAGGATTTGCCGGTGCCGCGCGCGCCGGTCAGCAGCACGTTGTTGGCGGGCCGCCCTTCGACGAACTGGCGCGTGTTGCGCTCGACCTTGTCCTTTTGCGCGTCGATTTCCTTGAGGTCGGACAGCGTGATGTCGCCCACGTGCCGCACGGGTTCGAGCGCGCCCATGCCGCCGGCGCGCTTGCGGTAACGCCAGGCCACGGCTGCGCCCCAGTCGGGCGCGCTCAACGGCTTGGGCAAAATGGCTTCGATGCGGTCGAGCAACTGCCCGGCGCGCCCAATCAGGGCGGAAAACCGTTCATTCATGCGGTGGCTCCGGGGTCAGGAACGGTAATCGGCGTTGATTGACACGTAGTCGTGGCTGAGGTCGCAGGTCCATACCGTATCGCTGGCCTGCCCGCGTCCCAGGTGTACGCGCACCGTGATTTCGCGCTGCTGCATGACGCGCTGGCCATCCGCTTCGCGGTAATCGGGGTGGCGTCCGCCGCGCGTGACGACGTGCACGTCGCCCAAATAAAGCTCGATGCGGGTTTGGTCCAGATCGGCGATACCGGCGTAACCCACCGCCGCCAGGATGCGGCCCAGGTTGGGGTCGCTGGCGAAGAAGGCGGTTTTGACCAGCGGCGAATGCGCGATGGCATAAGCGGCCTTGCGGCACTCGGCGCCATCGCGCCCGCCTTCGATGTGCAGCGTGATGAACTTGGTCGCGCCTTCGCCGTCGCGCACGATGGCTTGCGCAAGCAGGCGCGCGACGTCGGCCATCGCCCCGGCGAGCGCGCGGCCGTCGGGCGAATCGAGCGCGGTGATGGGCGCGTGCCCGGCCTTGCCGGTGGCGATGACGATGAAGGAATCGTTGGTGGACGTATCGCCATCGACGCTGATGCGGTTGAACGAGGCATCGGCCAACTGCTGCGCCAGCGGTTGCAGCAGATCGGGCGCGATGGTCGCGTCGGTTGCCAGAAAGCCCAGCATGGTCGCCATGTTCGGATGAATCATGCCCGCGCCCTTGCTGATGCCGGTAATGCTGACCGGCTTGCCGCCGATGGTGATTTGCCGGCTGAAGGCTTTGGGCACGGTGTCGGTGGTCATGATGGCTTCGGCGGCGCGCACCCAGTGCGTGGGCGCGACATGGGCCAGCGCGGCGGGCAGGCCAGCCGTGAGGCGCTGCACGGGCAGCGGCTCCATGATGACACCGGTCGAAAAAGGAAGCACCTGTTCGGGCGTCACACCCAACAGATCGGCCAGCGCCGCGCAGGTGGCGCGCGCGTGCGCCAGGCCTTCCGCGCCGGTGCCCGCGTTGGCGATGCCGGTGTTGATGACCAGCGCGCGGATGCCATGTCCGGATTGGACGCGCGCCAAATGCTCGCGGCACACCTGCACCGGCGCGGCGCAGAACCGGTTTTGCGTGAACACGCCGCCGACATGGCTGCCCGCGTCGAGCAGGACGACGGTAAGGTCCTTGCGGCACGCTTTGCGGATGCCCGCTTCGGTTATGCCCAGCCGCACGCCGGGCACGGGGTGAATGTCTGCCGGGTTGGGCGGTTCGAGATTGACGGCCATGGTTGTTCGGTGGAACGTTGAGGGGGTGAGCGTACAAGGATAAATAAAGGCAGGCGCGTGTCGCGTTCAGATTGCGCGCCGGCGGCAGAGCTGCCGGCGCTGGCGGTGTGTGGCCATTCCGATCAGCCCAGTGCTCCGTGGCAGAACTTGTATTTCTTGCCGCTGCCGCATGGGCATGGGTCATTGCGGCCTACGCGCGGTACGCTGTTGTCGGCGATTTGCACGACGCTGTTGGCATCCATGGGTACGACGGCTGCCGCCGCGGCGCTGGCCATCGCGGTGGGGGCAATTTGCTGCGGCACGGCCTGCGCGTCGCCGGTTTCGGTCGGCTCGATGTAGGTGACGTTGCGCACGGCCAGGCTTTGTTCCATGGCGGCGGCGGCTTCATCCATTTGGTCGTTGGTTCGGATGTGCACTGTCATCAGGGAGCGCGTTACGCCATTTTTGATGATGTCGAGCAATTGCCCGAACAGTTCGAACGCCTCGCGCTTGTATTCCTGCTTGGGCTGCTTTTGCGCGTAGCCGCGCAGGTGGATGCCCTGACGCAAATAATCGAGCGCCGACAGGTGTTCGCGCCAGTGCGTGTCGATGGCTTGCAGCAATACCGCGCGTTCGAAGCCGCGGAAGTATTCCGCGCCTCCGGCCAACTCTATCTTGGCGGCGTAGGTGTCGTTGACGGCCTTGAGGACTTTTTCTTCAATGTCTTCGCCGGTGACGGCAGTGGCGGCTTCGACCTCTTGAGTGAGCGGCAGGGTGATTTGCCAATCATCGGCCAGCGCTTTTTCCAGCCCGGGGAGGTCCCATTGTTCTTCCACCGATTGCGGCGGCACGTATTGGTGCACCAGGTCGGTAAAGCAACCGGCGCGCAGGTTGGAGATTTGCTCCGTGAGGTCCTGCGTATCCAGTATTTCGTTGCGCTGCTGGTAGATGACTTTGCGCTGGTCGTTGGCCACGTCGTCGTATTCCAGCAGTTGTTTGCGCATGTCGAAGTTGCGCGCCTCGACCTTGCGTTGCGCGCTTTCGATGCTGCGCGTGACCAGGCCTGCTTCGATCGCCTCGCCTTCGGGCATCTTGAGCCGGTCCATGATGGCGCGCACGCGATCGCCCGCAAAGATGCGCATCAGCGGGTCGTCCAGCGACAGGTAAAAGCGCGATGACCCCGGGTCGCCTTGGCGGCCCGACCGCCCGCGCAACTGGTTGTCGATGCGGCGGCTTTCGTGCCGCTCGGTGGCGATGATGCGCAGGCCGCCGAGTTTGACTACCTTGTCGTGATCCTGGACCCACTGTTCGCGCAACTGCTTGATGCGCGCGGCGCGTTCGGATTCGCTCAACTCGGCGTTGGCTTCTACCTCGTTGACCGCCTTGTCCACGTTGCCGCCCAGCACGATGTCGGTGCCGCGTCCGGCCATGTTGGTGGCGATGGTGATCATGCCCGAATGCCCGGCCTGCGCGACGATTTCAGCCTCGCGCGCGTGCTGCTTGGCGTTGAGCACCTGGTGCGGGAGCTTTTCGCGCGTGAGCAGTTGCGCGATGACCTCGGAGTTCTCGATCGACGTGGTGCCCACCAGCACCGGCTGGCCGCGCCCGTGGCATTCGCGAATGTCGGCGATGGCCGCTTCGTATTTCTCTTTGGTGGTCTTGTAAACGCGGTCGAGCTGGTCTTCGCGCCGGCTGGGTTTGTTGGGCGGAATGACCACCGTTTCCAGCCCGTAGATGTCCTGAAACTCGTAGGCTTCGGTGTCGGCCGTGCCGGTCATGCCCGCGAGCTTGCCGTACAGGCGGAAGTAGTTCTGGAAGGTGATGGAAGCGAGCGTCTGGTTCTCGGCCTGGATCGGCACGTTTTCCTTGGCTTCGACGGCCTGGTGCAAGCCGTCGCTCCAGCGGCGGCCCGCCATCAGGCGCCCGGTAAATTCATCGACGATGACGATTTCCAGCCCGTTCTCGCCGGGCTGCACCACGTAATGTTGGTCGCGGTGATACAGGTGATGTGCGCGCAGCGCCGCGTACAGGTGGTGCATCAGCGCGATGTTGGCCGGGTCGTACAAGCTGGCGCCCGGCGCAATCAAACCGCGCTCGGCCAGGATGCGTTCGGTGGTTTCGTGCCCCTGCTCGGTCAGGTAGATCTGATGGGCTTTTTCATCGACCGTGAAATCACCGGGCTTGATGACGCCCTCGCCCGTGCGCGGGTCGGCCTCGCCTTCCTGGCGCGTGAGCAGCGGCGCGATTTTGTCGAGTGCCACATACAGCGCGGTTTGATCTTCGGCCTGGCCGCTGATGATGAGCGGCGTGCGCGCCTCGTCGATCAGGATCGAATCGACCTCGTCAACGATGGCGTAATGCAGCGTGCGCTGCACCCGGTCGCCCGGCTCATAGACCATGTTGTCGCGCAGGTAGTCAAAGCCGAATTCGTTGTTGGTGCCGTAGGTGATGTCCGCGGCATAGGCGGCCTGCTTTTCCTCGCGCGCCATCTGTGGCAGATTCACCCCCACCGTCAGCCCCAGAAAGTTGTACAGCCGCCCCATCCATTGCGCGTCGCGGCTGGCCAGGTAGTCGTTTACCGTAACCACGTGCACGCCTTTGCCCGTGAGGGCATTGAGGTAAACCGGCAGCGTGGCGGTCAGCGTCTTGCCTTCGCCGGTACGCATCTCGGCGATCTTGCCCTCGTGCAGCGCGATGCCGCCGAGCAACTGCACGTCGAAGTGGCGCATCTTCATCACGCGCTTGGAGGCTTCGCGCACCAGCGCAAAGGCTTCGGGCAAGATGCGGTCGAGCGCTTCGCCCTTGGCGACGCGGGCCTTGAACTCGGCGGTTTTGGCTTGCAGCGCCGCGTCATCGAGCGCCTCGAATTGCGGTTCGAGCGCATTGACGCGCGCGGCAGCGCGGCGGTATTGCTTGAGCAACCGCTCATTGCGGCTGCCGAAAATTTTGGTCAGAAAATTGGTGGCCATGCGTGTGCGCGCCGCCGCTTGCGAAAAGAAAAGCGGGCCGTCGCGGCGATCCTAAAGGTTAACTCCTCATTTTAGGCGTTGCAGATGCCCTGTAAGCGATGAGAGGCTCGTTTTTGCCGCGTTTGACGGTGCGGTGTTTGTGCAAGGGCCGCAAACGTGGGCGACAGACAGACGCAGCCTTGTGTGCCGGCCCGCGCGCCATTTCTCTCTGTACGGGATCCGACGATTCCCAGGTTGCGTTACCCTTGTGCGGCCGTGCGCGCACGGCTTACGCACCCATCTTGCCGATGTCTCAGCCGATCCAGACCCACTTTGCCTCCCGCGCGCTGACGGCGCTGGAAGCAGCCGAGCGCGCGCCCGAACTGGCCGACCTCGCACGCCGCGCGCGCGTTGCGCAGGAACGCCTGGCGATCATCGCGCCGCTGTTACCGCCGCCGCTGCGCGCGGGCGTGCGCGCGGGCGCGCTCGATGAGCAATCGTGGTGTCTCTTGGTGCCGCACAACGCCGCCGCCGCCAAGCTGCGCCAACTCACGCCCGCCATCGCCGCCGCCTTGCGCGTGCGCGGGCTGCCGGATTTGGCGCTGCGCATCAAAGTAGCTCAGCCGTAAAGCGCGGTTGACACGGCGGCGCGCCTGAACCGGGTTCTTACAGCCGGTGGCTGCGGTCACCGTGTGCAAAGCCTTGTGCTGCCCATACGTGGTCGGGGGTAGCCAGGCCGATGACCTTGAACAATTCGCCCATTTCGTGCTCGGCGATCAGCTTCATGGCGTTGGCGCGCGCGGGCAAGTCGCTTTGCGCCATGCGTTCTGCCAAGCCTAGGTTGAGCAGGAAACGTGCCTGGCTGCAATAGCCCAGCACCGTCAGGCCCGCGTCTTGCGCGGTCAGCGCAATGCCGGTGAAGTCCACATGCGCGGTGATGTCCTTTTCACCCGGCGCGGCCAGCGGGTTGTCGTCCATGCGGTGCGCGCGGTGACAGGCCAGCGTGCCCATGGTGCGCTGCGGGTGCCAGTATTCGGCTTCCGGGAAGCCGTAGTCGATGAAGAACGCCGCACCACCCCGGCCCGTGGCGCGTTCGCCCGCGAGCAGCCGCTCGGCCAGCGTGGTGACGAAGGCGCGCCCCTGCGGGTGGATTTCGGTCACATAGTCACACTCGCCGGGCACCGCTATGGGTGGGCGCAACGCCGTGGGACGGTCGGCCCAGACGAAGGCCCCCATGGCATCCAACGCCACGCCGCGTTCGTGCCAGACGGTACCGATACGCGCTATCAGCTTGACGGGCATGGCGTCCAGCACCTCGTTGCCGATCACCACGCCGGTCATGCTTTCGGGCAGCGCGTCGGCCCATTGCATTACGCCCGGTGCCGCATCCGCGCAGGCCGCGAGCGTGGCTTGCTGGCGCGCACGCAGCGCGCCCGATACGTCCACCAGGGTGTAACGCGCCACGGGCTGGCCCAGGTCATGCAGCGCGGTGAGCAGGCCGCGCGCCAGCGTGCCTGTGCCGGGGCCAAATTCCCACACGGTGTCGCTGCCGGTAGCGCGCAACGCATCGGCCACCTGCACCGCCAGGGCGCGCGCAAACAGCGGCGAGAGTTCGGGCGCAGTGACGAAATCGCCGCCGCTGACATCCAATAGGCCGAATTGCCGATCGTCGCGGGCGTAATAGCCCAGCCCCGGCGCATACAACGCCAGATGCATGTAATGGTCGAACGGCAGCCAACCGCCGTTGGAGACGATAGCCTGCGTAATGCGCTGTACCAAGGTCATAGGGGAATTGTCCAGGGTTTGCTTTTCTGGCTTTCTTCCCTAAAATAACGAAAGAGGTGACCAGTCATTAAGTTAGATGTAGCATCATGGATTTGTTGCTGTTTGACTCCGTTTGAAGAGTGAAGAGTGCCGTCATGGGAACATTGAGCGTGCGTTCCTTTCTGCGTAAGTTCGGCTGTATCGTTCTTGCCTGCTGGGTGTTGTTCGGTATGGTGTGGTCAGGTGCGCTGGGGGCGGTTGACCGGGACAGCAAGATCATCATCATGGTCTCGGATATCGACAGCATTGCCAATTTGCCCGCCAAGCTCACCGAGGCGTTGGGGTATTTCAAAGACGAGGGGCTGAACGTCGAACTGCAAGAGCAGCCCGTAGGTGTGGATGCTGAAGACCTGCTACTCTCCGGCGCGGTACAGGCCGTGGTTGGTTTTTACGACCACACCATTGATTTGCAAAGCAAGGGCAAGAATATCGAGGCCATCGTCGTGCTGAACAAGACGCCCGGCGAGATGCTGCTGGTTTCGACGCGGGCGGCCTCTCATTTCAAAAGCATGGCCGATGCCCGCGGCCAGATACTGGGCGTTGCCGGGCTAGGCTCGTCCTCCGAATTTCTCACCCGCTATCTGGCCGAGCGCGCGGGCGTGCCCGCCAACGATTACGCGCTGCTGCCGATGGGCCAGGGGGATGCCTTCGTTACGGCGATGCGGCATGGCCGTATTCAGGCGGGCATGTTTACGGAGCCGGCTGCATATGAATTGCTCGCCAGCGGCGATGCCAGGGTGCTGGTCGATTTGCGTACCAACCAAGGCCAGTTGCAGGCGCTGGGCGGCCCGTATCCGGCGGCCAGCGTTTGTGTGCAAAACACTTGGGCCAATACGCACCGGGTGGAGGCGACCAAACTGGCGCATGCCTTCGCGCGTACCTTGCGATACATCAACACCCACAGTGCCGAGGACATTGCCAACAAAATGCCGCCCGGTTTTTATGACAACGACAGGGCGCACTACGTGCGGGCGCTGTGGGCTTCGTTGCCGATGTTTACCACCGACGGCAAGATGCCCGTCGGCGGTCCGGAGACGGTGCTCAAGGTGCTCAACGCCTATAGGCCGCAAGTCAAAAGCGGCAACATTGATCTGTCCAAAACCTACACCAATGCCTTTTTGACGACCAATGCGGGCTGGGCGCGTTCGGGGAGCAGCAGGCCGTGCCGGTTCGGCGACGCATGCTGAACATTGAGCGTGTTGGGGCCAAGTGCGTCCGGGGCCGCGCAGCGCCGGACGAGTCCCTCACGTAATCCTCACAACCCGCACATCAAGAGGACCTGTCCGCCGGCATCGGAAGGTTCGCGCCAATGCCCTGCCGGGCTGAGATGCGAGGCGTCAATCGCAGCCGTGGTCACGACGCGCGCTATGGTGGACACCTTTTTGAACCCCGTGCCGTGAGCCGGTTCTGAAGGCCCTAAAGGTCCTAGTGGCCGCCAGTTGCGGTGAGGTTCGAAGTCCATCAGTACACCGTAGCGTTCGCTTTTGTTTGGGGCTGCCCGGCACAGGGCGCACAACGCGGACGAGTGTGGAATGCGCCAGCAGAAACCGCACGCGGCCGCGGCCGATGACAGACAGCGTAACGGACGCTCCCGCACCGTTGAAAGCGCCAACTCCGCACCCTCTCCCATAGGTAATGGTTTGTAAATTTTGAGGGGGCACTCATTTTCCTGTTAAAGTGGGAGGAAGTGCAATTAAGTGGTGGATGGTGTCATGACCCCTTGGCGGTTCGGGGTGATGACGATCCGCCGGGCGGCTTCTCCTTTTTTTCGTCATGTTCCAAGGCGCGTCATCGCTCACGCTCGATGCCAAAGGCCGGCTTTCAGTGCCGACCCGGCACCGTGATGTCCTGCTGGCCACAGCGCAAGGGCAACTCACCATCACGCGCCATCCGCACGGCTGCTTGATGGTGTTCCCGCGGCCGGAGTGGGAGAAATTCCGCGACAACATCGCCAAGGTACCCATGTCTGCGCAGGGGTGGAAGCGCATCTTTTTGGGCAACGCGATGGACGTGGACATGGATGGCACGGGCCGCGTGCTGATCTCGCCCGAACTGCGCCAGGCGGCGGGCTTGGCGCGCGAGGTGATGCTGCTGGGCATGGGGGCGCACTTTGAGTTGTGGGACAAGGTCAGCTACGAGAAACAAGAGGCCGAGGTACTGCAAGGCCCGATGCCTGAGGCGCTGCAGGACTTTGCCTTTTGATGACGGAGAGCACATGGGCACATATCTCCGTTTTGCCCCGCGAGGCGGTCGATGCGTTGGTTACCGACCCGCGCGGTTGCTACGTGGACGCGACGTTTGGCCGCGGCGGGCATTCGCGCCTGATCCTGCAACGGCTGGCGCCCGGCGGGCGCCTGTTGGCGTTGGACCGCGATCCGGCGGCAGCGCAAGCGGCAGCGCGGATCGACGACCCGCGCTTTTCATTTCGGCAGACGGCGTTTTCGGCGTTGGCAGATTTGCCGTCCGCCAGCGTCACGGGCGTGTTGCTGGATCTGGGTGTGAGTTCGCCGCAGATCGACGATCCGGCGCGCGGTTTTTCCTTTCGTGCCGACGGGCCGCTGGACATGCGCATGGACCCCACGCGCGGCATCAGCGCCAGTCAATGGCTGGCTACGGCCGGCGAACAGCAGATTGCGGAGGTACTTCATGATGATGGCGAAGAACGGTTTGCTCGCGCCATTGCAAAGGCGCTTGTCGCGCATCGGCGCCAACATGGCGCCATCGTGCGCACGCTCGAACTGGCCGAACTCGTGGCTCGCGCGGTCAAGACCCGCGAGCCGGGGCAGCACCCCGCAACGCGCACCTTCCAGGCTATTCGGATTTTCATCAACGCCGAGCTTGCGGAACTTGACGCGGCACTACAAGGGAGTTTGAGCGTGCTTGTCCCGGCCGGACGCTTGGCTGTCATCAGCTTCCATTCGCTGGAAGACCGGCGCGTCAAGCGCTTCATCGCCGCGCACGGACGCGCGGAGGTGGACCGGCGCGCGCCGTTTGCCGAGCCTGCGCCCGCGCTGCTCAAGGCGCTGGCGCGCATCAAGCCCAGCGCGCAGGAAGTCGCCGCCAATCCGCGTGCCCGAAGCGCCATCTTGCGCGTGGCCGAACGTACGGCCGTTGCGCTGCCGCAAAGCGCGCGCGAAGCGGGAGGCCGGCCATGATGGTGCGTTTGGCAATGCTGTTGCTGGTGGCCGTGGTGGCCTCGGCGCTGTACGTGGTGCAGGTGCAGTATCAGGGGCGGCAGCTCAACACCGAGATCGACCGTGCCACGCGCGAGGCGCAGCAATTGGAGATCGACCACGAACGGCTGGAGGTGGAAAAGCGGACAGCGGCCATGTCGCTGCGGGTCGAGCAAATCGCGCATGACAAGCTCAACATGCGGCCCATCACGTCCGGCATTACCGAATACGTCAAGTTGCCCAAGGCGGGCGGCGGAAACGCCAGCCCGGCCCAACCGGCCTCTGCCGCCGGAGGTGCGCCATGAGCAGCAAGCATGGCTTACGCTTTACGCCCAGTCCGCTGCTGACGTCCAAGACGCCGCCATGGCGCAGCACATTCATCGTCGTTGCGCTGGCGCTGGCGTTTTTGGGGCTGACGGCGCGCGCGGCCTACGTGCAGGTGTTCGGCAACAAGTTCTTCCAGCAGCAGGGCAAGGTGCGCTTTGAGCGCACGCTGGACTTACCCGCCCGCCGTGGCCGCATTTATGACCGCAACGGCTTGCTGCTGGCGTCCAGCGTGGTCGCGCCCAGCATCTGGGCGATTCCCGAGGACGTGACCAAAGAGGCCACGCCCGATCAGTTCAGCCAACTGGCCAAGTTGCTTGAGATACCGGAAGAGCAGTTGAAGCAAAAGCTTGATGCCAGGGAGGGTAAGAGCTTTGTCTGGCTCAAACGCCAAGTCGATGAACCGGTGGCCGATCGCATTGCCGCGCTCAAGATTCCCGGTGTGTATCAGCGCGAGGAATACAAGCGCGAATACCCCGAAGGCGAGACCATGGCGCACGTGGTGGGCTTTACCGGCATTGAGAACAACGGCCTGGAAGGCGCGGAACTGGCGTTTGACAAACAGCTATCGGGCAAGAGCGGTTCGCGCCACGTCATCAAGGACCGCTTCGGCCACGTGGTCGAGGTGGTCGGCGACGAGGTGCCGCCGGTTGATGGGCAGGATTTGTATCTGTCCATCGACAGCAAGATTCAGTTCTTCGCCTATCAAAAGGTGCGTGACGCGGTGATTGCGAACAAGGCCAAATCGGGCAGCGTGGTGGTGATCGACACCCGCACCGGCGAAGTGCTGGCGATGGCCAATTACCCCAGCTACGACCCCGACGACCGCGGCCGTCTCAATAACGCGCAAACGCGCAACATTGCTATCACCGATACCTTCGAACCGGGTTCGACCATGAAGCCGATCACCATCGGCACGGCGTTGGAATTGGGGCGCGTAACGCCGTTCACCAAGATCGACACCCGTCCGGGACGCTACCAGGTCGGGCGGTTCACCATTCACGACGATGCCAACTTCGGCGTGCTGACGGTGCAGGGCGTGGTCCAGAAGTCCAGCAACATCGGCGCGCTCAAGATTTCGCAGCGCATGCGGCCGCAGGAACTCTGGAATGTGTACAACCTGCTCGGCTATGGTCGCCGGCCCGATCTGGACTTTCCCGGCGCGGCGCCGGGCTTTGTGCGGCCCTGGAAGTCCTGGCGGCCCATAGAGCAGGACACCATGGCCTACGGCTACGGGCTGTCGGCGTCGCTGTTTCAAATGGTGCATTCCTACACCGCCTTCGCGCACGACGGCGAAGTCATCCGCGCCACGCTGCTCAAAAGCGCCAGCGGCGCGCCGGTTGAAGGCCAGCGCGTGTTTTCCCCGCAGACCGCCGCCGAAATCCGCACCATGCTGCACATGGTTACCGGCCCCGGCGGTACCGCGCCGCGTGCGCAAACCGTCGGCTATACGGTGGGCGGCAAAACGGGCACTGCGCACAAGCAGGTCGGCAAAGGCTATGCCGGCAACAAATACCGCGCCTGGTTTACCGGCATCGCGCCGATCGACAACACGCGCATTGCCGTGGGCGTGATGATCGACGAGCCGAGCAACGGCCAGTACTTCGGCGGCCTGGTCGCCGCGCCGGTGTTCAGCGATGTGGTGCAGCAGACGCTGCGCGTGATGGGCGTGCCGCCCGACATGACGATCAAACCGCAGATCGTTACCGACGCGGTCGAGGACTCGTTCTGACATGACGGCAACCACGCTCCACACGCCGGAACAGGCCGCCCGCTGGCTGGCCGCGCACGTAAGGCGCACGCTCACCGCCGACAGCCGGCGCGCGGGGGCGGGTGACGGTTTCATCGCCTGGCCGGGCGCGGCCGTGGATGGGCGCCGCTTCGTGCGCGACGCGCTGGCGCAAGGTGCGGCGGCGTGTCTGGTGGAAGCCGAAGGCGCGGCGGCGTTCGGCTTCGGCGACGACCCGCGCATCGCCGCTTACGCCAACCTCAAACGCGACACCGGCCCGATCGCGGCGGCGTGGTTCGATCACCCCTCGCAACGGCTTGCCGCCATCGCCATCACCGGCACCAACGGCAAAACATCAAGCACCTGGTGGCTGGCTCATGCGCTATCAAAAACGCAGCACACGGATGTGTCACCGTGCGGGTTGATCGGCACACTCGGCATCGGCATGCCGCCCGCCGTCGAACCGTCGGGTCTGACCACGCCCGACCCGGTGCGGTTGCAGGCGGCGTTGCGCGCTTTCGCCGATACGGGCGCCAAGAGCTGCGCGATGGAAGCGTCTTCCGTCGGCCTGGCCGAGCACCGGCTGGACGGCACGGCCATCCGCGTCGCGGCGTTCACCAATTTCACGCAGGACCATCTCGATTACCACGGCAGCATGGCCGCTTACTGGCAGGCCAAGCGCGCGCTGTTCGACTGGCCCGGCCTGCAAGCGGCGGTCATCAATGCGGACGACCCGCGCGGCGCGGAGCTGGTGCAACAGACGCAGGCGCGCGGCCTGGACGTGTGGACCGTAGGGCTGACTGCGCCGGCGCGTTTGTGCGCCCGGGATTTGACGTGGACGGCTGCCGGGGCGCGCTTCACGCTGGCGGAAGGTTCGGCGCAAGTGGCCGTTACCGCGCCGGTGGCGGGCGATTACAACGTCAGCAATCTGCTGCTGGTGGCGGGCTGTTTGCGCGCGTTGGGACTGCCGCTGGCCGATGCCGCCGCGCGGCTGGCGGACGTACCGCCCGTGCCGGGGCGCATGGAGCGCGTGGCGGGGCGGGGCGATGCGGAACCCGCCGTCATCGTCGATTACGCCCACACGCCCGACGCGCTGGACAAGGCGCTGACAGCGCTGCGCCCGCTGGCGCGCGCGCGCGGCGGCTCGCTGATCTGCGTGTTCGGCTGCGGCGGCAACCGCGATGCGGGCAAGCGTCCACTGATGGGCGCGGCGGCGCAGGCGCGCGCTGATGCGCTGATCGTCACCAGCGACAACCCGCGCGACGAAGTGCCGCAAGCCATCATCGACGCCATTTTGAAGGGCATCACCGCGCGCGCGCGGGTAACCGTCGAAGCCGACCGCGCCCGCGCCATCGCACTGGCCGTCGGCAACGCGCAAGCCGCCGACGTAGTTTTGATCGCGGGTAAAGGACACGAGGACTATCAGGAAGTGCACGGCCAGCGCCGGCCTTTCTCCGATCAGCGGGAAGCGCGCGCGGCGCTGCAACGGCGCGCCGCCGGACAGGAGGCGCAAGCATGAGCGCCATGAACCTCACGCTGGAACAGGCCGTGCGCGCCATTGCGGGCGCGCAGGTAGCGGGTGACGGCGGCGTGCGTATCGCGCGCGTGCACACCGATACGCGCACGCTGCAAGCGGGCGATTTGTTCGTCGCGCTGCGCGGCGAGCGGTTCGACGGCACGTCGTTTCTGCCCGATGCCGCGCGCGCCGGGGCCGTGGCGGCGCTGGCCGATGCCGATGCGCGCGCGGCGCTGCAAAGCAGCGGCTTGCCGGGCATCCTGGCACCCGATGCGCGGCGCGCGCTGGGCGAGCTGGCGGCGTTCTGGCGCCGGTCATTCGACATTCCGGTGATCGCCGTCACCGGCAGCAACGGCAAGACCACCGTCACGCAAATGACGGCGGCCATCCTGCGCGCCTGGCTGGGCGACGCGGCGCACGCCACCGCCGGCAATTTCAACAACGACATCGGCGTGCCGCTGACCGTACTGGGGCTGCGCGCCGCGCACCGTGCCGCGGTGGTGGAACTGGGCATGAACCACCCGGGCGAAATCGCGCGCCTGGCGGCCATTGCGCAGCCCACGGTGGCGCTGGTCAACAACGCGCAGCGCGAGCATCAGGAATTCATGGGCACGGTCGAAGCCGTGGCGCGCGAGAACGGCGCTGTGCTCGCCGCTTTGCCCGAAAGCGGCATCGCGGTTTATCCGGCGCACGATACGTACACGCCGGTGTGGGACGCACTGGCCGGCGCGCGGCGGCGCATCCGCTTCGGCAGCGCCGCGTTGGGGGCGGAAGTGTTTACGCGCAGTGCCGATTGGCAAGGCAGCCACTGGCGTGTACAGGCCCATATCGTGGATCGTGTGGTGACGTTCGATTTGTACGCGCCGGGCCGCCATAACCTGCGCAACGCGCTGGCCGCCGCCGCCTGCGCGCGCGCGGCGGGTGCGCCGTTCGAGGCCGTCGCGCAGGGCCTGTCGGCATTCCGTTCGGTGGCCGGGCGGTCGCGCGCGGTCGCGTTGTCCAGCGCGGGGCGCACGCTGACGTTGATTGACGACAGCTACAACGCCAATCCCGATTCGGTGCATGCGCTGATCGACCTGTTGGCCGAATTGCCCGGCCCGCGCTTGCTGGTGCTGGGCGACATGGGCGAAGTGGGCGAGCAGGGGCCGGCGTTCCATGCCGAGGCGGGCCGCTATGCGCGCGAACGCGGTATCGAGGCGCTCTATACCCACGGCGTGCAAGCAGCCGGGGCCAGCCGCGCTTTTGCGGACAGGGACACGCGCGCGCCCGGCAACGCTCGCCATTTCGAGACGGTGCAAGACTTGATCGACGCCGCGCGCACCGCGCTGTCGGACATGAGCAGCGTGGCCGTCAAAGGGTCGCGCTTCATGCGCATGGAACGGGTGGTCGCCGCGCTCGAAGCGGCGGCACAAGCCATGCCGTCAAACCCGAACACACCGGAGGTGACCCATGCTGCCTGAACTTGCGGCCTGGCTGCAAACCCTGTCGCCGGACTTGGGGTTCTTCCGAGTGTTTCAGTACATCACCTTCCGCGCGGTCATGGCGGCGATGACCGCATTGGTGATCGGCGTGGTCTCCGGGCCGTGGGTCATCCGGCGGCTGACGCAGCTCAAGATCGGCCAGCCGGTGCGCGGTTACGCGATGGAGACGCACCTGGTCAAATCGGGCACGCCCACCATGGGCGGGGTGCTGATCCTGATCGCCATCGCCGTGGCCACGCTGCTGTGGTTCGACTGGCACAACCGCTTCGTGTGGATCGTGATGCTGGTGACGTTTGGCTTCGGCGCCATCGGCTGGGTGGACGACTGGCGCAAGGTGGTCAACAAAGACCCGGAAGGCATGCGCTCGCGCGAGAAGTATTTCTGGCAGTCGGTGATCGGTATCGTCGCGGCGTTCTACCTGGTGTTTTCGGTTTCGGGACGTTCCAACGCGGAGGTGTTCACGCTGTTTTTGCACTGGATCGAATCGGGCTTCACCATGCAGTTGCCGCCCGCCGCAGGCCTACTGGTGCCGTTCTTCAAGGAAGTGAGCTATCCGCTGGGCGTGTGGGGCTTTGTCATCCTGAGCTATTTGGTGATCGTCGGCTCCAGCAACGCCGTCAACCTCACCGACGGGCTGGATGGGCTGGCCATCATGCCGGTGATCCTGGTTGGTTCGGCGCTGGGCTTGTTCGCCTACGTTACCGGCAATGCGTTTTACGCGCGCTACCTGTTGTTTCCGCACATTCCCGGCGCCGGCGAGTTACTGGTGTTTTGCGCCGCACTGGCTGGGGCCGGGCTGGCGTTTTTGTGGTTCAACGCGCACCCGGCGCAGGTATTCATGGGCGACGTGGGCGCACTGGCGCTGGGCGGCGCGTTGGGCACCATCGCCGTCATCGTGCGGCAGGAGATCGTGCTGGCCATCATGGGCGGCGTGTTCGTGGCCGAGGCCGTGTCGGTGATGCTGCAAGTGACATGGTTCAAATACACCAAGCGCCGCTACGGACAGGGGCGGCGGCTGCTGAAGATGGCGCCGCTGCACCATCACTTCGAAAAAAGCGGTTGGGCCGAAACGCAGGTCGTGGTGCGGTTCTGGATCGTCACCATGCTGTTGTGCCTGGTCGGACTGTCATCGCTCAAGCTGAGGTAAGGCCATGACGGAACCCGTGCCATTCACCGCCGCATCTCCCGTGCTGATTGTGGGCTTGGGCCAATCGGGCCTGGCCATGGCGCGCTGGTGCGCGCGCCACAGCGGAACCGAGGGCGCGGCGGTCACGGTCGCGGATACGCGCGCCGCGCCGCCCGGTCTGGATGCGCTGCGGCAAGACTGGCCGCAAGCGCGCTTCGTGACCGGGCCGTTTACCCCGGCGCTGCTCGATGCGGCGGATGGGACGCCGGCCGCCATCTACCGCAGCCCCGGCGTGCCGCCCGCGGACATCGCCGCGCTGACGCAGGCCGCGCAGGAACGCGGCATTCCGGTGCGCGGCGAACTCGATCTGTTCGGCGACGCGCTGGCCGCGCTCAAGGCCAGCCGCGATTACGCGCCAGCGGTACTGGCCGTCACCGGCACCAACGGCAAAACCACGGTCACGTCGCTGACCGCGCAACTGGCCGAACGCGCCGGTAAACGCGCGCGCGTTGCGGGCAACATCGGCCCGACGCTGCTCGACACCTTGCAGGCGGCGCTGGATGCGGACGATTTGCCCGATGTCTGGGTGCTGGAGCTATCGAGCTTTCAGCTCGATGCGGTGCACGCCTTCGAGCCGACGGCGGCGACGGTGCTCAACATCACGCAGGATCACATCGACTGGCACGGCGGCATGGAGGCTTATGCCCGCGCCAAGGCCAAAGTGTTCGGCGCGCGCGGCGCGATGATTTTGAACCGCGACGATCCGCTGGTATGGGCCATGAAGCCCGAACCACCTGCACCCACCAAGGGCCGCAAGGCGCCGTCCGAGCCGCCGCGCACGGTCATTGGCTTCGGTGCGCAACCGCCTGCCGCGCCTGGCGATTACGGGCTGGAAGAAGTCGGCGGTATGACTTGGCTGGTGCGTGCGCTCACCCGTCAGGAGGCCGGTGAGGGCGAACGCCGCCGTGCCGAAGCCGATGATGGCCAGTTGCACGTTCAGCGTCTGATACCGGCTGGTGCGCTGCGCATCCGGGGCCGACACAACGCGCTCAACGCACTGGCCGCGCTGGCGTTGGCCGGGCAGGCCGGTTGCCCGCTCGCGCCGATGCTTTACGGCTTGCGCGAATACCGGGGTGAGGCACACCGTGTGGAACCGGTGGCGTTGTTCGGCGAAGTCGAGTATTTCGACGACAGCAAAGGCACCAATGTCGGCGCCACCGTGGCGGCATTGCAGGGGCTGGGCGCGGAACGCGGCGTGGTGGTGATTTTGGGCGGCGACGGCAAAGGGCAGGACTTCGCGCCGCTGGCCGGACCGCTGGCGCGGTTCGCGCGCGGCACGGTGTTGATCGGGCGCGACGCGCCGTTGATTGAGGCCGCCGTCAAGGGCGCGCTGGAACAAGCCGGACGGCCGTTGGTGCGTGCCGGCGACATGCAGGACGCGGTTACGCGCGCACGCGAACTGGCGCGGCCCGGCGACGCCGTGCTGCTCTCGCCGGCGTGCGCCAGCTTCGACATGTTCCGCGACTACGCGCATCGTGCCGGTGCGTTTCGTGACGCGGTGGTTGAACTGGCGCGTGCACAAGGGATCGAACTGAATTTGACAGGAGGGGCGGCGTCATGAACACGGCCTCGGTACGCATAGAACCTACGCTGGGTCTGGGGGGCACGCCCGCTCAACAAGCGCGGCGGCCGCAGCCCGCGGCGCAACCTGCGCCACGCCAGGTGCCGCAATCTGCGTCGCGGCCGGCTGCGCGGCCCGCATCGCGGCCGATTGGGCGTAAGCGTCGCCGTGAGCGTGCCATTGACCTGCCGGTCAAGATCGGCGGTTTTCCCGCGCGCGGCGCGGCAGCTTCAATGCCGGCGCGGCTGCCCAATTTGGACCTGCCGCTGATCTGGGTGTGCGCGCTGCTATTGGCTTGGGGGCTGGTGATGGTGTATTCGGCCAGCATCGCTTTGCCCGACAGCGCGCACTACGCGCGCTACGCGCACGGTTACTTTGCGTGGCGGCACGCGATGTGGATCGGCCTGTCCTTGATTGCTGCCCTGATTACCGCGCAAGTGCGCATGACGTGGTGGGAGCGCGCGGCACCGTGGCTGTTCATCGGGACCATCGGCTTGCTGATTGTGGTGTTGATTCCGCACGTCGGCACGGTGGTCAACGGCTCGCGGCGCTGGCTTTCGTTTGGCCCGGCCAACTTCCAGCCCTCCGAATTGGCCAAGCTGGCGGTGTTGATCTATGCCGCCGATTACATGCAGCGGCGCATGGAAGTCAAGGAGCGGTTTTTCCGCGCCGTGCTGCCCATGGCCGGCGCGGTTGCCATTGTCGGCATGCTGCTGCTGGGCCAGCCGGACATGGGGGCGTTCTTCGTCATCGCCGTGTTGGCCATGGGGATTTTGTTTCTGGGCGGCGTGAATGCCCGCATGTTCTTTCTGATTGCCGTCATTTTGGCGATGGCGTTTGCTTCCATGGTGGTGGCTTCGCCGTGGCGGCGCGAGCGCATCTTTGCCTACCTCGATCCGTGGAGCGACACCAATGCCGTCGGCAAGGGCTACCAACTCTCACATGCGCTGATCGCCATCGGGCGCGGCGAAATTTGGGGTGTGGGTTTGGGCGGCAGTATTGAAAAACTCAATTGGCTGCCCGAGGCGCACACCGACTTTTTGTTGGCGGTGATCGGTGAGGAATGCGGCCTGGTCGGTGTGGTGTTGGTGATCGTGATGTTCTTCTGGTTGACCCGTCGCATCATGGTGATCGGCCGCCAGGCGATCGCGTTGGACCGTGTGTTTTCCGGTCTGACGGCGCAGGGCATTGCGTTGTGGCTGGGTTTCCAAGCGTTCATCAACATTGGTGTGAATTTAGGGGCGTTACCCACCAAGGGTTTGACGTTGCCTTTTATGAGTTATGGCGGCTCGGCCATTTTGTTCAACATGGTGGCCATCGCCATCGTATTGCGAGTTGATTTAGAGAATCGCATTCTCATGCGCGGAGGACGCGCATGAGCGGCTTGCGCAGCAAGGCGGCGGCGCGCAGCGCCGGGATACGGTTTCGGCGCAGGCTGACATCGCGCAGCGATGTCAAGCGCGCGGAGCGCGCGTGCCGTAGCCAAAACCAAAACGGCCTCTTGATACGCGGAGGACGCGCATGACGGCGACCGCACTCGTCATGGCGGGCGGCACGGGCGGCCACATTTTTCCCGGTCTGGCGGTGGCCGACACGCTGCGCGCGCGCGGCTGGCGCGTGCACTGGCTGGGCGCGCCCGGCAGCATGGAAGCGCGGCTGGTGCCGCCGCACGGTTATCCGTTCGAGGCCGTCGATTTCGGCGGCGTGCGCGGCAAAGGGTCGAAAACGCTGCTGGCGCTGCCCGTCAGACTGTTGCGCGCCTGCCTGCAAAGCGCCGCCGTGATTCGGCGCGTGCAGCCCGACGTGCTGGTTGGGCTGGGCGGATACATCACGTTCCCGGCGGGGCTGATGGGCAAGCTGATGGGCAAGCCGCTGGTGCTGCACGAGCAAAACGCGGTGGCGGGACTGGCCAACCGGCTGCTGGCGCGCATTGCCGCGCAAACCTTCACGGCGTTCCCCGGCGCATTGCCGCATGCCGAATGTGTCGGCAACCCGCTGCGCGATGAATTCACGCGCGCACCCGCTCCCGGTGAGCGGTTCGCAGGCCGCACTGGGCCGCTGCAACTGCTGGTGGTCGGCGGCAGTCTGGGGGCCAAGGCGCTCAACGACAAGGTGCCGCAGGCGCTGGCGCTGTTGCCGGCCGAACTGCGTCCGCGCGTCACCCACCAAAGCGGCGAAAAACAACTTGACGCGCTGCGTTCGGCTTACGCCGCGGTGGGTATTGAAGCGGCAATACTGCCTTTCATCGACGACATGGCGCGTGCCTATGCCGAGGCCGACGCGGTGATTTGCCGCGCGGGCGCGACCACCGTCAGCGAAATTGCCGCGATCGGCGCGGCGGCGCTGTTCGTGCCGTTCTCGCATGCGGTCGATGACCACCAGACGCGCAACGCGCGCTATTTGAGCGATGCCGGCGCGGCCTGGCTGACGGCGCAATCCGAGCTGACGCCGCAATACCTGGCGGGCTGGCTGGCCAGCTTGACGCGCGAAGAACTGGCGCGCCGCGCGGCCAAGGCCAAAACGCTGCAAAGACTCGGCGCCGCCGAACGGATCGCGGCGGCTTGCGAAGCGCTGGCCGCCAAGAAAGGACGCAAGCCATGAAGCTTGCCATTGCACATATTCATTTCATTGCGCCCTCGCGGAGCCGGCGCAATCCGGCTTGGGCCAAAGGTTGTATCGCATGAAGCACGCCATCAAGCAGATTCATTTCGTCGCGGTATCACGAGGCCGACGAAATTCGGCATGGGCGGAAGGTGGTGTCGTATGAAGCACGCCATCAAACACATCCATTTCGTCGGCATCGGCGGCGCGGGCATGTCCGGCATTGCCGAAGTGCTGCACAACCTGGGCTACACCATTTCCGGCTCTGACTTGGCCGACAGCAGCACGCTGCGACATCTGGCCGGGCTGGGCATCCGCACGGCGGTCGGCCATGCCGCCGCGCACGTTGCGGGCGCGGACGCGGTCGTTACATCGACCGCCGTCAAGTCCGACAACCCCGAAGTACTGGCCGCGCGCGAGCGGCACATTCCGGTGGTGCCGCGCGCGGTCATGCTGGCCGAGTTGATGCGCCTCAAGCGCGGCATCGCCATCGCGGGTACGCACGGCAAGACCACCACCACCAGCCTGGTGGCCAGCGTGCTGGCGGCGGCGGGGCTGGATCCGACCTTCGTGATCGGCGGGCGCCTGAACAGCGCGGGCGTCAACGCGCGGCTGGGTTCGGGCGAATACATCGTCGCCGAAGCCGACGAGTCGGATGCCTCGTTTCTGAACCTGCTGCCGGTGATGGCGGTCGTGACCAATATCGACGCCGACCACATGGAAACCTACGGGCAGGACTTCGGCCGGCTCAAAACCGCGTTTGTGGATTTTTTGCACCGCATGCCGTTTTACGGCGCGGCCGTTCTGTGCCTGGAAAGCCCGGCGGTGCGCGACATCCTGCCGCAGGTTACTTGTCCGGTGACCAGCTACGGCTTCGGCGAGGACGCGCAGGTGCGCGCGGTCAACGTGCGCACCGACGGCGCGCGCATGACGTTTACCGCGCGACGCCGCAACGGTCATACGTGGCCCGATCTGCCCGTCACGCTCAATCTGGCGGGGCGGCACAACGTGCTCAACGCGCTGGCCGCCATCGCGGTGGCGGCCGAACTGAGCGTGCCCGACGCGGCGGTGCAACAGGCGCTGGCCGAATTCAAGGGCGTGGGGCGGCGCTTTCAGCGTTGGGGCGACTGGCTCGCGCGGGACGGCGGCACGTTCACGCTGATCGACGACTACGGCCACCACCCGGCGGAAATGGCCGCGACGGTTGCGGCCGCGCGCGGCGCGTTTCCGGGACGGCGTTTGCTGCTGGTCTTCCAGCCGCACCGCTACACCCGCACGCGCGACTGTTTCGAGGATTTGGTGCAAGTGCTGGGCGATGCCGACGCACTGATCCTGACCGAGGTTTACCCCGCCGGCGAAGCGCCTATTGCCCGCGCCGACGGCCGCACGCTCACGCGCGCGCTGCGGGTGGCGGGCAAAGTCGAACCGCTGTTCGTGGAACGTGTTGCCGACTTGCCGCAGGTTGTTGCCGAGCAGGCCAAAGGCGGCGACGTGGTGATCTGCATGGGCGCGGGGTCGATCGGCAACACGCCCGCAGAAATCATTGATCTGCTACAAAAAACGCAGCATAATCCAAGTTAATTTGAAAGTACATGGAACACAACGGCATTCGATACGGCAAGGTTGCAGTCCTGATGGGCGGACGTTCAACGGAACGTGAAGTTTCGCTGATGTCCGGCCAGGGGGTACTGGCCGCGCTGCGCTCGCGCGATGTGGACGCGCACGCTTTCGATCCCGCCGAGCGGCCTCTGGATGATTTGCGGCGCGAGGGATTCGCGCGTTGCTTCATTGCGCTGCATGGGCGCTGGGGCGAGGACGGCACGGTGCAAGGCGCGCTGGAACTGTTGGGTATCCCCTACACCGGCGCGGGCGTTATGGCATCGGCGTTGGGCATTGACAAGGCGATGACCAAACGCGTCTGGCAAGCCGAGGGGCTGCCGGTACCGCGCCATGTGCTGCTGCATCGTGGCGAACTTAGCCCTGAGGTGTTGCGCGACATTCCCGCACGGTTGGGGTTGCCGCTGATCGTCAAGCCGGTGCGCGAAGGTTCGTCGCTGGGCGTGGCCAAGGTCACCGACGCGAACATGCTGTCAGCGGCGGTGCAGGCCGCCGCGCGGCTCGACGCCGATGTGCTGTGCGAGCAGTTCATCGCCGGCGACGAGGTGACTTGCCCGGTGCTGGGCGCGGGGCCGGACGCGCGCGCTCTGCCGGTAATCCACATCGTCGCGCCCGAGGGCAACTACGACTATCAGCACAAATATTTTGCCGCCGACACGGTCTACCGCGTGCCGTGCGACTTGCCGCCGGGTGAGGAAGCGGCAATTCAGTCGCTGGCGGTACGTGCCTACCGCGCGCTGGACTGCCGGGGTTGGGGACGGCTCGATTTGATGATCGACGCCGTCACGCGCGTGCCCTATCTGCTGGAA
>Ga0209738_10000058_pt1 | contig 25231 bp, 23 predicted proteins | sample TergutNc150P5_FD_187289 | JGI IMG/M metagenome (GOLD analysis project Ga0209738, IMG submission 187289) | Nasutitermes corniger P5 segment gut microbial community from laboratory colony in Florida, USA - Nc150 P5 (SPAdes) (version 2) | ecosystem: Host-associated > Arthropoda: Insects >...
CACGCGCGGCACAGCAACAGCAGTCGGGGCGGACGAGCTCAGCGTCGCAGAGGTAGCGGGTGGGTTCCGGTCTGATCGGCCAGGGCGGCCTGGGCCCCCTGGGCGGGCGCGTCGTCCACCCACGGCGTTGCACCGACCCGGTAGAGTGGAGGCACCATGAGCGCCGAAGACCTGGAACAGTACGAGAACAAGCTGGAGCTTGATCTGTATCGCGAGTACCGCGATGTTGTCGGCATCTTCAAGTTCGCCGTCGAGACCGAGCGCCGCTTCTACCTGTGCAACTCCGTGAACCTGACGGCACGCACCGACGGCGGCGATGTCTACTTCGAGGTCTCGATGGGCGACGCCTGGGTGTGGGACATGTACCGTCCCGCCCGCTTCGTCAAGACCGCCAAGGTGCTGACCTTCCGCGACGTCTCGATCGAAGAGCTGCAGCACACCGAACTCCGCGTGCCCGAACCGCCGCTCGCCTGATCAGGCGCCACCTCGGCGCGCAACCGCCGCAACCACGTTGGCGTAGGTCATCCGGTGGATCGGGCATGGGCCCAGCGCCTCCAGTGCCCGCTGGTGCACGGCCGTGGCATAGCCCTTGTGGCCGGCGAAACCGTACCCCGGGAACTGGGTGTCGTAGTCGGCCATGATCCGGTCCCTGGTCACCTTGGCGATGATGGACGCCGCCGCCACGCACGCCGCCACCTGGTCGCCCTTCCACACCGCCAGCCCCGGACAGGCCAGGCCGTCCACGGCGAATCCGTCCGTCAACGCGAAATCCGGCGGCGGGTCGAGCTCCAGCAGCGCCCGGCGCAGCCCCTGCAGGTCGGCCTCCTGAATGCCCAGCCGGTCGCACTCGCCGGCCTCGACGCGCACGACCGCGACCGCACAGGCCTGGGCCGTGATGCGGTCGAACAGCACGTCGCGCGCCCGGGCGGTCAGCTGCTTCGAATCACGCAGCCCCACGATCGGCGCGTCCAGCGGCAAGATGACCGCCGCCGCGACCAACGGTCCGGCGCAGGCACCCCGTCCGGCCTCATCCGCGCCCGCCACAAGCCCGAACCCGGCTGCACGCAGCGCGTCCTCATACCCGGACGAGCCCTCGACGACCGACATCGCGCTACGAGGGGCACTGCGCCGAATACACCACGGGATCCGCCGGCGGCGTCCCCGACGGATGGGCCGGCACGTTGGCGAATGTCGCCGGAATGTCGAACGACTGGATCCGTTTCAGCGGTGTCAGCACCGCCTTCACCGGGCCCACCACGTCCGAAATCGGGACGAATGCCGCCAGCCCGGCCGGCGTGGTGCTGGTGTCGCACAGGTGGTAGCGCGAGTCGTACGAGTCGCTGCGGTGGTCGCCCATGACGAAGATCGTGTCGGCCGGCACCCAGACGTTGAACTGGATCTGTGACGGATAGTCGGTGACGCCGTCGGTCGCATGCAGGTACGCACGCTCGTCCAGCGAATAGCCGTTGACCATGATCTGGCCCTGCGCATCGCAGCACTGGACGTGATCGCCCGGCATACCGATCACGCGCTTGACAAGGTGATCCGTCTTGGAGTCGGGCAGCACGCGAATCTTCTCGAAGAAGTTGCGCACCGGGCCCGGCTGCTCCGACGTCGCCTCTTCCCCGGCGAGCCAGCCCCCCGGATCCTTGAACACGACGATGTCGCCGCGGTGGAACGTGCCGACCTCGACGGCGACGATACGGTCTCCGTTCATCAGCGTGTTCTCCATGGAACCCGACGGCACCGTGTACACCTCAACCAGGAACGTGCGCACCACGGCCGAGATGACCAGCGCGCACACCAGGACAAGCACGATCTCCAGCACCAAACCACGCACCCTCGAACCCGTCGTGGCGCGGGCCGGGGCCGCACGGCGTCCGCCTCGTTCCCCGGCCGCCCGGCGCGCACCGCCGCCCTCACCGTCGCGCACCGCCGGCTGGATGCGCGTCGCATCCGGATCGTTCGGGATCGGCGCAGCCTTCGCCGTCGTCGTAGCGGGGCTGGCGATCGTCGCCGCGCCCGCCGACTTCACGGCCGGCTGGATGCGCGTGGCCTCGGTGTCGATCACCGCCGGCGCCTTCTCCGCAGGAGCCGCGGCAGGCTTCGGGGCCGAGGGTGTCCTGGCGCTCGGCGTGCCGGTCGCAGGGATGACCGGACGGACGCGCGTCGCGTCCGGGTCCAGCGGCGGCCTCGTCACCGGCGCGGCGGCGGGCCGCACAGGGATCTGCGGCACGCGCGGCACACCGATCGGCTGCTGCGGCGACGGAATGACCGGACGCGCGAGCGGCGTGCCTGCAGGGGTCGTCGGCACGACGCGCGAAGCGGGCAACGGCGGACGAACCGGCGGGATGGACGTGGTGGGGGTCCCCAGACCGGCGTTCGTGGACGGTTGGGTGGGGAAAACCGGACGCGCACCGGACGGCGGCGTCGCAGGAATCGGCCGCGCAGGTGGCGGCGTTGCCCGCATGGTCGGCGATGCTCCGGCGGCCCGGTACGGCCCGGGCGGCGGCAGCGGCGTGCCCACCGACGAAGCCGGCGGCGTGGTGACCGGCGGACGCAGCGTCGTGGTCGGATGCACCCCCTGCAGCCATGTCTGCAACCCCGGCGGTGTGCTCGCGGGAGCCGCGGGGCCCGGCGTGCCCGGCGTGCGCGGCGGCACGGACGGCGAGCCGGATGCGGGTGCGCTGCTGGGACGCACGGGCGGCGTACCGGCAGCGCCCGTACTCCGGCCCGTCGCGGGCGGTGTGCGCGTGGGATCCGTGCTCGGCGGAGCGCCCCGGCGGGCCCCCGGCATCACGGGCACGGGGGGCATGACCGGACGCGGCGGGAACGTGGTGGGCGGCATCATCGAGGCGCCGCCGAGCGGCGGGACGACCGGTGCCGAGGCCCCCAGAGACGATGAACCGCCGACGGGCACGCGTGGCACGGTCGGCACGGTCGGCACGGTCGCCGGTGGAGCCGACGGCGTGGGAGTCGCCGGCGGCGTGAAGCGCGGCACGGCTGGGGCGGTGATGAGTGGACGCAACCCGATCGGCGGCGTGGACGGACGGCCCGGCACGGGCGGCAGCACAGGCGATGAACCGGAGCCACCCGCGGGCGCGGCCCCACCGTTGATTTCGGACGTGAGCGGCAGGGACTGTCCGTCCCCGTCCATGGCGGCCCGACGAGCACCACCCATGAGAGCCCCCTGTCACGTCACGACAACGCCCTCAGCGGCACCGGATGCCACCGCTAACGGCTCGTCCCCGATTGTACTGTGCCGAGATGTCACCCCGAGGTAAACCGGGGCATAGACACTCGAACAATCATTGATCCGTCACGAGTTGGCCCGTGGCCTCCCGTGGCGGCCGGGGATCACGCGTTGTCGCGCTTCTCCTTGATCTTGGCAGCCTTGCCGCGCAGACCGCGCAGGTAGTAGAGCTTGGCACGGCGCACATCGCCGCGGCGCTCGACCTCGATCTTGTCGATGATCGGCGAATGCAGCGGGAACGTCCTCTCGACGCCCGTGCCGAAGCTGACCTTGCGGACGGTGAACGCCTCGCTGATGCCGTGTCCGGTGCGCGAGATGACCGCGCCGGCGAACACCTGGACACGCGAACGGTTGCCCTCGACGACACGCACGTGCACGCGCACCGAGTCGCCGGGACGGAAGTCGGGAATGTCAGTCTTGAGACTGCTCTGCGCGACCGCTGCCACCAATGGATTCATCGTCAATTCCTCGCCAGTGCCACAGGTCACTTCGTGGTTCGTATCTGAAAATCGCCGCTATGCCGAGACCAGCTGACCCCCTGTGGCAGGAGCCGTCCCGAGACGCGCAGCGGCTAGCTATTCTGCCATGTCGGATCTGGTCAGGGCAAACCCGGGGCGTCCGGATGATCCAGCAGATCCGGGCGGCGCCGCGCCGTGATCGCCTCGGATTGCGCCCGCCGCCAGGCGGCCACCTGCCCGTGATGACCCGACAGCAACACCGGGGGCACGTCCATCCCACGCCATGTGGGCGGCTTGGTGTACACGGGGTATTCGAGCAGCCCGTCCGACGATGCGGCGTACGACTCCTCGACCAGCGACACCGGGTTGCCGAGCACTCCGGGCACCAGCCGGACGATCGCCTCGATCATCGCCAGCGCGGCGACCTCGCCGCCGTTGACCACATAGTCGCCCAGGCTCAGCTCCAGCACCGGCATGCGCGTCGCCGCCCACTGCGCCACGCGGGCGTCGATGCCCTCGTACCGTCCGCACGCGAACACCAGGTGCGGCGCCGTGGCCAAGCGATCGGCCACCGCCTGCGTGAACGGGCGCCCCGAAGGCGTCGGCATGATCAGCATCGGCGGCGCACTCGGATCGGCCGCGGCCAACACGTCGTCCAGCGCCTCGCCCCACGGCTCGGGCTTCATGACCATGCCCGCGCCGCCCCCGTAGGGCGTGTCATCGGTGGTGCGGTGCCGGTCGTGGGTGTAGTCGCGCAGGTCGTGCACGTCCAGGCTGATCAGGCCGTCGGCCAAGGCCTTGCCGATCAGCGACAGCTGCAACACACCGAAGTAATCGGGGAAGATGGAGATGACCTCCAGGCGCATAGTCAGGCCTCCTCAAGCAGCCCCGCGACATCGGCCAGCGTCACCGTGCCGGCGTCCAGATCGACATCGGGCACCAGCGCCTGCACGAACGGCACCAGCCTGCGTTCGCCCGGGGCGACCTCGACGACCAGCAGATCCTGCACGCCCGGGTGTTGTACCTCGACGATGCGTCCGCCAACAGCGCCATCCGCGCGCAGCACGGACAGGCCGACCAGCTGGCGGTCGTAGAACTCCTGCGGATCCTCGGGTCGCTCATCGGCGGCCACGCGCGCCTCCAGCAGCGCCCCGGCCAGCCCTTCGGCTTCGGTACGCGTCGTCAGCTCGGCGAAGCCGACCAGCAGCCGGCCCTGATGCGGGCGGACGGACGCGACGGTCAGCGTGCGTCCGGATCCGCCCCGCCCGGGGACGAGTCGAACCCGCGACCCGACGGCGAAACGGCGTTCCGGCTCGTCCGTCCGGGATTCGACGATGACTTCGGCGCGCACCCCATGGGCCCGCACCACCCGGCCGACGACCACATCGATCAGATCGGACATGCCTTCGTGGTGCTCAGCGGCGCCCGCGGGACGTGTGCCGGTCGATGTCGACGAAGTCGACACGGACCTGCTCGCGCCCGGCCAGCGCGCCCATCACGGTGCGCAGCGCAGTCGCGGTGCGCCCCTGGCGTCCGATGACCTTGCCGATGTCCTCCGGGTTGACGCGGACCTCAAGCATGCGTCCCGCGCGCATCTGACGGCTGCGCACCCGGACATCGCCGGGATTCCCCACGATGCCCTGCACCAGATGCTCCAGCGCCTCGGTCAGCATGGTTATGCCGCTTCCTCGGGCGTGGGCTCGTCGGCAGCCTCCGGCTTGGCCTCCAGGGCCTCGGCGATCGCATCGGACGCCTCGGTGGCCTTGCGGCCGCGACGGCTGGCGCGCGAGATGGCCTCGGAGCTCGGCTCGTTGTCGGCCTCGGCCAGCGCGGCGTCGAACAGCGCCTGCTTGTCCGGACGGCTCGGCGCCTCGTCGACGCCCGACGGGCTCGTGTCGCCCGTGACGGCCTGCCAATCACCGGTGCGCTTCAGCAGCGCGACGACGGCCTCGGTCGGCTGCGCGCCGACACCCAGCCAGTAGCGCACGCGCTCGGAATCGATCTTGATGATCGACGGGTTGGTCTTGGGATGGTACTGACCGATCTCTTCGATCGGACGACCGTCGCGCTTCGTGTGCGAATCCATCACGACGACGCGGTAGTGCGGGGTGCGAATCTTGCCAAGTCTCTTCAGGCGAATCTTGGTGGCCACGTTTGTGGAGTCTCCTCAAGGAAAGCCCGGGGATGTGCCCCGGTACATACGGATGGAACCCGTCCGCCGCGTGGGCACGGCCTTCAAGCTCCGGGTGTGCGTGGCTTCGGCGTTGAGAGGGCACCTCGGCGCATCGCTGCACGGACCATTGTGCCATGCTGGCGCAACATCAGCCAATGGGCACGCTGTGCACCGCTCAGCGATAGTACGCGACGCCCGATTCGAAGAGGGGTTGGCAGGCTCCGGGGGCGACGTTGCGGTAGAGCGCCGGGCCCGACCGCTCCGTGTGGCCCATCTTGCCGAGCACGCGTCCGTCCGGGGAACACAGGGCCTCGACGGCCCCCAGTGAGCCGTTGGGATTCCACGGTTCGCACAGGGTCGGACGATCGTGGTCGTCCACGTACTGCGCACACACCTGCCCCGCCGCCGCCAGCGCCGCGTACCGCTGCGGGCTCGCCACGAAGCGGCCCTCGCCGTGCGAGACCGCCACCGTGTGCACGTCGCCGACCTGGCAGGCTGCCAGCCACGGCGACAGGGTGGACGCGATGCGCGTGCGCACCAACATCGACTGGTGCCGTCCGATCCGGTTGGCGGCCAGCGTCGGCGAGTCGGGGGTGGCGGGCAGGATGCGTCCGGACGGCAGCAGGCCGAGCTTGATCAGCGCCTGGAAGCCGTTGCAGATGCCCAGCACGAGGCCGTCGCGCTCGTCCAGCAGCGCGGTCAGCGCCTCGGCCACCGCCAGGTGCCGCAGGAAGGACACGATGAGCTTGGCCGAGCCGTCCGGCTCGTCGCCCCCGGAGAAGCCGCCGGGCAGGATGACCATCTGGGCGCGCGCGATGTTCTGCGCCGCCAGACGGGCGCTGGCCGCGACATCGTCCGGGGTCAGCGTGACCAGCACCTGGACCTGCGCCGCGCCCCCGGCGCGCTCCATGGCGCGGGCCGTGTCGTCCTCGCAGTTGGTGCCGGGGAAGACCGGGATCCAGGCGGTCGGACGCGCCGCGCACACGCCGTGCGGACGTGCGGACGGACGGGTCGGGCTGCTGACGGGCTCGGGCGCCGGCTCGTCCGCACGGGCGCTGTGACGCGGGTAGACCCCGGCCAGCGGGGCGTCCCAGATGGCCTCCAGCTCGGCCAGGCCGAGCCGCTCGTCGCCGATCAGCAACACCGGCTCGGGCGTCGTGCGCCCGACCTCGGCCACGGGCACGCCCGTCAGGTCGGCGTCGTCGGCGACGCTGAGCAGGATGTGCCCGGGCGCCGCGTCGAACAGGTGCTGCGGATCGGCCGTGATCTGGGCGCCGATGCCGTTGCCGATGGCCCCCAGGAACACGGCCTCGGCCACCCCGCCGGCCCCGCAGGCGAACGCCGAGAGCACCGCGCCCTGCTGCGACCAGCGCTCGACGGCGTCCAAGGTCGCCACGAAGCCGTCCGGATCGATGAGCGGGTCGGTGCCGACCAGCACCAGGCGGGCGTCTGGCCGGACGAACTCCCCCGCCACGACGCGCGACGCACTGCCGGTCGCGACGGCGAAGCTGGCCAGCGTGGGCGGCACGTCCAGGTGCTCGAAGCTGCCCGACATGGAGTCCTTGCCGCCGATCGCGGCGACCTTGAGCACGCGCTGCGCGGCCAACGCGCCCAGCAGCGCGGCCAGCGGCAGGCCCCACCGGTCGGGATCGTCGCCCAACGTGGGGAAATACTCCTGCAGCGTCAGGTACGCGTCGCGCCGGGAGAAGCCCGCGGCGACCAGCTTGGCGATGCTGTCACAGACGGCCAGGTAGGCACCCTGGAAGGGGTTGCGCTCCGTCCAGAACGGGTTGAAGCCGCAGGCCATGCCCGAACACGTGTCCGTCGGCGTGCCGGTCGGCAGCGTCGCGACCATGACCTGCTCGGGCGTGCGCTGGCGTGCCCCGCCGAAGGGCATCACGACCGTGCCCGCGCCGATCGTCGCGTCGAACCGCTCGGCCAGGCCCTGCTGGCTGCACACGTTCAGGTCGGCGAGCAACGCCTCGTAGCGCTCGCGCACGCCGGACGCGGCGCCGACGCGCGCCAGCGGCGAGGCATCGATCGGCGGCAGCTCCGGGACGTGCACGCTGGCGTGGCGCCGCGCGCCGTTGGCGTCGAGGAAGACGCGGGCCAGATCGACGACCGTCTGGCCGCGCCAGGTCATCACCAGCCGGGGCTCTTCGGTGACCTCGGCGACCGGGGTGGCCTCCAGGTTCTCGGCCCGGGCCAGCGCGATCATCGCGTCCGCGTCGGCGGCGTCCACGACGACGGCCATGCGCTCCTGGCTCTCGGAGACGGCCAGCTCGGTGCCGTCCAGCCCCTCGTACTTCTTCGGCACGGCATCCAGGTCGATGCGCAGGCCGTCGGCCAGCTCGCCGATCGCCACGCAGACCCCGCCCGCGCCGAAGTCGTTGCAGCGCTTGATCAGCCGGGCGGCCGCGGGGTTCGCGAACAGCCGACGCAGCTTGCGCTCGGTCGGCGCGTTGCCCTTCTGCACCTGTGCGCCCCAGCTGGCGACGCTGGCCGATTCGTGCGCGCGGCTCGACCCGGACGCCCCGCCGATGCCGTCGCGCCCGGTGCGTCCCCCGATCAGCAGCACCACGTCGCCCGGAGCCGGACGTTCGCGGCGCACCTGCGCGGCCGGCACGGCGGCCAGCACGGCCCCGCACTCGAAGCGCTTGGCGACATAGCCCGGGTGGTAGACCTCGCGCACCAGCCCCGTGGCCAGGCCGACCTGGTTGCCGTAGGCGCTGAACCCGTCGGCCGCGGTGCGCACCAGGCGGCGCTGCGGCAGCTTGCCCGGCAGCGTCTGGGACAGGGGCACGGTCGGGTCGGCCGCGCCGCTGATCCGCATCGCCTGGTAGACGATGCCCCGCCCCGACAGCGGATCGCGGATCGCCCCGCCCAAGCAGGTCGCCGCCCCGCCGAAGGGCTCGATCTCGGTGGGATGGTTGTGCGTCTCGTTCTTGAACAGCAGCAGCCACGGCTGCGGCTGTCCGTCCACGTCCACCTGGACGGGCACGGTGCAGGCGTTGATCTCCTCGGATTCGTCCACCCGCACCGGCACGCCGGCCAGCGCGAGGGCCTTGACGCCGAACGTGGCGATCTCCATCAGCGTCGGCGCGCCGGGCCGCGTGCGCTGCGCGCCGAACAGCCGCCACTGCGCGGCCACCCCGGGATCGTCGATGACGACATCGTCCAGGCTCGTGCCGAACGTGGTGTGGCGGCAGTGGTCCGACCAGTAGGCGTCGAGCACCGCCAGCTCGGTGCGCGTCGGGTCGCGGTGAACGCCCGCGAAGTAGGTCTGCGCCACGGCCAGGTCGGCGGCGTCCAGCGCCAGCCCCTGCGTCCGGACGAACGCGGCCAGCCCGGCCTCGTCCAGCCCCGTGAAGCCGTCCACCGTCGCGACGGGCGCCGGCTCCGGATAGCGCTCGTGCAGCGTCTGAGCCGTGTCCAGGCCCGCCAGGCGCGAATCGACCGGATTCAGGACGTATGCCTGCACAGCCTGGACGTCGGCGTCGGACAGCTCGCCGGCAAGCAGATAGACCTGCGCCACCCGCACCAGCGGGCGCTGTTCCTGCGTGATCAGCTGGATGCACTCCGCGGCCGAGTCGGCACGCTGGTCGAATTGGCCGGGCAGCGCCTCGACGGCGAAGACGCGGTCGCCCGCGGGGCACGCATCGCGGCGGTCGTCCAACGGCGGCTCGAAGAAGACCAGCGGCGCGACCCGTTCGAAGGTCGCCTCGTCCAGGCCCTCCACGTCGTAGCGGTTGAGCACGCGCAGACCGGTCAGGTTCGCCAGCCCCAGCTGCTCGCGCAGGTCGGACAGCAGCGCGGCCGCCGCGCCCGCATGCTCGGGCTTGCGCTCGACATAGATCCGCCGAACCGTCATCGCATGAGCTCCCCTCGCGTCATCACGCCTCCCGTCTGTGCTGCTCCTGCACGGCCCGTTGCCCGATGTCGCCGCGGTGGTGCGCGCCCTCGAAGTCGATCTGTGCCGCGCCTCGGTACGCCGCGGCGATGGCCTCATCCAGGTCGCTGCCGGTGGCCGTCACGGCCAGCACGCGTCCGCCCGCGGTGACCAGGCCACCCTCGCCGTCGTCGCGCACGCCGGCGAAGTCCAGGCCCACGCCGTCGGCACGGGCCTGCTGCCAGCCGCTGATGAGCTTGCCCGTCTCGTACGTCCCGGGATAGCCGCCGCTGGCCAGCACGACGGTGCAGGCCGCGCCACCGCTCACCTCCAGGCGCAGGGTGGCCACCTCGCCGTCGACCACGGCCTGCAGCGCCGCCACCAGATCGCTGCGCAGCAGGGCCAGCACGGCCTGCGTCTCCGGATCGCCGAAGCGGCAGTTGAACTCGATGACCTTGGGCCCATCGTCGGTGAGCATCAGCCCCGCATAGAGGCAGCCGCGGAACGGGCAGCCCGCCTCGCGCAGCGCCGCCAGCACCGGCCGGATGATCTCCTGCTCGACCCGCGCCGTCATCGCGGGGGTCATCAGCGGGTGCGGGGCGATCGCCCCCATGCCGCCGGTGTTGGGGCCGGCGTCGCCATCCAGCGCGCGCTTGTGGTCCATGGCCGACGGCAGCAGCACGTAGGCGTCGCCGTCGGTCAGCGCGAACAGCGACGCCTCGATGCCCACGAGGCACTCCTCGATGACCACGCGCGCGCCCGAGTCGCCGAAGCGGTGGTCGACCATCGCCTCGCGCACGGCCCGCGCGGCGTCCTCGCGCGTGGCCGCGACCGTGACGCCCTTGCCGAGCGCCAGGCCGTCCGCCTTGACGACGACCGGCAGCGGCGCGACCGCGACGGCGGCCAGCGCGGCGTCCACGTCGTCGTAGACCTGGTACGCGGCGGTCGGGATGCCGTGGCGTCGCATCAGGTCCTTGGCGAAGGCCTTGGAGCCCTCGATGCGCGCGGCGGCCTTGGTCGGGCCGAAGGCCGGCACGCCGATGGCCGCCAGCCGGTCGACCAGGCCCAGGCAGAGCGGATCGTCCGGCGTGACGATCACCAGATCAGGCCGGTGTTCTGCTGAGAACGCAACAATGCCAGCCAGGTCGGTGGCCTGGATCGGCACGCAGGTGGCATCCAGCGCGATGCCACCGTTGCCGGGCAGCGCCCAGATGGTGTCCACCGCCGGGTTCTCGCGCAGCGTGCGGATGATCGCGTGTTCGCGCCCGCCCCCGCCGACGACCAAGATGTTCATGCCCATCCTCCTAGTGGTGGAACAGCCGCAGGCCCGTGAAGCAGACGACCATGCCGTACTCGTCGGCCGCCTGGATCACCAGGTCGTCGCGCAGCGAGCCGCCCGGCTCGGCCACATAGCTCACGCCCGAGCGGTGTGCGCGCTCGATGTTGTCGCTGAACGGGAAGAAGGCATCGCTGCCCAGCGCCACCCCGGTCAGCTGCGCGGCCCATTCGGCCCGTTCGTCGTCCGTCAGCGGCTCGGGGGCTCGGGTGAAGGCCCGCATGTCCAACGGCTCGCCGCTGACGTACAGGTCGATCGCGTTGTTCCTGTCGGCGCGCTTGAGCCCCGGCGCGAAGGGCAGCTCGGCCACCTTGGGATGCCGGTGCAGCCACCAGCGATCGGCCTTGTCGCCGGCCAGCCGGGTGCAGTGGATGCGCGACTGCTGCCCGGCGCCGATGCCGATCGTCTGGCCGTCCTTGACGTAGCAGACCGAGTTCGACTGCGTGTACTTCAGCACGATCAACGAGACCAGCAGGTCCTGGACGGCCCGGGCGGGCAGCTCGGTCGTGCGCGTGACGATGTCGGTCAACAGCTGTGGGGTGATGGCGGCCTCGTTGCGCTCCTGTTCGAACGTGACGCCGAAGATCTCGCGGCGCTCGATCGGGCCCGGCTGGTAGTCGGGGTCGATCTGGACCACGCAGTAGGAGCCGTTGCGCTTGCTCGTGAGCACCTCCAGCGCCTCCGGCTCGTAGCCCGGCGCGATGACGCCGTCGGAGACCTCGCGCTTGATCGCCATGGCCGTGTCCAGATCGCAGACCTGCGACAGCGCCACGAAGTCGCCGTAGCTCGACATCGGATCGGCGTCGCGGGCGCGCAGGTACGCCTGGCACAGCGGTGAGACGTCGCCCCCCTCGTCCGGCGCACTGGCGGCCCCGGCCGGGGAGACGTGCTTGAACGAGGCTGCGCTCGGGCGGCCCGTGGCCGCGGCCAGCTCGCGAACCAGCTGCCAGCCGTTGAGCCCGTCCCACAGGTTGATCATGCCGGCCCGCCCGTTGCGCACCTGGAAGGGCAGCCCGCCGTCTCGCAGGGCCCGCGCCGCGCCCTGGTGCGGGTTGAGGCCGTACTTCAGCCGGTATTCCTCGTCGTCGGTCATGGGCAGTGCCTCCTAGGCGTAGCGGTTGATGATCTGGGTGAGCGCAGGGCCGCCGTCCACGGGAATGAACCGTGTCAGCAGGCTGATCCGGTTGTCAGGGTCGAGTCCGTCCCAGCAGGCGCGCGTCCAGGCGTCCTGGTCGTCGTCGGTCGCCACCTCGCGCGGCGAGCCCGCAAACACCGGCAGCGGATCGCCATCGCCGGCATAGGTGTGGATCAGATGCGCCCAACCGGGCACGCCCGTGTACTCCCAGACGATCCGCTGCGCGGTCCACTGCCACCGCCGCACCTGGGACAGCCGGTAGCCCACGCCGGCACCCGGTTGCACCAGCGCCGAGATGCGGCTCGTGAAGTGCGGCGCGTCGGGTTCGTAGGTGCGCATGCGCAGCGCGGCCTCGAACGTCCCACCGCCGTCCAGCTTCGCCACGATCGTGTCGGTCTGGTCGCCGTTGGTCAGGACGGTCGCCGACCCGGCCTGCGCGAGCGCCCGATAGATGATCAGGGACGGATCCTGCACCAGCGACGGATCCGCGGGCTTCGTCCACACGTCGTCGCCGCGGGCCTCGAACACGCGGTTGCGGCTGTTGGCGCTGCGCCCCATGATGAAGTACGCCAGCGCCGCGCGCGTGCCGTCGGGCGTCAGGCCCACGATGATCCCTCGCCCCGGATAGGTGTTGCCGGCGAGCACCTGCGCCAGCGTCTGCGGTTCACTCATCATGGGGTCCTTTCGAGAGTTCCCGGCACAGCGTCTGGACGACCTGCGGCAACAGCACCCATTCGGCCTGCTCCATCACGCGGCGCTGCAGCGTGGCCGGCGTGTCCCCCGGCAGCACCGCGACGGCGCGCTGCGCGATGATCTCGCCGTGGTCGGGCAGGGCGTCCACGTAGTGCACCGTGGCGCCGGTGAGTTTCACGCCGCGCGCCAGCGCCGCCTCGTGCACCCGCAGCCCGTAGAACCCCGGGCCGCCGAACGAGGGCAGCAGCGCCGGGTGCACGTTGACGATGCGCCGCGGAAAGGCCTCGATCACGGCCAGCGGCAGGATCGTCAGGTACCCCGCCAGCACCACCAGCCCGATGTCGTAGCTTGTCAACAGCGCGATCAGCCGATCGGCAAAGCGGTCGGGTTCCTGCCGGGGATCGACCACGGCCGTCTCGACACCGGCCGCGACGGCCCGGTCGAGCGCCTGGACGCCCGGGCGGCTCGCCACGACCAGCGCGATGCGCCCATAAGGATTGTCGGCGTCGAGCAGCGCCTGCAGGTTCGTCCCGCCGCCGCTGACCAGCACCGCCACGTTGATCACCAGAGGACCTCCCGGTCGCCGGGCACGATCTCGCCCAGCACGAACGGCTCCGCACCGGCCCCGCGGGCCACGTCCAGCGCCCGCTGGGCGTCGTCGGCCGCCACGGCCACGACCAGGCCCGCGCCCATGTTGAACGTGGCGAACATGTCGGCGTCGGTCAGCCCGCCGGCGTCCGCGATCTGCGCGAAGACCGCGGGGACCGGCAAGCCGGCCCGGTCGATGCGCGCCGACAGCCCGGATCGCAGCATGCGCGGAATGTTCTCGACGAACCCGCCGCCGGTGATGTGCGCGGCGCAGCGAACCGATGGCACCTGATCCAGCAGCGCGAGCAGCGGACGGACGTAGATGCGGGTCGGGGCCAGCAGCGCGTCCAGCAGCTCGGGGTCGGCGCGCAGCCGGGCTTCGTCGAAGACACGCCTGATCAGCGAAAACCCGTTGGAGTGCGGCCCCGATGAGGCCAGCCCGATCAGCGCGTCCCCGGCCTGAAGCCGCGACCCGTCCAGCATCCGTCCGGGCTCGACCAGGCCGACCGCGAACCCGGCCAGATCGTATTCGCCGTCGGCGTAGAAGCCGGGCATCTCGGCGGTCTCCCCGCCCAGCAGCGCACAGCCGGCCTGCACGCAGCCCTCGGCCACGCCCGCCACGATGTCGGCCATGCGCGGCGGATCGATGCACCCGGTCGCGATGTAGTCGAGGAAGAACAGCGGCCGCGCGCCGCAGCAGGCCACGTCGTTGACGCACATCGCCACCGCGTCGATGCCGACCGTGGTGTGCCGGTCGGCCAGGAAGGCCAGCTTGAGCTTGGTGCCGACGCCGTCCGCCCCCGCGCAGAGCATGCGTCCGTCGCCCAGATCGTAGAGGCCGCCGAAGCCGCCCACATCGCCGACCACACCCGGCGTGCGGGTGCGGGCGATGTGCGCGCGCATCAGGTCGAGCGCCCGGTAGCCGCGCGTCACGTCGACGCCCGCGTCGCTATATGCCTGGGACGGCTGCATCAGACCTCCTCGGACAGGTGCCGCTCGAACATCAGCCGACCCGCCGCGGTCGGCACCGCGGTCGGGTAGTTGCCGGTGAAGCAGGCGTCGCAGAAGCCGCCGTGCCCGCTGGCGTCCAGCTTCGGCAGGTCGTCCACGCTCAGGTAGCCCAGCGAATCGGCGCCGATCAGCGCCCGCACCTGCTCGACGCTGTGGTCGTGCGCAATCAGCGCGTCGGACGAGGCGATGTCGGTGCCGTAGTAGCACGGGTACAGGAACGGCGGGGCCGACAGCCGCACGTGCACCTGCGCCGCCCCCATCTCGCGCAGCAGCCCCACGATGCGGGTGATCGTGGTGCCGCGCACGATCGAGTCGTCCACCAAGACGACGCGCTTGCCGCGCACCGTGTCGGCGATCGGGTTGAGCTTGATGCGGACGGCGTTCTCGCGCTGGCGCTGGCTGGGCTGGATGAACGTGCGCCCGATGTACTTGTTCTTGATGAAGCCGATGCCGTACGGGATGCCGCTTTGCCGGGCGTACCCCAGCGCCGCGTCGATGCCCGAATCGGGCACGCCCACCACCACGTCGGCCGCGACCGGGTGGTCGATCGCCAGCAAGGCCCCTGCCCGCAGCCGCGCCGCGTGCACCGAGGTGCCGTCCACCACCGAATCGGGACGGGCGAAGTAGATCAGCTCGAACACGCACAGCCGCCGCGGCGGCACGACGTCCATCCGCAGCGACACGGGCTCAAGACCGGCCTGCACGACCACGATCTCGCCGGGGTCGATGTCGCGGACGAACGTCGCGTCGATGCTGTCCAGCGCACACGTTTCGGACGCGATGACCCAGCCGTCCTCGCCGATGCGGCCCAGGCACAGCGGCCGCAGGCCCAGCGCGTCGCGCACGCCGATCAGCTTGCGGGCGCTCATGATGACCGACGACACGGCCCCCTGCACACGCCCCATGGCCCGGCGCACGGCCTCTTCGATGGACGGGGCGGTCAGCCGCTCCTGCGTGATGATGTACGCCAACACCTCCGAATCGGAGGTGCCGTGAAAGATCGCGCCGCCGCGCTCCAGCTCGTCGCGCAGCTCGCGCGCGTTGACCAGGTTGCCGTTGTGCGCCAGCGCCATCGAGCCCTTGAGATGGTTGACCAGCAGCGGCTGGATGTTGCCGGTCAGCGCGCGCCCGGTCGTCGCGTAGCGGCAGTGGCCCACGGCCATGTCGCCGGTGCCGAGCAGTGCGCGAACGTCCGGCGTGAACACGTCCCCCACCAGGCCGGGCGCCTTGTGCGCGGTGATCACGCCGGCGTCGTTGACCGCGATGCCGCAGCCCTCCTGCCCGCGGTGCTGCAGCGCGAACAGCGCCACGAACGCGTCGTTGACCACGTCGGCGCCCACCCCGCCCGCACTGGGCGCGCAGATGCCAAACACGCCGCACTCCTCGTGCAGCCCGTCGAAGGGACCCGACTCGTCCACCGCAGGATCCTCGGTCGGGCTCACGCCGCCGTCCCCAGCAGACGCCGGCGCACCTCCGCATAGGCCTGCTCGACCCCGCCCAGGTCGCGGCGGAAGCGATCCTTGTCCAGCTTGGCTCCGGTCGCCTTGTCCCAGAACCGGCAGGTGTCGGGCGAGATCTCGTCAGCCAGGATGATCTCGCCGTCCGGCAGCCGCCCGAACTCGAGCTTGAAGTCGACCAGGATGATGCCCGCCGCGTCCAGATGCCCTTGCAGCAGCGTGTTGATGCGCAGCGCCAGCGCCGAGATGGTGTCCAGCTCGTCCCGCGTGGCCCAGCCGAGCGCGATGATGTGCGAGTCGTTGACCAGCGGGTCGTCCAGCACGTCGCACTTGTAGCTGTATTCGAGCACCGGCTGGGGCAGCTTGGTGCCCTCCAACACGCCGAGGCGCTGGCTCATCGAGCCGGCCACGATGTTGCGGACGATCACCTCCAACGGCACGATCTGCACGCGCCGGACGAGCGTGTCGCGCGGCCCGAGCTCCTTCACCAGGTGCGTGCGGATGCCGTCGGCCTCCAGCAGCCGCATCAGGTGGTTCGAGACCCGGTTGTTGATCTCGCCCTTGCCAAGGATCTGCCCGTGCTTCTTGCCGTTGAACGCGGTCGCGTCGTCCTTGTACGACACGATGCACAGATCCGGATCGGACGTCGCGAACACCTTCTTCGCTTTGCCCTCGTACATCTGCTCACCCTGCTCGGGCTCGCCGCCCACCTGGGGGACAGTGGTTTCGGCCATCGTGGTCACTCCTTGTCAGTTGTTGTCGGTGCGGTTGTCAAGACTGCGTTGCAGGGCCTCGTCCTTGGCCAGCACCCCGGCGCGCATCGCCTGCTTGCGCTGCTGGAGCCGGTCGGCCACCACGGGATCGGCGACGGCCAGGATCTGCGCGGCCAGCACCGCCGCGTTGGCCCCCGCGTTGATCGCCACCGTGGCGACCGGCACGCCAGGCGGCATCTGCACGGTCGACAGCAGCGCGTCCAGGCCGTCCAGTTCGGACGACGTCAGGGGCACGCCGATCACCGGCAGCGTCGTGCGGGCGGCCAAGGCTCCCGCCAGGTGGGCCGCCTTGCCGGCCGCCGCGATGATCACGCCGACGCCGCGTCCGCGGGCACCGGCCGCCAGCGCCGCCGCCTCATCGGGCGTGCGGTGGGCCGAACAGATGTGTGCCTCGAACTCGATGCCCAGCTCGTCCAGCGTGGCGAAGGCGGGCTGGAGCGCGGGAAGGTCGGAATCACTGCCAAGGATGACGGCGACGCTCGGCATGGCGTCCTCTCAATCGTGAGTGTCCCACCCGGGCGGTCATACCCGGCTGGCTCAGCTATCACCCAGTGTGCCAGAGCTTTCAGAGGCGACCGCAATCACCTGTCGCCTGGTGGACGGTGTCCCCACCGCACGGCCGCACGTGCTAAGGGCCTCGCTCCGGCGGGGTGGACGGCCCGCCATTCGTGGCGCAGGCCCAGTTGCTCCAAGCCGAAGCGCAGCGGTGCCGCCGATGCGTCAGCGCTGGCAGGTGCCCATCAGCACCGCGCGGGCGATCATGTGCGGCGTCGCGGCGGCGATGACCTCGGCTGGACGCGTGCGGCGTCCGCGCGGCAGGAACAGCCGGGGAGCATCCAGCGCATGGACGGCGAAGAAGTACCGGTGCGGCCGGTCGCCCTTGGGCGGCAGGGCCCCCATGAACCCGGGCAGGCCGAACGTGCCCGGCAGGTTGAGCGCACCCCTGATCGGAGGATCCGGACGGAAGACCACCCGCCCCAGCACGGCGGGCACCGACGCGGGTTGCCCCGCGGGCAACGACGTCACGGCCGCCGGGATGTTGGCCAGCAGCCAGTGCCAGGAGCCGCCGCGCGGCGCGTCCGCATCGAAGCAGCTGACCAGGAAGCTGCGGGTGTCTGCCGGGAAACCCGACCACGACAGCTGCGGCGAGGCACTGCCACCGCCCGCCGTCTGCGCCCGGCCCAACGGCTGGCCCTCGGTGAAATCCGTGCTGGTCAGCGCGAAGGCGGGCACCGTGGGAAACGCGGCATAGGGATCGGGCGCCAGCGGGCGCCCCAGATCGACAGGCATGGCGCGAGGCTACCAGGTACGGCTACGACACGACGTCGATACCGGCAGCCGTCCACTCCGCGGTCACCTCCGGGATGCGCGCGGGGGCGACCGCGGCGGTCAGGCCGAGCAGCACGCGCGTGCGCAGACCCGCCCGGGCGGCGTCCAGCGCCGTCGCCCGCACGCAGAAATCGGTGGCGATGCCGACGACGTCGGCCTCGGTGATGCCGCGGCCGGCCAACACCTGCGCCAGCGGGCGTCCCCAGGCGTCCACGCCCTCGAAACCGGAGTACGCGGCCTCGTAGGCCCCCTTGTCGACGACCGCATCGAGGCGCTCCAGACGCAGCTCGGGGTGCAGGCGCTGCCCCGGCGTGCCGACGACGCAGTGCGGCGGCCAGGAGTCGACGAAGTCGGGTGTCGGGCTGAAGTGCGAGCCGGGGTCGACGTGCGCGTCCCGCGTGGCCACGACCAGCGCGTATTCGTCGCCATGCTCGGCCACGTGCCGACTGATCGCGCGCGCCACGTCCGTCCCGCCGGCCACCGCCAGCGATCCGCCCTCGCAGAAGTCGTTCTGGACGTCCACGATGATCAGCACCCGCGCCATGTCAGCGGCCCCCGACCACGATCTGTCCGCGCAGGATGACCAGGCTCGGGCCACACACGACGCGCAGATCCTCGCGCGGGTCGGCCGGATAGACGACCAGGTCCGCCGAGTCACCCACGTCCAGGCAGCCGGCACCGAGCCAGGCCCGGGCCCGCCAGGTGGCCGCGCCCAGCGCGAAGTCGGCATCGCCGATGCGGCCCAGGTGCTCGACCTCGCTGGGGGCACGCCCGTGCGTGACGACCGTGCCGGCGTCCGTCCCGCAGTAGATCGGCACCCCGGCCTCGCGCGCCTTGCCCAGCGTGGCGTGGTGGCGGGCGAACAGATCCTTCATGTGCGCGGTGTAGACCGGGAACTTCGCCTCGCCCTCGAAGGCGTACAGCGGGAAGTTGTCCAGGTTGCACATCGTGGGCACCAGCGCGGTGCCGCGTGCGGCCATCTGCTCGATGACATCGTCGGACAGTCCCGTGCCGTGCTCGATGCAGTCGATGCCGGCCGCCACCAGCTCGGCGACCGACTGCTCGCCGAAGCAGTGCGCGGTCATGCGCACGCCCTCCTCGTGCGCGGCCGCCACCGCCTGCGCTGCGACCTCGGCCGGGAAGCTGGGCGCCAGATCGCCGACCGACCGGTCGATCCAGTCGCCGACGAGCTTGACCCAGCCGTCGCCGCGCTTGGCCTGGCGGCGCACCTCGTCCACCAGCTGGTCGGGCTCCAGCTCGATGCCCAGATGGCGGATGTAGCGCTTGGTGCGCGCGATGTGCTGCCCGGCGCGCACGATGCGGGGCAGGTCGGCGCGGTCGTCGATCCAGCGGGTGTCGGACGGCACGCCGCAGTCGCGGACGAGCAGCACGCCGGCGTTGCGGTCGGCCAGCGCCTGTGCCTGCGCCACCTGCGGCGGCACCGCGCCCTCGGCACCCAGGCCGATGTGGCAGTGCGCGTCCACCAGCCCGGGCATCACCCAGCAATCGGTGACGGTCTGCGCGTCGGACACCGGGCCGTCCACGATGACGCCGTCGGCGATCCACAGATCGCGCGGCTCCTGTCCCGGAAGCACCACGCCCCGGATATGCCACGACGTCATGGCGGCCCTTCCTCTCAGCGCCCCAGCGGGCCCTTGTTCGCCTGGTCGAGCATCTGGCGCATCTGCGGCGGCAGCTGGAACGCGGCACCCGGCTTGGCCAACTCCGCGGCCGCCTCCTCCGGGTCGAACCCGAAGGCCGAGGCGCCCGTGGCGTCCAGACGCTGAGCCTCGTCGAGGGCGTGGTCGTGCGCCGCCCGCTGCTGCAGCCGGGCCTGCGCGGCCTTCTTGGACGGATTGCCGCCGCCCTTCTTCGCCTTCTTCTTGGGCTGCTGCTTGCGGCCGCCGCCGCCCATGCCGCCCATCAGCCCCGAACCCATCGACTGCATCATCTTGCGTGCCGCGACGAACCGCGTCACCAGGTCGTTCACCTGCTTGACCGTGACGCCGGCGCCCTTGGCGATGCGGGCGCGGCGCGACCCGTTGAGGATCGACACGTCGGCCCGCTCGGCTGGCGTCATCGAATAGATGATGGCCTCGATATGGTCGATCTCCTTCTCGTCGATCGACTCGATCGCACCCTTCATGTCGCCCATGCCGGGCAGCATGCCCATGATCTTGGACAGCGGCCCCATGCGGCGCACGGCCTGCATCTGGGACAGGAAGTCCTGCAACCCGAACTCGTTCTTGGCGCGCAGCAGCTTCTCGGCGGCCTTGCGCGACTGTTCGGCGTCGAACGTCTTCTCGGCCTGCTCGATCAGCGTGAGGACGTCGCCCATGCCCAGGATGCGCGAGGCCATGCGGTCGGGGTGGAACAGGTCGAAGTCGTCCAGGCCCTCGCCGCTGGACGCGAACATGATCGGCTTGCCGACGACCTGCGCGATCGACAGCGCCGCGCCGCCGCGGGCGTCGCCGTCCAGCTTGGACAGCACCACGCCGTCGATGCCGACGCCGCGCTCGAAGGCCTGCGCGGTGGTGACGGCGTCCTGGCCGATCATCGCATCGACGACGAACAGCGTCTCGTCCGGGTGCGTGGCCGCCTTGATCGCGGCGGCCTGCGCCATCAGCTCGGCGTCCACGCCGAGACGGCCGGCCGTGTCGATCACGACCACGTCGTACAGGTCGTGACGGGCGACGTCCAGCGAATCGCGCGACACCTCGACCGGATCGCCGACGCCGTTGCCGGGCTGCGGCGCGTACACCTGCACGCCCGCGCGCTGGCCCACGACCTGCAGCTGCGTGACGGCGTTGGGACGCTGCAGGTCGGCGGCCACCAGCAGCGGCGTGTGGCCCTGCTCGCGCAGCCACTTGCCCAGCTTGCCGGCCAGCGTCGTCTTGCCGGAGCCCTGCAGACCCGCGAGCATGATGACCGTGGGCGGCTGCTTGGCCCAGGCGAGCGGGCGCTCCTGCCCACCGAGCGTCCTGACGAGCTCTTCGTTGACGATCTTGACGATCTGCTGGGACGCGTTGAGCGGCCCGGCCAGCTCCATGCCGTGCGCCCGCGACTTGAGGTTGGCGATGAACCGCTTGACGACATCGAGGTTGACGTCGGCCTCCAGCAGGGCGATGCGGATCTCGCGCGCCGCCTCGTCGATGTCGGCATCGGTGATGCGGCCCTTCGACCGCAGATTGCGCAGCGATTGGGCAAGCCGGTCGGCCAAGGTGTCAAACACGGGCAAAGCTCCTCAGGGTGAGCGTACGAGTACGAAATGACAGTCTATCGGCTCCCCCGCGCCCGGGCGCGGCGCTGGCAGCGGGCTGTGTCCGGGCGATGACCGGCTCGCCGAACCGAAGCATCGGCGCTCAAGCATCTACCCAAGCATCTAGACTGGTGCCGCGAACGTGCCGACCAAGGAGACACTAGCAATGAGCACGACCGACCCCGCCTCGACCGTGGATGACGATCCAACCGCCGACCTGACCGATGAGTTGATCCCGCTGCAGGATCTGCTCGCGACCACCGAGTTCACCGTGGCCACCGAGTATGTTGCCCCGCAGCAGGAGCGCAAGCGCCGCATCCCCGTCGGCATATTCTTCGCAGCCGGAGCCATCGTGGTGACCCTCGCCATGGGCATGGCCGCGGTGACCGGAGCCAACGCAGACCTCGGACCGTCCCCCGCGCAGGACAGCGCCAGCGGACAGGCCTCGATCGACAGCGCTCACGACGCCCTGCTCGCCGCGCTGACCACGGCCTCGGCGACGTCCTCCGCCGCCACCACGGGCACGACGCTTCCGGACGGCACGCCGTGTTCGCCCGCGCTCGCCGCGCTGGATTCGTCGCTGACCAGCCTGGACTCGGCCATCGCCCAGGCCAAGACAGACGTCAACGCCGCCGATCCGACCGCGTTCACGCTCGGCACCGACCAGCAGGTGCTCCAGCAGGCCATCGAACGGGTCGCCACCGCCTGCAAGAGTTCCGCCGCCCGCGATCTGGCGGCCCGCTGGACGTCCGACGTCGCCGGCTCGCAGCAGCAACTCAGCCAGGCGCAGGCACTGCTGGCCAGCTCGCAGGGCAAGGTCGCCGACGATTCGACGCGGACGGCATTGACGGCCGCCATCCAGGCCGTGCAGGCCGCCCAGGGCTTCAGTACGGACGGCAAGGATGCCGCGCAGACCACGGCTGCCACTGTCGCGCTCACCAAGGCCCTGGCGGGGCTGACCACAGCGGTGCAGGGCGTCCAGGCGTCCCAGACCGCCTGGCAGACCCAGCAGTCGGCCGCCGCCGCTGCGGCCCAGGCGGCGAAGGCCACGAAGAACTCGTCGCCCGCCAAGGCTCCCACGTTCAGCGCGCCGAAGAGCGCCGCGCCCATCACCCCGAAGCTCGTCAAACCCCCGGCCGCACCTGTCCACACCGCACCGGCGGCGCCCAAGGTTCAGAAGGCCTGCTACGCGGTGGACGGGACGCCCGGCCTGTACGGACGCATCTTCTCGATTGTGCTCACCATCAGCGACCCCGACGAGCAGGGGTGGACGGCGACGGTCTCCATCCCGGATTCCACCGCCGTCACCCGGTCGGGAACGGGCGACACCACGAAGGTCTTCGTCATCCGCACGAACAGCAACACCACCCCGCCCTACTCCGTCACGGGCCTGCCAGCCTGCTGACCCATCCTGCGGCGCACGGCCAGGCAGCCGGTGCCGCAGGCCAACGCGGCCACCGCACCGGCCGCACCGGAGCCGCGCGCGGTGACCGTGCCGCCCGTATTCGCACTCACACCGACCGGCGCTGTCGCACGCTGCGGCGCCGGCGCCGCAGCAGGTGCGGGTGTGTGTACCGGTGCGGGTGTGCGTGCGGGTGCCGGCGCGGCGATCTGCACGTACTGTCCCGGCGCCCCGAACGGATGCTCCACGGTTGCGACCGTGGCCTCGCCGTCGGTGACCGTGAGCCGGCCGGCGTAGCCGACGCATCCGGGCTGATCCATCGCTGCCGGCAACACGCCGGTGAGCACCCCCGCGGTGTCGGTGACAACCGTCGTCGACTGCGCCACGACCGTGGTTTGCGCCCACTGGCAGGTGCCGTCTGCGCCGACAGGGGCGTACCCGACCTGTGCGTACCAGCTCGCCGACAGGCGCGTGCCCTCGGGCAGGTCCAGGCCCGTGATGGTCACGTCGTCAAACGCCGCCTGCCCCAGCGCGGCCCCGTCCGGCGTCCGCATCTGGGTGCTCACGGCTGGCCCCTCGACGCTGACCAGCTCGGTGGCGCGACCCGACGCCTGCTGATCGACGGCTACGGACCGATCGGTGCCCTCGACATGCTCGTAGAAGAACGCCACGCCCGGCTTGGTTGCGACGACGGGCGTGGACGCGGCGCTGAACCGTCCCGATTCCGGGCACGTCAGCGAGAACGTCCCCCGCCCCGCCGGGGTGAGGGTCGCCACGTCGGCCGCCAGCGCCTCAGCCGACGATGCGAATCCGTCGTACAGGCTCACCGTGCCCGCCACGGTGTCCCCGGGCAGGCAGGTGCCGCTCACCTGGTCGCGGTTCGGCTGGCCCACCACCACCGTCGCGTTCTGCGGCGTTGTCGCGACCGACGGCACGAACGGCCCGCCGGCCACGCTCACCGGGGCGTCCGCGGCCCATGCCAGCGGCGTGCCCCCGCCGAGCAGCAGCGCTTGCAGGCCGGGCGCCGGCTGCTGCGTCGCCCACTGCGGCGGCACCGGCTCGGCCAGCTTCGCCGTCACCGTCCAGGTGCCCGCGGGGGTGGCGGGGATCGTCGTCGTCAACGCCGCCTTCCCGCCCGCGTCGGTCTGCGCGCTCTGCTGCGTCGTCACACCGTCCGGGCTCGTCAGCGTGAACAGCACCGCCCGGCCAGCGCCCAGACCCGGCAGCGTCACGGTGGCCGTCCAGTTCGTGTCTGGCGGCACCGTCGCCCCCGCGGCGGCGCTGGATGCCAGCGTGCCCGAGCCGTCCCACCCCGGGTTGGCGGTCGCCGTGGCCCAGGCGATCATGTCCAGCACCCGCTGACGCAGGCCCAGCTGGTCGGCGATCGCGCTGCCCAGGCTGGCCGGATCGGACAGCGCCCACGACACCGGTTTCGCCGTGCCTTCGATGGGCGTCGCCGTCAGATTCAGCAGCGACCGCATCGCCAGCAGCACGGCGGCGGCCTGATCGTTGTTTCCGGTCTGGCCGTACCGCCACAACAGCGCCGACACCGCCTGCATCGTGGCCGCGCTCTGCGCCTGGCCCTGCGCGTTGACGTATCCCGCGGAGGCCTGCGCCATGGCACCCGTCACGTTCGTGGGCGAGGGAAGCTGCGGCTGGGGGCAGTACCAGTCGCGGCCCTGGCTGTCCACGTACTGCATGATGTGCAGCGTGTAGCCGCGCACGCTCACCACGTGCCCGGCACCCCGGACGACGCCGCCGATGTCGGCCTGCGCCGGCACGGCGAGCACGCCGAATCCCACCGCCGCGATGGCTACCGCGACCGCCGCAACCACCCCCGTGCGCATCCTCGTCGGCCGTGTTCTGGTCGTGGTTTTCATCGATCTCCTCCTCGCGTGTGATGTGTGTCTGCGTCATGCGTGCGGCGTGGGGTATCGGCAACCGCGGCGACGCCGTGCACGCGGCATCCGGCCGCACCCAGCGCCCGGGCGGCCTCGGCGCACGTGGACCCGGTGGTGATGACGTCGTCCACCAGCACGACGATCGATTGGCGTGCATCCGCGCGCGCCGTCATCGTGCCGCGCTGGGACGCCCAGCGGGCCGCGGCGTCCAGGCCCACCTGGTCGTGCGCCTCGCGCACCCGGTGCAGCAGCGGACGAACCGGCAGCCCGGCGCGACGTCCGGCCCAGCGGGCCAGCCCGAGAGTGTGGTCGAAGCCGCGGGCGCGCACGGCCTTGGGGCTGGACGGCACAGGCACCAGCAGCGCCCCGGGGGGCGGGTCGAGGCGGCGCAACCCCGCCAGCAGCGCCGGCCCCAGCCAGCGCACCAGCTGCCAGGCCTCGCGATCCTTGTAGGCGATCACGAACCCGGGGACGGGACGGGCGTACCGCAGGCCGGACGCCATCGCGACGTCCGGATCGATCAGCGCTACCGGAACGCGCTCCACCAGCCGCGGCGCCGGCTCCAGGCGCTCGC
>Ga0209738_10000059_pt1 | contig 24599 bp, 24 predicted proteins | sample TergutNc150P5_FD_187289 | JGI IMG/M metagenome (GOLD analysis project Ga0209738, IMG submission 187289) | Nasutitermes corniger P5 segment gut microbial community from laboratory colony in Florida, USA - Nc150 P5 (SPAdes) (version 2) | ecosystem: Host-associated > Arthropoda: Insects >...
GCGGCCAATATCCGGGAAGGCCTGTGGTGCACGCAGTGCGCCAGGCAGGAACACCGCGAAGCCGCGCTGCAAAGAGTGCAAAAAATCGCGCATGAGCGCGGCGGCGAATGCCTGTCTGAAACCTATCTGGGCCGCCGCCGGAAACTGCAATGGCTGTGCGCGCTGGGCCACGCCTGGTCAGCCAAACCGGAAAGCATCGTGGAAGGCCACTGGTGCCCCGCGTGCGCCTATATGCAGCGCAGCAAACTGCCCAGCACAAGGCTCAAATATCTGCCAAAGAAATCGCCGTGCCTGGGCGTACGCTAACTCCCCTCTCCCAGGGGAGAGGGGAACCGCGTGGGCCAGGGGTGAGGGGAAACCGTTAGCCAGGAGTAGAGGCAGGTTTATTCAGGCGGATTTGCTGCCTTCGTGCCCACATGCAGCAGATCATGCAGGAAACGGTCACGCCATGTGGACACATTGTTCGCGCGCAGTTGCGCCATCATGTCCCGGTAACGCGCCTGGCGCTCGGGCAGGGGCATGGCCAGCGCCGCTGCCAGCGCGTCGGCCATGTCATCGATATCGAACGGGTTCACGATCAGCGCGCCCGTGAGTTCCTGCGCCGCGCCCGCGAAACGCGACAGCACCAGCACGCCCGGGTTCTCCTCGTCCTGCGCGCACACATATTCCTTGGCGACAAGATTCATGCCATCGCGCACCGGCGTGACATAGCCCACATTCGACATCCTGAAAAGTTTAGGCAGAACACCGCGCACATACTGCCGGTGGATATACAGGATCGGCGTCCAGTCAAGCTCGGCGAAACGACCGTTGATGCGGCCCGACTCCATTTCGAGCCGCCGCTGGATGCTTTGATAGCTTTTGATATCCGTGCGCGTGGGCGACGCAATCTGCACGAACGACACCTTGTTGTGCGGCGCCAGCGTGTGTTCCAGCAGCCGCTCGAACGCGCGAAAACGCTTGACCAGCCCCTTGGAGTAATCGAGCCGGTCAGCGCTGATAATCAACTTGCGCCCATGCAGTGCGCGGTACAGGTTGCGCGCGGGCTGATCGCGCTCCTCATCGGCCTGGGTGGCGAATTTCGTGATTTCGTCGGGATACACGCCAATCGGATAATCCCCCGCCACAAGCGTCTGGCCAAACGCGCGAATCTGCGTCAGCCCGCCGGGTAATGCGCTGGCTTTTGCTGCGCCGCCAGCCTCGTTGACGATGTAATCGCAGAACGCCCGAAGATCGGGCTTCGTCTGGAAACCGAGCAGATCGAACGCGCACAGCGCCTCCACCAGCGCGCGGTGCGGCGGCACGGCAAGCAGCACCTGCGAGGCGGGAAACGGAATATGCAGGAAAAAGCCAATGCGGTTTTTCACGCCCATCGCGCGCAAGGCCTGCGCGAAGGGAATCAGATGATAGTCATGCACCCAGATCACGTCATCTTCACGCAGCAGGGGCACGAGCTGCTGCGCAAGCCATGCGTTCACCCGGCAGTAACCGGCGAATTCGTGCCGGTTGTATTCGATCAGATCAGTGCGATAGTGAAACGCGGGCCACAGCGTTGCGTTGGAAAAACCGCGGTAATACTGGTCATAATCGCGCCGCGGCAGGCCAATGGTCGCAAAGGTCACGGAGCCATGTTCTTCGAGTGCAATCTGCGGCGTCTGCCCGTCATCCAGTATGTCGCCACTCCAGCCAAACCACATGCCGCCGGTTTCCTTCAGCGCATCGTAGATGCCCACCGTCAGCCCGCCTGCCGCCTGGCCGCCTTCCCAGATCGGCGCAACGCGATTCGATACGATAATCAACCGGCTCATGACCCAGCCCTCCCTTCATGAAAGGAACCCTGCGCTGCCTGCAGCCACCAGCGACTTCAACCAGACCAGCAGCGCACCGACGGAATCGACACGCGCGCGCGCAACCGTAGCGCCCTCGCCCACCTTGACCGACAGCCCGTTGCATGCGTTAACCGCAACAAAGCCTTGCTCATCGGTCAGATCGTCGCCAGCGAACACCGGGCGGCGGCCCGCGAAAGGCGGCTCGCCAAGAAACGCGCATACCGCGCTGCCCTTGTCCACGCCCTTTTGCCTGATTTCATACACCATCTTGCCAGGCTGCACCATGTAAGCGTTGGCACAATCCGCCACCAGCCTGCCCGTCGCCTCGCGCGCCAGCGCTTCGCATTCGGGCGCGTTGCGATAATGCAGTGCCAATGACGCGCCCTTGTTCTCCAGCAACATGCCAGGATGCGCGCGCACCAGGTCGGCCAGGATCTGCGCCATATGGGGCAGACGCGCATCGTCCAGGTCTGTGCATGTGATATGGCCTTTTGCGTCGCGCCGCTCAGCGCCATGCAGGCCCGCCATCGGCAGGTCGGGCATCTGGAGCAGCGCATCGAGGCTGGCGATGCCCCGCCCTGACACGATGGCCACCGCGCCCTGTGTGGCCGTGCGCAATGCGCGCAACAGCGCCAGCATGTCGGGGCGCACCTGCACGGTGTCTGGCGTGGACGCCAGTTCAACCAGCGTGCCATCGCAATCGAAAAAGAACGCCGTTCGCTCCAGCGGCAACACAGCAGGCAGCGAAAGCATGGCGCAAGGGGCGACTGTCATCACATTACCATCCCGTCATGTCAACCCGATGAACGTATCTTACCGCGCCTTGCCCATCCTCACACACCCGTGCAGTAAGTAGTGCAGGCGCTGTCATGCCAGGCGCATCCATACATGCGCGATACCCACGTCATCGTGCACATCCGAGATTGTGCGAAAACCCGATGCCCCGTAGAACTGTTGCAGATGCGCCTGCGCATGCAGCCGCACTGGCACGCCAGGCCACTGGCTTGCGATATGCGCGAGCGCGCGTTCGAGCAGCGCGCGCCCCAGGCCTTTGCCGCGAAACTTCGCCGTCGTCAATACGCGCCCGATCTGGATATCCTCCCCGGGCGCGCCGGGTAACAGCACGCGCAGGCAGGCGGCTATCCCGCGCGGGGCATTGGCATCGGCATTTTCATCATGGCGCTGCGCGGTGGCGAAAAGATGCCATGCGTCAATATCCAGGCCATCCGCATCGTTATACAGACAATGCTGTTCGAGCACGAACACCGTCGCGCGGGCGGCCAGCAGATCGTAAACCTCCTGCGCGGCAAGCGTGGAAAAAGATTTCCAGTGCCAGGTCAGGTTGGCCATGGGCAAGAAAGACGGTGTTGCTATCATGATGAGAGAGCCATAGGCGGGCTTTGAGGGGTAAAATACAGTTTCACTTTTTTTAACACAAACAGACAGACGGATTTCATGCACCAACAAGATACAGGAGAAAATCTGCACCGTGGCCTCAAGGAAAGGCATATCCAGCTGATCGCGCTGGGCGGTGCAATCGGGACGGGCCTTTTTCTGGGCAGCGCATCCACTATCCAGTCCGCCGGCCCATCGGCGCTGCTGGGTTATGCCATTGCGGGGCTGTTCGCGTTTTTTATCATGCGCCAGCTCGGCGAGATGGTGGTGGACGAGCCGGTGGCCGGGTCGTTCAGCTATTTCGCCGATAAATACTGTGGCCGTTTCTGGGGCTACTTCTCGGGCTGGAACTACTGGGTGCTGTATATCCTGGTGGGCATGGCGGAGCTGTCGGCGGTCGGCCAGTACATCCAGTTCTGGTTTCCGTCCATGCCGTTATGGGTCTCCGCGCTGATCTGCTATGTGCTGATCAACCTGCTGAATATCGTCAGCGTGAAGTCCTATGGCGAGGCGGAATTCTGGTTCGCGGGCATCAAGGTCGTCGCGGTGGTAGCGATGATCCTGTTTGGCGTCTGGCTGCTTGCCAGCGGTCACGCCGGCCCGCAGGCCAGTGTGACGAACCTGTGGCGCGACGGCTTTTTCCCGCATGGCGCAGGCGTGTATGGGCTGCTTGCCGTGATTGCGCCCATCATGTTTTCATTCGGCGGGCTGGAGCTCGTCGGCATCACCGCCGCAGAGGCGAGCGACCCGGGCCGCACGATTCCCAAAGCGACCAACCGCGTGATCTACCGTATCCTGATCTTTTATATCGGCTCGCTTGCGGTGCTGCTGTCGCTGTATCCGTGGCAGAGCCTGGTTCACCTGTTCTCCCTGCCCGGCACGGAAGGCAGCCCGTTCGTGCTGATTTTCCGGGCGCTGAATCATGGATTCGTGGCCCAGGTGCTGAATGTGGTGGTGCTGTCTGCGGCCCTGTCGGTCTATAACAGTTGCGTGTATACGAACAGCCGTATGCTGTACGGTCTTGCGCAGCAGGGTAATGCGCCGAAGTTTGTCACGCAGGTGAACCGGCGCGGCGTGCCCATGACCGCGCTCGCGATTTCCGCGCTTGTGACGGGCCTGTGCGTGCTTATCAACTATCTGATGAAAAGCGCCGCGTTTGGCTTTCTGATGGGGCTGGTGGTTTCCGCGCTGATCCTGAACTGGATACTGATCGCGGGCATTCACCTCGTGTTTCGCCGCGTGAAGGCGCGTGAGAGCAAGCCCACGGCGTTTCCAAGCTTCGGGTATCCGGTCACGAATATTCTTACGCTGCTGTTCCTCGCGTTCCTGCTGGTCGTGATGTGGCGTGACCATGGCATGCGGCTGTCGGTTGAGCTGATTCCCGCATGGTTCATTGTGATGCTGCTGGCTTACCTGATTGGTAAAGCCCTTCAGAAGCCTGCGCAAACCACCGGTTCAATATCGCAATAGTCGCAATAGTCGCAATAGCAGAATCACCGCAGCATAAAAACGGGCGCGCAGTCATCACACTGCGCGCCCGTTGCATTTCAGCCGGCCTGCTTCAGAATTCAGAAAATAGTGCGCAGCCCGACCGTCACCGCCACGTTGTTGGAGCGCCCCGGGCCGATAATCGTCGAACTGCCGGGCATCGTCACACCCGCATAGTCCGCCGTGAACGCGCCGTTGCCCCGCGAGAAGTCCACCGAACCATAGAATTCGGTGCGCTTTGACAGGGAATATTCGCCCAGCAGCGTGCCCGAATAATTGATGCCATTGCCCAGCGTGCCGTCTGCAAGCGCAGCGTTGCGTGCATGGTCGTAATAACCCGCCAGGGTGAATTTCAGCGGCGGCGTGGCCTGCCAGGTGCCGCCCACATAGAACGCATCATCGATACGATTCGGGCTGACGCCAGACAGCGTGGGCGCGTAAGGTTGCTGCATATCGAGATCCGTCAGGCCCGTGCGATCCTGCATATGCATCCAGCCTGCCATCAGGTTGATGCTCGGGGTGAGCTGATACGCGCCGCTCACATGCAGCAGGTTGAACTTCGCGCCGTTCTTCGTCTGGCTGGGCGGCATATTGTTGATCGCCACGCTCGCCACATCGTCCTGCTGGAAACCCACGCCCAGCGTTGCCGCCTTGTAGTGATACGAAAGCTCCACGGCGTAGGACGAACCCAGCCCGACCGCGCCTGCCTGGTTGCCAAACGCATACAACCCTTCGACATGCAGCCCGCCAATATCGTTGACATACTTGACCGAGTTATTCAGTATCAGGAACGGGCCGATGCCGTTGTATATCCAGCTGTCCTGCCAGTAATCGGCCACCGTCAATGGGTCGAAGATGCTGCCCATCGTGTCGAAGAAGGGCGTCATGTTGCGCCCCACCATCACCGAGCCATATCGCTTGCTGGCCAGCCCGACATAAGCCATCCGGCTAAACATGGTGGAAGAGGAAGCCAGCTGGCCATCCCACGCATCGAACTGGCTTTCGAGCCGGAAGATGGCCGACAGATCGCCGCTCAGCGCCTCCGAACCCTTGATCCCCCAGCGGCTTGGCGTTTCAACGCCAATGCCCATGCTGGCCTGGTTGCTCCCGTTGGGCCCGGCATTGGTCTGGTAACGAATGGCTTCATCGATCAGGCCGTACAGCGTCACCGAACTTTGCGCGAACGCGCCTGTGGAAACCAGCATCATCCCTGTGGCGCCCACTGCCGCTGCCAGCGCCTTCAGTTTGTCCCGCTTCATGAAATTTCCTTGTATCCTGTATCTTCTGAAAAATAACCCGACATTGTTAAAAAATACAATGTGACTGCATCTTAAAAGATGCACAAAGGATAGGAAAGCTAAAAAAAGCGATTTCCTTCACCTGTGTTTTTCATGCGACAAATGCGCCCATATGGCAAAAAGCCCCCGACCATCAGGCCGGGGGCTTGCTGCAAAAAGGGGATGGAGGCGCGAACCGGAGTCGAACCGGTCTAAACGGCTTTGCAGGCCGCTGCATAACCGCTTTGCTATCGCGCCGCGAATGTCTGGAGCGGGAAACGAGTCTCGAACTCGCGACCTCAACCTTGGCAAGGTTGCGCTCTACCAACTGAGCTATTCCCGCAGTGTACGGTGTGTTGTCGCTGATGCGACGGATGCGCTGCCTGACTGCGAACCAGCATCGCACCCTGGAATCTGGAGCGGGAAACGAGTCTCGAACTCGCGACCTCAACCTTGGCAAGGTTGCGCTCTACCAACTGAGCTATTCCCGCGGCGGTTTCCAGTTGTGTTAATGATGTACAACTGAAAGACGCGAATTATGGGATAAAGCACGTGGTCATGTCAAGCCCTTCCCGCTGCGCTCCCGAATCTGCGGCCATGCGAGCTTCATGTAATACAGCATGGACCATATCGTCAGGAACGCGGCCACGTAAAGCAGCCAGGTTCCCCAGGCGCGGGTGTCCAGCGTGAGGCCGGCAAACCGCAGTGGCGCATAAAACAGCAGCATCGGAATGGCGACCATCTGGCACGCCGTCTTGAACTTGCCCAGCGAGTTCACCGCAACGCTCTTTGCCGCGCCCAGATGCGCCATCCATTCGCGCAGCGCCGAGATCGTGATTTCACGGCCCACGATCACCAGCGCGATGGCCGCATTCACGCGCGCCAGATACACAAGTATCAGCAATGCCGCAGTGACCATCAGTTTGTCGGCCACCGGATCGAGAAATGCGCCAAAGGCCGAAGTCTGGTTCCATTTTCGCGCGAGAAAACCATCGAACCAGTCGGTCAATGACGCCAGCACAAAAAATACCACCGCCGCCACATTCTGGTGCATGGGTGAAAGCACGGTGTCGGGCAGATAGAACACGCCAACCACAAGCGGAATCAGCACAATCCGCAGCCACGTCAGCAAAATCGGGATATTGAACGGCATTGCTATGGGAAAACGTTATGGATCACTGTCACAATCACAATCACAACCACAATACAACCGCAGGAACTTTCAGGGCATTATTGTGCCGTGTTGACGCGGCCACGACAAGCCACTTGCGCCATTGCACTGCCCTTACATCAGAAGATCATCGCATGATTCAATGCAGCTGCCGGTAAATCTGCTCGGCCAGGGTGCGCGAAATGCCTTCCACGCTCGCCAGTTCGTCGATGCTTGCGGCCATCACGCCGCGCAGGCCGCCGAATCGCGCGAGCAGCCGCTGGCGGCGTTTCGCGCCAACGCCTTCGAGTTCTTCGAGCCGTGAAGTCTGGCGCGTTTTGCTGCGTTTTGCGCGCATCCCGGTAATCGCAAAGCGGTGCGCCTCGTCACGAATCTGCGCGACCAGCATCAGCGCAGCGCTCTCTCGGCCCAGCTCGAGCGGCGCGCGGCCATCGGCAAACACCAGCGTCTCCAGCCCCACCTTGCGCCCTTCCCCCTTGGCCACGCCAGTGAGCATCGACGGCGAAAGCCCCAGTTCATCGAACACCTGGCGCGCAATTTCCACCTGACCTTTGCCGCCGTCGATCAGCACAATATCGGGCAATGCCGGGGCTGCCGGATCGTCAGCCTTGCCATAACGGCGTGTCAGCACCTGGCGCATCGCCGCGTAATCATCGCCGGGCGTGATGCCTGTGATGTTGTAGCGCCGGTATTCGCCAGACTGCATCTGGTGGTGGTGATAGACGACGCATGACGCCTGCGTGGCTTCGCCCATCGTATGGCTGATATCGAAACATTCGATGCGCAGCTGCGCCAGATCGTCCGCGCTGGCATCTGCTGCACCCAGCAGTTGCGCAAGCGCGTGCGTGCGCGCCTGCTGCGAGCTTTGCCCGGATAATAACCGGCCCAGCGCAAGCCGCGCGTTCTGCTCAGCCATGGTCAGCCACGCGCGTTTTTCGCCCTGCGCGTGGCGCAGCAACGTGATCTTGCGCCCGGATTGTTCGCTCAATACATCGAGCAATTCAGGGCTGGCCAGGGGGCAATTGGCCAGGATTACGGGCGGCGCCTGATGGCCCAGATAATGCTGCGCGATAAAGGCATCGAGCACTTCGGCGCGGGCATGGTCGATGTTGTTTGCACTTTCTGCGCCTTCTGCATCTTCCTTTTTCCCTGCACGCTCTGGACTATCCGCGCCGCCGCCCTCATCAGGCGTCAACCCGCCGGCCAGGTGCGCCGGAAAATACGCCTTGTCGCCCAGGTGCCGCCCGCCGCGCACCATCGCCAGATTCACGCATACGCGCCCGCCCTGCATCACCACCGCGAGAATGTCCACATCGCTGTCGCCGCCCGTTTCAATGGCCTGCTGCTGCAACACCGTGGCCAGCGCGCTCATCTGGTTGCGCACCGCTGCGGCCTGCTCGAACTTCAGCTCGGCGGCGAACGCGTGCATCTTGCGCTCCAGCGCCTGCATCACCTCGTTTTGCCGGCCCAGCAGAAAACGCGCAGCGTTATCCACATCGCGTGCGTAATCCGCCTCACTGATGGCCTGCACACAGGGCGCAGAGCAACGCGCTATCTGGTGCAACAGGCAGGCCCGCGTGCGGTTGCTGAATACCGAATCCTCGCAGGTGCGCAGCTGGAACACGCGTTGCAGGATCTGGATGCTTTCGCGCACCGCGGATGCGCCCGGGAACGGCCCGAAATACTGGTTACGCTTGTCCACCGCGCCGCGGTAATAGGCCATGCGCGGAAAACGATGGTTCGTGATTTTCAGGTACGGATAGGACTTGTCGTCCCGAAACAGGATGTTGTAGCGCGGCATCAGCGCCTTGATCAGGTTGTTTTCGAGCAGCAGCGCCTCGGCCTCGGAGCGCGTGACGGTGGTTTCGATACGCGCGATGCGCGACACCATCAGCGCGATGCGCGGCGACGGCAACGTCTTCGTGAAATAGCTCGACACCCGCCTTTTCAGATCGCGCGCCTTGCCCACGTACAGCACCGTGCCCTGCGCGTCGTAATAGCGATAGACGCCGGGCAGATGGGGGAGCTGGCGGAGTGTGGGCTTGGGGTTGAAGGGGGGAGGGGTAGCGGCGGTCATCCTGGCGCACCTAAGGTAACGGCGTCACACGCGGCATTTCCGCCAGTTCACAATTCCATAAATCCAGCGCCAGATTCGGACTGTACGCCGGATCACCAAGCAACGCATCACCCCAGCGGGATGTCATCCAGGAAAATTCCTTCATGTGACGTACACGTCTTTCTGGCACATTATCAGCACCACGCGTAGCTGATTCATGATGATAAAGTTCTGCATAAGGCGTCCATACATTGCGATAGCCGGCATTACGAACACGTATACAAAAATCAATGTCGTTATACGCAATCGCCAGATCCTGTTCGTTCAGGCCGCCCACTTCAAGATAAATGGATTTACGGATAATGAGGCACGCTGCAGTGACAGCAGAATACGAACGGATCACCCCAGCCCAATTCATATAACCCGTAAATGTTCCTGGAGCAAATTTATGTATGTGCCCGGCCACTCCACCTATTCCTAACACAACACCTGCGTGCTGAATGGTGTCGTCAGGATAAAGAAGCTTCGCACCCACTGCACCGACTCCGGGTTGCAACGCAAGACTGACCATTTCCCCAAGCCATTCTGGTGTAATAACTTCAATATCGTTGTTAAGCAGTCCAATGATTTCGCCACGCGCCTCACGCACTGCGGCATTATTTAGCGCAGAATAATTAAATTGGCGATCGTCACGGATTATCCTGATACGCGAATTATCCGCGAGCAATCTGAAATAGCTCAGTGTTTCAGGGTCGTCAGAGCCATTATCAATCACCAGAATTTCATAGCGCGGATACAGTGTTTTTGTGCAAATGCTGTTAATGCACTGCGAGATCAACTTCAGCCCGTTACGGGTTGGCACGATCAGACTCACCAGTGGCAACGCTTGCGGCAAAGCATAGTGCGCACGATATCCACACCCTGTCCATTCAACGCGCGCATCCACTCCAATGCGATCAAAATGTTCGTCAAGCGCACGTTTCCCCGCCAGCATGGCACAGGATTTGGTATCCGTACTGGCTACCGTACCGCCAGGATGCACGCGCTGGTGATACAGCACGCGCGGGATGTGATAAACCGAACCATCACCGACCCGTTCGACACAGCGCAATGCCAGATCATAATCCTGCGATCCCTCGAACTCTGGGCGAAATCCGCCGACCTTATCAATCAACGCTTTCCGGTAGACACCCAGATGACTGAACATGTTCTGCGAAAGAAACAGATCAACATTCCAGTCACATTTAAAATACGGGCTGTGGCGACGCCCTGCCTCATCAATCTTGTCCTCGTCTGAATAGAGGAGCTGTGCGCGTGGATTGTTGACAATAGTCTCTGCGACACAGTACAGCGCGTGCTCAGCCAGAAGATCGTCGTGATCGAGCAAGGCAACCCATTCACCCGTCGCAAGGCTTAGCGCACTGTTCGACGCAGCACAGATATGTCCGTCCCTGTCACGAAAAATAACCCTGATGCGAGACTCAGCGGCAACATATTTTTCGAGCAGTTGACGAATGGCGGGATCCTGCGAGAAATCGTCTGCAATGCACAGTTCCCAATGGGGATAAAGCTGGTTTTTGACGGATTCAATAGCCGCTGCCAACCATTCCGGCCTGGGATCATGGACCGGCATCACCACCGAAATCCGCGGATGAAAAGGGAAAGCACTGATGCGTGTACGAATCGCTTCGCGCGTAGCTTCATCGACGCAGTCGTACCGCTTGATCCAGCGCAGATATTCCTTTCCATCAATCGCACTGGCCGTACTGGAACGTGCCCATACAAGCTTGCGCCTCACGCCAGTCCACCCCTCCCGGCAATACACGCCCCAGGCTTTACGCAACACACTGGTGATGCCCTGGCCTGCTGCGAGCTGGCCCACAACAGAACGCGTCTTTGAAGCTTTCACTGATAGCTTCCCACTCAAGCCGTCGCGGCCTCATACTGCGCCATCACATCATCCACAGGGCCAAACGCGCGAATGCGCCCGCGCTCCATCCACAGCGCCTTGTTGCAGACTTTGCTGATCTGCTTGTTTGAATGCGTGGCCAGCACAACGATCTCCGCGCGGCTGCGCAGATCGGCAAGCCGGGCTTCGGCCTTGTTCAGAAACGAAGCGTCGCCCACGCCGATCACTTCATCAAGCAGCAGGATTTCCGCGTCCACCGCCGTTGAAATTGCAAAAGCCAGGCGAACCCGCATCCCGCTGGAATAGGTGCGAATCGGTAAATCGAGATAGTCACCCAGCTCGCAGAACTCTGCAATTTCCTGCGTTTTGGCCTTGATTTCACTATCACTCATGCCCAGCAGCAACCCGCGCAGCCGGATGTTCTGCATGCCCGTCGAGTTATCGTCCATGCCCAGGCTGATATCGAGCAGCGGAACGGCCTTGCCTTCGCACGTCACGGTTCCTGCCGTCGGTGGATAAATGCCTGCCATCACGCGCAGCAATGTGGATTTGCCTGCGCCGTTGTGGCCAATCAGCCCAATGCGATCCCCTGACTCGAAGCGCACTGTCACGCCATTGAGCGCACGCACCACAACCACGCCATCGTTGCCTTCCGCAATCCGGTTACGGCGCCCCATGCGCAAGACCTTCTTTTTCAGTGAGCGGCCCTGCACGTCATAGATCGGCAAATCGAGCGCCACGTCCTTCAGTTCTATACAAGCCATCACATTTCCTCAAACCCAGTACGGAATACGCTTCAGATAACGGCCTGTCAGCCACAATGCAAAAGTCCAGCCAACCGCAGCCATGCCAACTGCCATGCCCCATGTTGACGCACTGGGCGCTACGCCGATCAGTGGGCCGCGCACCAGCGCAAGCAGGTGCGCAAGCGGATTCCACTGCACGATGAACTGAAAGCGGGTCAACGCATCAGGCCGGAAAAGAACGGGCGTGACATAGAATGCCACCTGGATCAGCGCAGCGATGATCTGCGGCAAATCACGAAACCGCGCCGACAGCAGGCCAGCCAGCATCGCAATCCACATGATGTTCAGGACATACAGCAGCAGCCCCGGAATGAAAAGGGGCAACGCCTCCCAGGATCTCACCCCGAAGATCGCCACCAGCGCAATGATAATCACGGCGTTGTGCATCATTACGATCAGGTTGCGCCACATCACCTGAAGCATATAAATCAGCTTCGGCGTGGGCATCTGCCGGATATAGGAAGCGCTGCTGATATAGGCAATGCTCCCATCCTGCACCGTTTGCGAAAAAAGCCCCCACATAACGAGACCCGACGCAAGAAACGGCAGGTATTCGCGCAGGTTCATGCCAAACAGCGTGCCATAGACTGCGCCAAGCGAACCAATCATCACACCCATACTGATGGTCAGCCAGAATGGGCCAATACTGGAACGCGCATAGCGTTGCCGGATTTCCAGCCAGCCGAGCAGCGTCCATAACCGCCAGGAGACGATGCTTTGTTTAAGGTCAGCAAACGCAAGAGTCAACATACAAACAAGTCTTCAAAAATAAAGATAACAGGAAAAATGGGCGCCGCACTGCATCATAGCGCGCCGCTGCGGCCAGTCAACCCGTGCCATAGACCGAGCACCGAGAAACGAAAATGCTTCCAGCGCGGGCGCATGAACAGCAGATAGATGGCAAGACGAAACGGCATCTTGAACAATTCGGTCGACTTCCAGCGCCACGGCACATATCTGCGACCCATGAGCGCTACGGCGTTGCGAAAGAGATAGTAATGCCGCAGCGGACTATGCCCGGGATAGCGACGCCACAACACACGAACGGGTTCACCGCCAAGCGCATGGACAAGCCGCAATGCAGGCATGCCCAATACTGCATAGCCTTTTGCCCTGGCACGAATGCACCACTCCAGGTCAACGAAATCGATAAAAAGCCCCTCATCCATCGGGCCGACTATTGGCCATGCCGCAAGATTGATGCAGGACCCTGACGTAATCAGAAAATCGACTTCTATCGGCACTAAACCCACGGGCGCAATACGTCTTGGCCGCAGCAGGCCAAAACGAACAAACGGAGCAACACCCCCCAACCGCGCGTCTTCGTATGCGGGCCCAACCAGGGCGACTTTCCTGCCATGGGCACGCGCATCCTCCATAACGCACGGCAATCCGCGCAACAATTCGTCTGACGGTTCACTGTCCTGGTCGAAAAGAATCGCCATCGTGCAGCCCCTGGCAATCAACGCTTCGACGCCCTGATTGATCGCTGTTGCGACTCCAAGATTTGCGGCATTCGGGATATAGTGAATACGCGGATCAACGCCAGGCAAGGTGGTATCCCGCGCATCTTCTGTGTTGTCCACCACCACGCATGGCCCAAAATCGGCCAGCCGGTTTGCGCGCGTCACACAAGCCGCATCAGGCCGGTAAAACACCACCACCGTCCCTGTGCCACCACCGCATGCAGTATCCTGGTACATTTCAGGCAAATGATTCACGAGTTCATCAACCAGCGCCAGCACCCTGCAAACACCACCCCAGCGCATCCCGCCACGAGGGCGCGCGCAGGCCAAACACTGCGGCCAGTTTCTCATGGCTCAGCCGTGAATTGAGCGGGCGCTGCGCGGGCGTGGGATAGGCTTCTGTGGCAATGGGCTTCACGGTGACGTTCGCGCCGCTTGCGTCGAAAATCGCGCGCGCAAAACCGCACCATGAGGTTTCGCCGCCATTGGTCAGATGATAGACGCCACGGTGCGCGCGCCACCAGTCGCGCTGCGTGCTGCGTTCGGCCATGTATCGCGCCACGACGTGCGCGCTCAGCGCGGCAATCGTGCCGCTCCAGGTCGGCGCGCCGATCTGGTCGTCCACCACCGCAAGCTCCTTGCGCTCGCGCGCCAGGCGCAGCATCGTCAGCAGGAAATTCTTCCCTGTCAGGCCATAAACCCAGCTCGTGCGGAACACCAGAGAGTCGCCATCCGCTGCCGCAACAGCCTGCTCGCCGGCGAGCTTCGTGCGCCCATAAACATTCAGCGGGCCGGTGGGCGCATCCTCAGCAAACGGCGCATCGCCGTGGCCGTCGAATACGTAATCGGTCGAATAATGAACCAGCAGCGCGTTCAGGCGTTTTGCTTCCTCAGCCAGCACGCCGGGAGCCTTCGCGTTGATACATTGCGCGGCTTGTTCATCAGTTTCCGCGCGATCAACCGCCGTATACGCAGCGGCGTTCACGATCACCGATGGGCAAAGCTCACGCACAACGCGGCGTATCGCATCGGCATCGGCCAGATCGAGTTCAGCGCGGTCAAGCGCAACGATGGGCGCCAGCCCCTGCAACGCGCGTGTCAGCGCAAGCCCCACCTGCCCTTGCGCCCCTGTAATCAGGATCGGCGCAGGTTCATGCGTGTCACGCATAGGTATCCGCCTCGCATAAAGGTTTGCCTGCGGCATCCTTCGCCGCCAGCACGGGTTCGCCATCGAGCGGCCAGGTGATGCGCAGCGCGGGGTCGTTCCACAGCAGGCTGCGTTCGTGTTCGGCAAACCAGTAATCGGTGGTCTTGTACAGGAATTCCGCGCTGGCAGACAGCACGACGAATCCATGCGCAAAGCCTGGCGGTATCCACAATTGGCAGCGGTTTTCCGCGCTCAGCGTCACGCCCGCCCATTTTCCGAAGTTCGGCGACGAGCGGCGCATATCCACGGCCACATCGAACACGGCACCCGCGATCACGCGCACAAGTTTTCCCTGCGGATGCTCGATCTGGTAATGCAATCCGCGCAATACATTTTTTGCGGACAGCGAATGATTGTCCTGCACGAATTCCACCTGCTCGCCCGTGGCCTGTGCAAACTCGCGCGCGTTGAAGCTTTCATAGAAATAGCCGCGCGCATCGCCAAACACCCGGGGTTCGATGATTTTGACTTCGGGCAGCGATGTGGGCGTCACGGTAATTTTCATCGCCATGCGATACCTCCTGCTTCTGATGGCTCCCGCATGAGCTTGCGCAGATAGCGCCCATAGTTGTTCTTCGCCAGCGGCGCGGCAAGTTTTTCCACCTGCGCGGCATCGATCCATTGCTGGCGATACGCGATTTCCTCGGGGCACGCAACCATCAGCCCCTGGCGCTTCTGCAATGTGGCGATGAACATGGCCGCGTCGATCAATGAATCGTGCGTGCCTGTATCGAACCACGCATAACCGCGCCCCATGATCTGGACGCCCAGTTTGCCCGCGGCCAGATAATGCGCGTTCACATCGGTGATTTCGAGCTCGCCGCGCGCCGATGGTTTGATCTGCGCAGCGATATCGCATACGGTGTTATCGTAAAAATACAGGCCGGTGACAGCGTAATTCGAACGCGGTTGCGCAGGCTTTTCCTCGATCGATAACGCGCGCGACTGCGCGTCAAATTCAACCACGCCATAACGCTCCGGGTCCGTCACATGATAGGCAAACACCGTTGCGCCTTCGGTGCGCGCACTCGCCGCCATCAGATGCTGCGCCAGATCATGGCCGTAAAAGATGTTGTCGCCCAGCACCAGCGCGGCGGCATCGTGGCCAATGAATTCGCGGCCAATCACGAAGGCCTGCGCCAGACCGTCCGGCGCGGGCTGCACCGCGTAACGCAGGTTCATGCCCCATTGCGCGCCGTCGCCCAGCAGGGCTGAAAAGCGCGGGGTGTCGGTGGGCGTGGAAATCACCAGCACATCACGGATACCCGCCAGCATCAAGGTCGTCAGCGGGTAATAAATCATCGGTTTGTCATAAACCGGCAGCAGTTGCTTGGACACTGCCTGCGTGACGGGATACAACCGCGTGCCGGAGCCGCCGGCCAGGATGATGCCCTTGCGTGTCGTCTTTTGCATCATCGTGTGCCTGCCATTGCGGCTGCGCCGTAATGCGTATCGACCCAGTGGCGATAGCTGCCGCTCGTGACGCCCTGCGTCCACGCAGCATGGTCCAGATACCAGCGCACGGTTTTCGCAAGGCCGGTCTCGAAGGTTTCTGCCGGACGCCAGCCCAGCTCGCGCGCGATTTTCGTGGCATCGATCGCATAGCGCCGGTCGTGCCCGGGGCGATCCTTCACGAACTGGATCTGCGCGGCATAGGACGCGCCCTGCGCGGCGGGCTGCATATCGTCGAGCAGGCGGCACACCGTCTGCACCACATCGAGATTCGTCATTTCGTTGCAGCCGCCGATGTTGTACGTCTGGCCTGGCGCGCCGCGCTCAAGCACCGTGCGGATGGCCGCGCAATGATCGCCCACATAAAGCCAGTCGCGCACGTTCTGCCCATCGCCATACACCGGCAGCGGTTTGCCGGCCAGCGCGTTCAGGATCATCAGCGGAATGAGCTTTTCGGGAAACTGGAAAGGGCCGTAGTTGTTCGAGCAGTTCGTTGTCAATACCGGCAGCCCATAGGTGTGATGCCATGCGCGCACCAGGTGATCGGAGGCGGCCTTGCTGGCCGAATACGGGCTGTTTGGCGCATAGGGCGTGGTTTCGCTGAAGGCGGGATCGGCTGCGCCCAGCGAACCGAACACCTCGTCGGTGGAGACGTGCAGGAAACGGAACGCTTCACGCGCAGCGCCTGCCAGCGTTCGCCAGTATGCCGTGGCCGCTTCCAGCAATGTGAATGTGCCCACCACGTTGGTTTGCACGAATTCACCCGGGCCGTGGATCGAACGGTCCACATGGCTTTCGGCGGCAAAATGCAGCACCGCGCGCGGCTGATGGCGCGCGAACAGCGCATCAAGCGCCGCGCGATCGCCAATGTCGATATGCGCGAAGCCATAACGCGCATCGTTTTCCAGCGAAGCGAGCGTTTGCGCGTTGCCCGCGTAAGTCAGTTTGTCAATATTGACGACGGGCTCGTCATGTTCAGAAAACCAGTCGAGAATGAAATTGCTACCGATGAAGCCTGCGCCCCCCGTGACAAAAATCATCTTTCCTGGCTCCTTTTCATGCTTCTCATGCTTCTCATGCTTCTCATGTTTTTCATGCTTTTCATGATTCCTCGCATTTATTGCGCATTGGCGCCCACGTGACGCACCGTGCATTGCGTCGTCACCGCTTCGCCATCGCTGAACGTGAATGTCATGGGCACCAGCGCGCCATCGGCCAGCGGCCTGCGCGGCTTTTCCAGCATCAGGTGATAGCTGCCGGGTTTGAAGGTCAGCACACCATCGGCGCGCACGCTGGCGCGGTCGATCATCACCATCTTCGTGGTGTTGCCGCTTGTCACGGTGCGGTGCATCATCACCATGCCATAGGCATGGCTTTTGACGTTCACCAGATCCACCGTGGCATCGCCCGAGTTCGTCACAATGAAATAACCGCCTGCGGGCAGGTTGCCTGGCAGCGCGCGAATCCAGCAGCCAGAAATGGCCACTTTCACCGGCTCGGCAGGCACAGCCTGCGCGGCAGGCGCCATGGCGCCCAGCACACCCAGCATGCCCAGCGCGCATGAAAAAACCGTGATGCCAGAACGCATCCGACGGCGCATATCGCCCGAAAAAGAAGATTTCATTTCACTCCCTTTCATTTTTACCTTGACCATTGACATTTCTTTATAGCAGAAAAACATCGCCAGAACCAATATTCGCCGATGTTCCGGCACTATTCCCCGGCTGCGTTTCACTCCTTTATTCCCTGATCGTCGCGTTATTGCGCAGAATCCGTTCGAGCTGCGCCTGCGGCTGCTGCGCCTCGCTTTCCAGCTGCGCGCGGATTGACGCCTGCGCCACTTCATACGGGGGCACGCGCATGGGCCGTTTTGCATCCAGCTTCACGATCACCAGGTTGTTACCCACCAGCACGGGCTGGGGTGCCACGGCGCCTGCGGGCAGTTGCGTCACAAGCTGCGCGATGGCCAGCGGCAAGCCTTGCGTGCGCCCTTCACGCACCGGCACGGGAAAGCTCATCCACGGCAGTGCTCCGCCCTGCGCCGCTGAAGATGCGGTGCTGTAACGGCGGGCCAGCGCGTTGAAGGGCTGGCCTGCCTGCAACGCGGACATCACCCGCTGCGCGCTGGCGCCATCGGGAACGGCAATCAGGCTGATCCGGTATTCCTCGCTGCCCAGCGAAGCTACGCTGGCCTCGTAGCGCGCGCGCACCTGCGCGTCGGTCACGGGCCGCCGGGCCGAGGCGTGATCGGCCAGATAGGCATTGACCTCCGCGTTGACCTTCGCGCGGATCACATCTGCCCGCCGGCCATAGCCCGCTTTTTCAGCGCTCTGGTAAATCAGCTCACGCGTAATCAGCAGTTCCTTGAGCTGCGCGCGCAGCTGTGGCGTGTCCGGCCGGCCGCTCGCGCGGATGGCCTCGGCCAGCGCGGACTGCGGAATACTCACGCCATTGACAACGGCCACCGCCCCCATCGGCAAGCCCTGCGCATACGCGGACGCGGGCAAGGAAACGAACAGGGCCAGCGCCGCCATCCGTGTGAATTTGCTGAAATCATTGAATTGCGTCATTGCATCCATCCTGCGAAACAAAACAAAATTGCCTGAGCGCGATTTTAACGTAATGGCCCCCAGTTTTTTGCGCCCAAGGGGCACCTTTACGTTTTGTTTTACTTTCGGCTACACTGCCACTGCGTTACTTAAAGACAGAAAAACGCCCAGCGACATACAAATATCGCTGGGCGTTCTGGAAGAAATGGCGCGGCTGGCAGGATTTGAACCCACGACCCCCTGGTTCGTAGCCAGGTACTCTATCCAACTGAGCTACAGCCGCACGCGAAGCTGTAATTATAGCAAAGGCAATGTAAAAAAGGAAGTGTTTTGAACAAGGCATTTATCAAGGAACCCTCGGACGACGATGACGAAACCCTGGACGACGCCAGCGCCGCCCCGGCCGCCCTGCCCGCAGGCGCCAAAAATTACATCACGCCCGCAGGGCACCAGAAAATGCGCGATGAGCTGCTGCATCTGATTGATGTGGAAAGGCCCGATGTTGTAAAGCTGGTCTCATGGGCCGCCTCCAATGGCGACCGCTCGGAAAACGGCGACTATATTTATGGCAAGCGCCGCCTGCGCGAGATTGACCGCCGCATCCGTTTTCTGACCAAACGCCTCGATCTGGCCGAAGTGGTTGACAGCAGCCGCCAGGAAAACGTCGATCAGGTGTTTTTTGGCGCGACCGTGGAATATGGCACGCCCGATGGCGAAGCCCACACCGTGACGATCGTTGGCGTGGATGAGGTGGACCTCGATCGCGCGCAGGTCAGCTGGATTTCACCGATCGCGCGCGCGTTACTGAAAGCGAAAATCGGCGATCAGGTCACGTTGCGCACGCCTGCCGGGCCAGCGCTGATCGATGTGCTGGATGTGCGTTATCCAGCGCCAGCGCCAGACGGAAACCGCTGAACGTTACAGCCAGCGCTCCCATACCGGCTTCAGCCCGGCGGGCAACGGCGGCAAATGGCCTGGCGTGATCGCGTCTTCGCGCAGCGCGTGGAAGTCCGACCCGCGTGAGGCCTCGAAACCATAACGGCGCGCCACATCGGCGTATTCGATATATTGCGCGGGCGTATGGCTGCCCGTGACAACCTCGATGGCCTGGCCGCCCAGGTCGATAAACTCGCCAAAGAACGCATCGAACTGCGTGGGGGTGTACTGATAGCGCCCCGGATGCGCAATCACGGGCACACCGCCCGCGGCCAGAATCCAGCCCACGGCATCGGCAAGCGCGGCCCATCGGTGCGTGACGTACCCAGGCTTGCCATCGCCAAGCCAGCGCGCAAAGGCATCGTCAACCGAACTGGCATAGCCGGCCTCCGCCATGAAACGGGCGAAATGCGTGCGCGAAATCAGATCGGAATTCGATACGTAACGCAACGCGCCTTCCCACGCGCCAGGGATGCCCAGCGCGGCGAGCCGCTCGCCGATCTGGATGCCGCGGCCCGTGCGCCCATGGCGGATATCCGCCAGCCCCTGCGCCAGCGCGGGGCAATGCGTATCCACACCCAGCCCGACAATATGCACGGTGCGTGCGGCCCAGGTGACCGAAATTTCAACGCCGCTCACATAACGCATATCGAGCGCCTGCGCGGCAGCGCGCGCCTCGCGCTGGCCTTCAAGCTCGTCATGGTCGGTCAGCGACCATAGCGTGACGCCCCCCGCCTTCGCCAGGCGGGCGACTTCCAGCGGTGAGAGTTCGCCATCGGAGGCTGTGGAATGGCAGTGCAGATCAGCGTTCATCCGTTCATTGCAACCCTTGAAAGTTCCCGGGCCATTTTACTGCAACGCAACGATTACAATGACGCATTACATCCTTCATGCCACTGTTATCTGTTATCTGTTATCCGTAATCAGTATTTTGCAGGGAGACTGCATTCATGCCCATTTACAAGCTCGGCGGCGACGCGCCCGCCATTCATGAAAGTGCGTTCGTGGCCAACAACGCAACCATCATTGGCAAGGTATCGCTCGCGCGTCAGGCAAGCGTGTGGTTCAACGCCACGCTGCGCGGCGACAATGACCCGATCACGATCGGCGAAGGCTGCAACATCCAGGACGGCGCGATATTGCACACCGACCTGGGTTATCCGCTCACGCTGCAGAAGAATGTCTCTGTCGGCCATCAGGCAATGCTGCATGGCTGCACGGTGGGCGAAGGTTCGATGATCGGCATTCAGGCGGTCGTGCTCAACGGCGCAGTGATTGGTCACCACTGCCTGGTGGGCGCGGGCGCGATCGTGACGGGCGGCAAGGTATTCCCCGACCGCTCGCTGATTCTCGGCTCACCGGCCAGGGTCGTGCGCGAGCTGACCGAAGAAGACCTCTCGCTGCTGGCGCACACCGTGGACAATTACATCGCGCGGCGCGAACGTTTTCGCACGCAACTGGTGCGTATTGGCTAAAACCATCATTGGCTAAAACCGTACTGGCCAAAACTCAGGGAACCGGATCACCGTGAACAGCCTGCTGCAAAAATTCATGTTCGATGCCGCGCCCGTGCGCGGCTCCATCGTATCGTTACAGGACGCATGGCAGGAAGTGCTTGCGCGCCGCACGTATCCCGCGCCCGTGCGTGATGTGCTCGGCGAAATGATGGCGGCCTGCGCACTCTTGTCAGCCAACCTGAAATTCAACGGCACGTTAATCATGCAGATTTTTGGCGATGGGCCTGTGCACATGCTGGTGGTGCAATGCACCCAGGATCTGGCCATGCGCGCCACCGCACATCTGGCCACTGACGCCGTGATCGACGAAGGCATGACGCTGACCCAGCTGGTCAACGCGGGCGGGCGCGGGCGTTGCGCCATCACGCTTGACCCGGGCGAGCGGCAACCCGGCCAGCAACCCTGGCAGGGCATCGTGCCCCTGGTGGGCGAACAGGGGCCGCTGCCGTCGATCGCCGCGGTGATCGGCCATTACATGCGTTATTCCGAGCAGCTCGACACCCGGCTGTGGCTCACGGCAAACCAGGAATGCGCGGCGGGCATGCTGCTGCAGAAACTGCCCGAAGATGGCGGCATCGTTCCCCTGCGACACGAACCGGACGCAGACACCTGGGAGCGCGTGTGCATACTGGCCAACACGCTCACGCGCGACGAGCTGCTCGGCCAGCCGCCGCGCTCAATACTGGGCAGGCTTTTCTGGCAGGAGAATGTGCGCCTGTTTGCGCCGCTGGTGGCGCATTTCCAGTGCTCATGCTCACGCCAGAAGGTCGGCGCCATGCTGCGCATGCTTGGCCGCGGCGAGGTGGACAGCGTGCTGGCTGAACAGGGGCAGGTTGAAATTCGTTGCGACTACTGCAACCAGTGTTATGAATTCGATGCAATAGACATCGCGCAACTCTTCCACGCCGATGGCCCGCTGCATGGCGCAGCGCCTGTGGAAAATTACCGTCATTAGCGTTTTACATACATACGTTTTACGATAATTTCCGGTCAACGCACGATTGCGTTAATATTGATCGCTAGCGGAATCAGGATCAATGCAGGTCAACCACATTACCCTGTTCAAGGAAAGAGGAAGACAACATGATTACAACGACCGGAAAGTTTTCCCTGCGCGCCATGCACCGTGGCATGGTGGCGCTGGCGCTGGGTGCAGGCGCGCTGGCGCTGGGCGGCTGCGTGCAGATGCCGCCTGGCCCGGGGCCGATTTATAGCCGCCTGCCACCCGATGTGTCAGGCGTGGGCGTGCATCCGCTGACCCCGGCGGAAAAACAGCGCTATGCCGAAATTGACCGCCAGACAGTCGCCGAGCAGAACCAGCGCATGGCGGCTGATGCGCAGGCGCGCGCAGCGTGGCCGGGTTACTACGGGGGGTATGGCTATGGCTATTACGCGCCGCCCATTTCCATTTACGGTGGCTGGGGCCGTGGCGGCTGGGGTCGCCGTGGCTGGGGCGGCGGCTGGGGTGTGGGCGTAGGCGGCTGGGGCTGGTAAGGGTAAGGGTAAAAGCAAGAGTAAGTGTAAGTGTGAGCCTGGGCGTCACCGGCCTTTTTCCTGCAGCTTTTTCCCTTTGGCTTTTGCCTCTTTCTTCGCCGGGTTTTTCGCGTGGGCTGACTTTTTCGCTGCCCCGCGCGTGCGCGATACCGATACCGGATTGGGCACCACCAGCAGCGGCTGCGCGGAAACCTCGCCGCGCGTTGACGTGATACGGGCCGCCGGGCCAGGCACAGCAGCAACAGCAGAGGCTGGTGTGGACGGCGGCACGAACTGCACGAACGTTTCGCCGTCCTTGAGCATGCCCATTTCGTAACGCGCGCGCTCTTCAACAGCGGCCGTGCCTTCCTGCAAATCCTGCACTTCGCCTGCCATGCGGTCGTTGCGCAGTTTTTCCTGCACGTTCTGCTGGCGCTGTGCGTTCAGCTGGCGCTGCAATTCATGCACGTGCAGCCAGCCGCCATGCCCCCACCATAACGGGTACTGGAGCAGCGCAAGCAATGCAGCCAGAATGATGGTAACGGCGATGCGCATGGCGGGCTGACCAGAATTTCAGCGCGATCCCAGAAACGCGGCGCGGCCAGGATAGCTGGCCACATCGCCCAGGTCTTCCTCGATGCGCAGCAGCTGGTTGTACTTCGCAATACGGTCGCTGCGCGACAATGAACCTGTCTTGATCTGCATCGCGTTCGTACCGACGGCGATATCGGCGATCGTCGTGTCCTCGGTTTCGCCCGAGCGGTGCGAAATCACCGACGCATAACCCGCGCGCTTGGCCATTTCGATCGCGGCAAACGTTTCAGTCAACGTGCCAATCTGGTTGATCTTGATCAGGATGGCATTGGCCACGCCACGGTCGATGCCTTCCTTCAGGATGCGCGTGTTGGTCACGAACAGATCGTCACCCACGAGCTGGATCTTCCCGCCCAGGCGCTCGGTCAGGTGCTTCCAGCCGTCCCAGTCATCCTCGTGCATCCCGTCCTCGATCGACACGATCGGGAATTTATCGGCAAGCGTCGCCAGATAATCGGTGAATTCCGCCGCCGACAGTTGCAGCCCTTCGCCGGCAAGCTGGTATTTACCGTCGTGATAAAACTCGCTGGCCGCACAGTCCAGCGCCAGCAATACATCCTCACCCGCGCGATAGCCCGCCTTTTCGATGGCCTGAAGAATCGTTGACAGGCATTCGTCGTCGCTGCCAAAGTTGGGCGCAAAGCCCCCTTCGTCGCCCACCGCGGTGCTCATGCCCTTGTCGGACAGAATCTTCTTGAGCGCATGGAACACTTCCGCGCCGCAGCGCAGCGCTTCGCGGAACGTCGGCTGGCCCGCCGGCACGATCATGAACTCCTGGATATCAAGGCTGTTGTTCGCATGCGCGCCGCCATTGACGATGTTCATCATCGGCACGGGCAGCTGCATCGCGCCCGAACCGCCAAAATAGCGATACAGCGGCAGCCCCGCTTCCTCGGCGGCAGCCTTGGCCACGGCCATCGACACAGCCAGCAGCGCATTCGCGCCCAGGCGCGACTTGTTGTCGGTGCCATCGAGTTCGATCAGCGTCTTGTCGAGAAACGCCTGTTCGGAGGCATCCAGCCCCATGATGGCTTCAGAGATCTCGGTGTTCACATGCTCGACGGCTTTGAGCACGCCCTTGCCGCCGTAGCGGTTCGCTTCGCCGTCGCGCATTTCGATCGCTTCGCGCGAGCCGGTGGACGCGCCGGATGGCACCGCCGCGCGCCCCATCGTGCCCGATTCGAGCAGCACATCACATTCAACGGTGGGATTGCCGCGCGAGTCCAGAATCTCACGGCCAATAATATCTACGATTGCACTCATGGTTTTCCTCAGGGAAATAACATTAATCTTTTATGCAACTGCGTGGACTACCTAACTGAAATCATTCTCCAGCAATGGCGTGCGTTTGATGGCCGCATCCAGCGTCATCAATATGTCGAGCAACGCGGCCATATGGGCCAGCGGCACGGCGTTCGGCCCGTCCGATTTTGCCTGCGCGGGATGCGGATGCGTCTCCATGAACAACCCCGCC
>Ga0209738_10000060_pt1 | contig 24331 bp, 21 predicted proteins | sample TergutNc150P5_FD_187289 | JGI IMG/M metagenome (GOLD analysis project Ga0209738, IMG submission 187289) | Nasutitermes corniger P5 segment gut microbial community from laboratory colony in Florida, USA - Nc150 P5 (SPAdes) (version 2) | ecosystem: Host-associated > Arthropoda: Insects >...
AGGTTGCATGCGCTCGCGCTCACGTTCACTGCGCAGCAGGATCAGCACGCCCTCGGCGCGATCGAAGGTGTAATCGAGCCGCTCGGATATCCGGTGCAACCGCGCGCGGCTGTAGGTCGCCAGGCGTTGCATCGCCGCTTGCGCCAGCGCATAGACAGTTGAGTTGCCGTTGCGCCGATGGTGGCGCAGCCAAGCCAGGTCGGCGCTCGACAGCGGCCACTTCAGGCGCTGCGCGGCGCCATCGCGGGCAAAGAACAGACTCGACCAGTACGGCGCGCGCCAGGGCGTAACCAAGCCGGGCGCGATAACGCCGGCGTTGGCAAAGCTTGCCTCTTCGGCCACGCTTCCGTGGCGCTCGAATACGGTGACGGTATGCCCCCCTTCGGCCAGTTCGTAAGCCGTGGTCACGCCAGCGATACCGGCACCGATGATGGCGATGTGCATGGGGAACGAAAAGAAATGAAAAAACAGCGAGAAAAGAAGACGAAAGTCAACGAGCCCAAGTGAGTAACCTGCGCGACAGCAGCAAGGTGAACTACCGGCAGCTGTGCTATTATTAACAGGTTTTGCTGGCTCTGCCCGCAAAACCCGTGCCTGTAGTTGCCTCAGTTGCACCGCAGCTGCACGGTATCCGCGAACCAGCCCCACGAGGTGCCGCCGCAAATTGCGGCGGTTGAACGGGCTGCGATTCTAGACCCAACCTTCGTTATCAAAGAGGTATTGCATGTCCGTTACCATGCGTGAAATGCTGGAAGCCGGTGTCCATTTCGGGCACCAAACGCGCTTCTGGAACCCGAAAATGGCGCCGTTCATCTTCGGCAGCCGCAACAAGATTCACATCATCAACCTGGAAAAATCGCTGCCGATGTTCCAGGAGGCGGCCAAGTTCGCCAAACAGCTCGCGGCCAACCGCGGCACCATCCTGTTCGTGGGCACCAAGCGCCAGGCGCGTGAGACCGTGGCCGAGGAAGCGCAGCGCGCGGGTATGCCGTTTGTCGATCAGCGCTGGCTGGGCGGTATGTTGACCAATTTCAAGACCGTCAAGACTTCCCTCAAACGCCTCAAGGACATGAAGACGCAACAGGAAGCCGGGCTTGAGTCGATGAGCAAAAAGGAACAACTGCTGTTCCAGCGCGAACTCGACAAGCTGGAAAAGAACATCGGCGGCATTCAGGACATGAACGCCCTGCCCGACGCGCTGTTCATCATTGACGTCGGCTACCACAAGATTGCCGTGTCCGAAGCGCAAAAGCTGGGCATTCCGATCATCGGCGTGGTCGATACCAACCACAATCCGGACGGCATCGACTACGTCATTCCGGGCAACGACGATTCGGCCAAGGCCGTGCTGCTGTATGCGCGCGGCATCGCCGACGCGGTGCTGGAAGGCAAGGCCAATGCGGTCAACGACGTGGTGCGCGCCGTCTCCGAAGGCGAGGATGAGTTCGTCGAAGTCGAGGACGAAGCCGCAGCCTAATACGCCCCCTGACCGGCGGTAGCGCAAGAAGGGGCTTTTGGATAGCCCCTTTTTCGCATCCGCAATCTTTGCAACATCAAGACAGAAAAGAGAGAACCCACATGGCAATCACCGCAAGCATGGTCGCCGAGTTGCGCGCCAAGACCGACGCCCCGATGATGGAGTGCAAAAAAGCGCTGACCGAGGCCGATGGCGACATGGCCAAGGCCGAGGAAATCCTGCGCGTCAAGCTGGGCACCAAGGCCGGCAAGGCCGCCAGCCGCGTTACCGCCGAGGGCGTGGTAGCCGCGTTCATCAGCGGCAATACCGGCGCGCTGGCCGAAGTCAATTGCGAAACCGACTTCGTCACCAAGAATGACAGCTTCATCGCCCTGACCCGCGCCGCGGCCAAGCTGGTTGCCGAGCACAACCCGGCGGACGTGGCGGCGCTGGCGGCGCTGCCCTTCAGCCTGGATGGTTTCGGCCCGACGCTGGAAGATGTGCGCAAGGGCCTGATCGGCAAGATCGGCGAGAACATGAGCCTGCGCCGCTTTGTGCGCAAAGCCGGCGGCGGCCAGTTGGTCAGCTACGTGCACGGCACGCGCATCGGCGTGCTGGTCGAATACGAAGGCGACGCCGTGGCGGCCAAGGACGTGGCGATGCACGTGGCGGCCATGAAGCCGGTGGCGCTGTCCAGCAACGACGTGCCCGCCGCGCTGATCGAGCGCGAGCGCGCCGTCGCCGCCGCCAAGGCCGAGGAAGACCGCAAAACCGCCGAGGCCGCGGGCAAAAAGCCCCAGCCCGCCGACATTGTGGCCAAGCGCATTGAAGGCAGCGTGCAGAAGTTCCTCAAAGAGGCGGCGCTGCTCAATCAGCCTTTCGTCAAAAACGACAAGCAGACCGTCGAGCAGATGCTCAAGGAAAAGAACACCGCCATCAAAAGTTTCACGCTTTACGTGGTGGGCGAGGGCATCGAGAAGAAACAGGACGACTTTGCCGCCGAGGTAGCCGCGCAAGTGGCCGCCGCGCAAGGCAAGGCCTGACCCGCCCGCAGCGCCTGATTCATCACCCCTCCGGCTGTATCGTCATGTCCAACCCAAAGAAGCCCGCGCACCGGCGCATCCTGCTCAAACTATCGGGCGAGGCCCTGATGGGCAATGACGCCTTCGGCATCAACCGTGCGACCATCGAGCGCATCGTTGCCGAGATTCACGGCGTCACGCGCCTGGGCGTGCAGGTGGCTGCGGTGATCGGCGGGGGCAACATCTTCCGCGGCGTGGCCGGCGGATCGGTGGGCATGGATCGCGCCACCGCCGACTACATGGGCATGCTGGCGACGGTGATGAACGCGCTGGCGCTAGCCGACGCGATGAACAAGGATGGCCTGACCGCGCGCGTGATGAGCGCCATCGCCATCGAACAGGTGGTGGAATCCTACGTGCGGCCCAAGGCGCTGCAATACTTGGAAGAAGGCAAGGTCGTGATCTTTGCCGCAGGTACCGGCAACCCGTTTTTCACCACCGATACCGCCGCCGCGCTGCGCGGTGCCGAAATCGGTGCGCAGATGGTGCTCAAAGCCACCAAGGTTGACGGCGTTTACAGCGCCGACCCCAAGCGCGACCCCACCGCCACGCGCTACGCCAAAATCAGCTTCGACGAGGCCATGAGCCGCAACCTGGGCATCATGGACGCCACGGCGTTTGCGCTGTGCCGCGACCAAAAGCTGCCCATCACGGTGTTTTCCATCCTGAAGCCCGGCGCGCTGGAGCGCGTGGCGATGGGCGAGGACGAAGGCACCCTGGTGCATGTCTGAGACCCGCTGACCGATTTTTCCGCCCCTCTTTCCGCCGGAGACCTGCCGCATGACGATAGCCGACATCAAGAAAACCACGCAGGGCAAGATGGACCAATCCATCGCCGCCTTCAAGGCCAACCTGACCAAAATCCGCACGGGCCGCGCCAACCCGGCGTTGCTCGACAGTATCCACGTCGAGTACTACGGCAGCAACGTGCCGCTGTCGCAGGTCGCCAACGTGTCGCTGCTGGACTCGCGCACCATCAGCGTGCAGCCGTGGGAAAAGAACATGGGCGCCAAGGTTGAGAAGGCCATCCGCGAAAGCGATCTGGGCCTCAATCCGGCCAGCATGGGCGATTTGATCCGCGTGCCCATGCCGCCCATGAGCGAGGAACGGCGGCGCGAAATGACCAAGCTGGTGCGCCAGGAAGCCGAAGCGGCCAAGATCGCCATCCGCAACCTGCGGCGCGACGCCAATGAAGCCGTCAAAAAGCTGGTCAAGGACAAGACCGCCACTGAGGACGACCTCAAGCGCACCGAGTCCGAAATCCAGAAATTGACCGACAAACACATTGCCGACATCGACGCGCTGGTAGCGGGCAAAGAAAAAGAAATCATGGAAGTGTGAGCCGCGCCACAAACAAACGTCTGTGCCCATGCCCATTCCCCGTCACATCGCCATCGTCATGGACGGCAACGGCCGCTGGGCCAGACGCCGCCTGTTGCCGCGCGTGGCCGGGCACCGGCAGGGCATGGAGTCGCTGCGCCGCTGCATTCAGGCATGCCTGGCGCGCGGCGTGCAGGCGCTGACGGTATTCGCCTTCTCCTCGGAAAACTGGCGGCGGCCCGCCGATGAGGTCGATCACCTGATGGAACTGCTGGCCAAGGCGCTGACGCGCGAAGTGCCGCAGCTTGCCGCCGCCGGAGTACGCATCCATTTCGTCGGCGACCGGCAAAGTCTGGCCGCGCCCGTCCGGCAGGGTTTGGCGCAGGCCGAAGCGGATACCGCGCACAACGGCAAGCTGATGTTCAACGTGTGTTTCAACTACGGCGGCCGCTGGGACATCGCGCAGGCCGCTGCGCGGCTGGCCGAACGCGGCGAGCCGATTACCGAGGCCGCGCTGGCGGGCGCGCTGGCGCTGGCGCACGCGCCCGACCCGGATTTACTGATCCGCACCGGCGGCGAGCAGCGCCTATCCAATTTTTTGCTGTGGCAGTGCGCTTACAGCGAACTGTTCTTCACCGACCGCCTCTGGCCCGACTTCGACGAAGCGGCGCTTGACGAGGCCATTGCCGCCTACGGCGCGCGCGAACGGCGCTTTGGCCGCACCACCGAGCAGATTCAAACGCAACCCGCCGCGCCGCAGCCTGAGCCGCAGGCTGCCCGCGCAGCGGCGGCGCCATCCGCAACGCGGACCGTGGCGGCCTGACCATGCTCAAACAACGCATCCTGACCGCCGCCGTGCTGTTGGCGGTATTCATCGCGGCGTTATGCGCGCCCACGCCCGCGCCGTTTCTGGCGCTGACCCTGCTGATGGTTGGCGCCGCGGGCTGGGAATGGTCGCGGCTCATCGGCTGGACCGGCTGGCGCGCGCTGGCGTCGGGCGTGTTGTGCGCGGCACTCGGCCTGGCTGCATGGCAAGCGCGCTGGCCCGGCAGCGCATTGGCCCCGTGGTGCGTCGTGGGCCTGCTGTGGATCATCGACGGCGCGTGGCTGCTGCGGCGCGGCGTGGCGCGCTGGCCCCAATCGCCCCGCCCGCTGCGCTGGGCCATCGGCATGGCGATACTGATCGCGGCCTGGCTGGCGCTGGCGCTGGCGCGCATGCGCGGCATCAACTTTCTGCTCTCGGCGCTGGCGCTGGTGTGGGCGGCGGATATTGCCGCGTACTTTTGCGGCCGCGCGCTGGGCGGCAAACTCACCGGCGGGCGCAAACTCGCCCCCACCATCAGCCCCGGCAAAAGCTGGGAAGGCGCGGCGGGCGGCTTCATCGGCGTACTGCTGACCGGCGCGATCTGGATGATGGCCGACCACCTGCGGCAATCGCCGTCCAGCCTGTACACCATTTTGTGGCAGCGCAGTCCGCTCTGGTTCGTCGCCGGGCTGGCGGTGCTCACGGCCATGAGCGTCGTGGGCGACCTGACCGAATCGCTGGTCAAGCGCGCCGCCGGCGTCAAGGATTCCAGCGCGCTGCTGCCGGGGCACGGCGGCGTGCTCGACCGCATCGACGCGCTGCTGCCCACGCTGCCGCTGGCACTGGCTGCCGCGGGGCTGGCGTCATGATGATGCCCCCGCCGACGGCGCAACCGCCCCGGCTGCGCCTGGCAGTACTCGGTTCCACCGGCTCCATCGGCGTCAACACGCTGGACGTGGCCGCGCGCCACCCCGGCCGCTTTCAAGTTACGGCGCTGGCCGCCGCGACGCAGGTAGACAAAATGCTGGCGCAATGCGCGCGCTTCAAGCCCCGCGTCGCCGTGCTGACCAGCGCGGAACACGCCCGCGAGCTGGCCCGCAGAGTCGCGCAAGAAAACCTTCCAACGCGCGTCGAATCAGGCCCGGATGCTATTGAAGCAATAGCACGCGCGGCGGACGTGGACGCGGTCATGGCCGCCATCGTCGGCGCGGCGGGACTGGCGCCGTGCCTGGCGGCGGCGCGCGCGGGCAAGCGCCTGCTGCTGGCCAACAAAGAGGCGCTGGTGGTCGGCGGCGAGCTTTTTCTGCGCGCGGTGCGCGAAGGCGGCGCAACGCTGCTGCCCATCGACAGCGAACACTCGGCCATCTTCCAGTCCCTGCCCGCAGACCCGGCAACGTGGGACGCGCGGGTCGACAAAATCATCCTCACCGCATCGGGCGGGCCGTTCCGCACCCGCGACCCGGCCACGCTGCGCGACGTCACGCCCGAACAGGCGTGCGCGCATCCCACCTGGGTCATGGGGCGCAAGATTTCGGTCGATTCCGCCACCATGATGAACAAGGCGCTGGAAGTCATTGAGGCGCGCTACCTGTTCGGCCTGCCGCCCGACCGGCTGGAAGTCGTCATCCATCCGCAAAGCGTCGTGCATTCAATGGTGCAGTACCGCGACACCTCCGTAGTGGCGCAACTGGGCACGCCCGACATGCGCGTGCCCATCGCCTACGGGCTGGCATGGCCTGACCGCCTGGCTTCGGGCGCCGCGCCGCTGGACTTCCGCACGCTGAGCGCGTTGACGTTCGAGCCGCTCGACGCCGCCGGACATGCCGATCGTTTTCCGGGCATCCGCCTGGCGTGGCAGGCGCTGGCTGCGCCGCCGGGCACCTGCGCAGTACTCAACGCCGCCAACGAGGTTGCGGTCGCGGCATTTCTGGACCGGCGCATCCGCTTCGACCAAATCGACCGCGTCATCCGCGAAACACTGGCGCAAATCACCCCAGACAGTCCCGGCGACCTGGCCGCGCTGCTGGCGCTGGACGCGCGCGCGCGCGCCGCGGCGGGTGCTATCGCGGCACGGCTGGCGCGATAGCCGGACACAATAAAAATCCGCTTGCCCGGTTTTATCGCCGGCATTTCCGTTCCCCGCCGACGGCACCGGCGATAACCGCATCCGGCCATACCGGACGGCAAGCCATGGTCTGTAGATTGCCGTCCGCGCGGAAATAACGAACCGGACCACCAGTTCGCATTCATAAATTCAAACCGGTTGCGCTGCTATGCTATAAAAATTATTCTTTTTGACTACCGGGCTGATGATGGGGTTGACTTGACAGATAACGGTGCGAGCCATCCTTCACAGAAATTGTGCTTGATGAAGCAACGATTGCTCCAGGGAAAAACACCATGCAAAACCTTCCCCCGCCGCCCGTACCGCAACCCTTGCGTGAGATACTCAAGGACTACCCGGAACTGAACATAACCAGATAAAAAGAATTGTGAGCGCGACAAATGACGAATAACTTGATCGGATATGTTGTTCTTTGGCGCATATATGAGCGCAACAGATATATGCTTTGGATTGATGGGGCGTCCGAGCGTGATTGGTTTGTAAAAATCCCAGGTACGTCTGAGCTATTAATCCGTAAAACACGTTCCGGGTTAACAAACACGGCAATAAAATACAATATAACAATCAGCAAAGAAACCGCGCATGAAATCAACATGGACCTTGTGCTGTACTTTCTTGGCGCACTGAGATCGAATAGATTTTTATCGCACCGAGCAGCTGAAACTTTGCTTGCGGCATGGAATGGGCTTGATGACATCGCCTACTCTATAGGCGATTCTATTTTTGAACAAAATTCTCTGGCAAGGCACAACAAAAAAATATATGAAAAGTTATTCCATGCCAACAATCTGCCGTCAGTAACTCCCATAGGAGAACATTATAAAACAATTCTATCCGATGAAGAAAGAAAACACCTACGAAGCTTATTGAGGAACAAAGGACTGTTGCTTCTCAAGAACGCCAAGATACTTTGCTACGGAGATTAATTATGACATGGTATGTCGCAAGTGCAATCATGAGCATCAAAACAAACGGAAAACAAAAAAATATACCTATTTATGAAAATTTTATCCTTATCGAGGCAGATAGCCCCAATCAAGCATTGGATAAAGCGATTAAAATTTCAAAAGACGAGACCGCTCTTGATGACGATCTGTATTTGAACGGCAAACCAGCAAAAATGGTATTTGAGGGAATAAGAAAACTAATAAAAATCAGCAACCCCACTGATAGAGATTTGGATTCGACCCCTCCAACCACCGGGACTGAATTAACCTATTCCGAGTATTTGATAAAAACAAAAAATCAATTGAAAAATCTCGTTGCCGGGAAATCCGTCAACATCAAATACATTGAGTAATGGGAAGGAAATGCGCCATGAGAACGGTTGCCACCACCTAAGCAACCGCCGCCACCTGGATAACGGCCACCGCTACCTGAATGACCGCCATTGCCGCTTCCTGGCCGCACACCGTTTCTGTTCCTCTCTTTGCCATCACCTCGTCGTCCCGCTGCGATGTCATCACTCTGCACAGTAGTCTGGTCGTCGTCGTCCTGCACCAAATCACAACCATTGGTATACAGCGCTCCCAGGTTGCGTTTCGCTAATGGCCTTGTCATACCAGGATCGCGCCTGCGCGCGTCGATGCCCCAACACAACCAGCCAAAACCGCAGTGGCTAAAACGAGCATGTCACATAAGCCCCCTCCTTGCGGATCAACGACAGGGTTGAACTGGTGGTCATCCCTGTGTAGCCGCTGGTGATTTCCTCAAAGCCGCCGACCACGGCATCCAGCCGCTTGACGCCGGAAGCCAGGCGTTTGGTTGCGCGCTCAACGGCCTGAAGTAACCGCCGCAAAGTAACCGCCGCAGGTTGCGCGCTGCCAGATTCTCCCAGCGTGCATGGGCGCGTCTACGGAGGCATCCGAGCACAGCGCGTTCCATTGCCGATGGCGGTCAACTCTGCATCGACCTGAAGAACCAGCGCACGATGAACGGCAAGACGTACTGCCCGGCCAAACCGCGTTGAGTGCCTGCCGTCGGCACGGTTTGCAAGGCAATGTCTGCACGCCGTGCATCGCGCGGCTTTCAGCACCAGCACTGGCTTTCCGCCTGTGCGGGGATGCCGGTTGGAAACAAAACAGGAGCCGGTGCGAAGGGGGCAAATGGCCTTCGAAGAAGGGTTGTGCCGGTCATATTGCACAATCGCCACAGTCGCACCCGCGACTAATGCAGGACTTCCTTTTCTTAACCACGGTAATTTCACGATGACCCATTCAGGACGAATCAAATGTCAGAAGCTGCTGTCCAAGGTAATGAGCGCCGAACAGGCTGCTTCGCTGATCGCCTCCGGCAGCACCATCGGAATGAGCGGTTTTACCGGTTCCGGCTATCCCAAGGCCGTTCCGCAAGCCCTGGCAGCTCAGATGGAACGCCAGCATGCCGCCGGCGGCAAACCTTTCCGGGTGCGTATCTGGACAGGCGCTTCCACCGGCCCGGAACTGGACGGCGCGCTGGCCAAGGCCAACGGTATCGAGTTCCGCCTGCCCTATAACTCCGACCCCATCGCCCGCGAGAAGATCAACCGCGGCGAAATGGAGTATCTCGACATGCACCTCAGCCATGTCGCGCCCATGGCCTGGGAGGGGTTTTTCGGCCCGCTCGATACCGCTGTAATCGAGGTTTCCGGCATTACCGCCGACGGCTTGCTGATTCCGTCGTCTTCGATCGGCAACAACAAGACGTGGTTGGACTGCGCGCGGCAAATCATTCTGGAAGTCAATTCCTGGCAGAGCCTTGATCTGAACGGGATGCACGACATCTACTACGGCACCGCCCTGCCGCCGAACCGCAAGCCGATTCCGCTGGTGCGCCCGGACGACCGCATCGGCGAGCCGTATTTGCGCTGCGATCTGGACAAGATCGTCGCCATCGTCGAGACCGATACGCCCGACCGCAATTTGCCCTTCTCGCCGCCGGACGCGGCTTCGCGCACCATTGCCGGGCACTTGCTTGAGTTCCTGCAGCACGAGGTCGCCAAAGGCCGGCTGCCGCCCAATCTGCTGCCGCTGCAATCGGGCGTGGGCAACATCACCAACGCCGTGCTCAGCGGGCTGATGGATTGCCCGTTTGAGAACATGACCTCTTACACCGAGGTGATTCAGGACGGGATGATCGACCTGCTGGATTCGGGCAAGCTGCGCATGGCGTCGGCGACGGCTTTCTCGCTCAGCCCGGATATGGCGCAGACCATCAACGCCAGCGCCGCGCGTTACCGCGACAAGTTGATTCTGCGTCCGCAGGAGATCAGCAACCACCCCGAATTGATCCGGCGGCTGGGCTGCATCGCCATGAACGGGCTGATCGAGGCCGACATTTACGGCAACGTCAATTCCACGCACGTCATGGGGTCGCGCATTCAGAACGGCATCGGCGGTTCGGGCGACTTTGCGCGCAATTCCTATATATCGATCTTCCTGACGCCGTCCACCGCCAAGGGCGGGGCCATTTCGGCCATCGTGCCGCAGGCCAGCCATGTCGATCACATCACGCAGGACGTGCAGGTCATCGTGACCGAGCAGGGCCTGGCCGATCTGCGCGGCCTCTCGCCCAAGCAGCGTGCGGACGTCATCATCGAAAACTGCTCACACCCGGACTACAAGCCCATGCTCAAGGATTACTACGCGCGGGCGCGCCAGCACTCCTACGGGCAGCAGTCCCCGTCCCTGCTCAACGAGGCGCTGTCCTGGCATCAACGCTACATTGACACCGGCTCGATGAAGCTGTAACCGCAAATCGCCCCGTCCTGTATTGCGCGTGGCAAGCAACCACTGCACGCCACGCGCTAAACGGATCGGGCGCTGCTAAAGCACATCGTCAAATAAACCCGGTAGCGATTCCCACATCCTCAACTTTGTGACATACACCTTTGAGGCTCTGAACAGGTTCTTAGTGTTTGCGCACCCGCCCTTTTTTGCTGCCATGCGCCGTGCTCTTGGATACCGCTTTGGAAACGGCTTTCTTCGCGGCCTTTTTGATTGCCTTGATGCCCACGGTTTGGGCAGCGGATTTGGACTTGGGCGGCTGCACGGATCGGGTTACGGATGGCCGGTCCGCTGCGCCATCGCGCACTAGGCGGAAATCGATGCGGCGGCTGTCCAGATCGACACGGCTGACCTGCACGCGCACGCGCGTGCCGATGGTGTAGCGCACGCCGGTGCGCTCGCCGCGCAGCTCCTGACGCGCTTCGTCGAAACGGAAATATTCGCCGCCCAATTCGGTGATGTGCACCAAGCCTTCGACGTAGAGATCATTCAATGTGACAAACAGGCCGAAGCTGGTAACCGCGCTTACGGCGCCGGTGTATTCCTCGCCCAGGCGGTCGCGCATGTAGCGGCACTTGAGCCAGGCTTCCACGTCGCGGCTGGCTTCGTCGGCGCGCCGCTCATTGGCGCTGCAATGCAATCCGGCGGCTTCCCATGCCTGCATTTCTGCGCTGAGTTTGTGCGGTGCGGCAGCCGGCCGTTGAGTGGATGTGCTATTTTTTTGCAAGCGCCGGCGCAGCTTTTCATGAGCTTCTCCGGGTATCGGCAGCGGCGGTAACTGGTATTTGCGGCGGGCCAGAATGGCTTTGATGACGCGGTGCACCAGCAGATCGGGATAGCGCCGAATGGGGCTGGTGAAATGCGTGTACGCCGCGTAGCCCAAGCCGAAGTGTCCGCTGTTGACGGGGGTGTAGAGCGCCTGGCTCATGGAACGCAGCAGCATGGCGTGGATTTGCGGCGCGTCCGGGCGGTCCCGCGTGGTTTGGGCGATGCGCTGGAATTCGGCGGGCTGCGGCGTGTCGCTGACCGACAGGCCCAGGCCGAGCGCTTTCAGATACGCTTGCAGCACGCCCAGCTTTTCGGGCGTCGGCCCTTCGTGCACGCGATACAGCCCCGGCTGTTTGCCTTGCGCGATGAAGTCGGCGGCGCAGACGTTGGCCGCCAGCATGCATTCCTCGATCAGGCGGTGCGCATCGTTTCGGGTGCGCGGCTCGATGCGCAGGATGCGCCCGGCCTCGTCGCACACGATCTGCGTTTCCACCGTGTCGAAGTCCACCGCGCCGCGTTGCTCGCGCGCTTTCAGCAGCGCGTGGAATACGTCGTGCAGATGGATCAGGTCCTGCACCCGCGCGGCGTATTTGACGGCCTGCGGCCCGCGCGTGTTGGACAGGATGTCCGCCACTTCGGTGTAAGTGAAGCGCGCGTGGCTGAACATGACCGCCGGGTAAAACTGGTAGGCGCAGATTTCGCCTTCGCCGGTGACGAGCATGTCGCAGACCATGCACAGCCGCTGTACGCCGGGGTTGAGCGAGCACAGACCGTTGCTGAGTTTTTCCGGCAGCATCGGAATGACGCGGCGCGGAAAGTAAACGCTGGTGGCGCGCTCGTAAGCGTCGGCGTCAAGCGCGCTGCCGGTCTTGACATAGTGGCTGACGTCGGCAATTGCCACGATCAGCCGCCAGCCGTTGGGTTTTTTGCCGCGGCCCGTGACGACGGCAGGTTCGCAATACACCGCATCGTCGAAATCGCGGGCATCCTCGCCGTCGATGGTGACCAGCGGCACGTCGGTCAGATCGACGCGGGCGCGCTTGTCGGCGGCACGCACCGCGTCGGGCAGCGCGTGCGCTTCAGCGCTGGCGGCGGGACTGAATTCATGCGGCACGCCGTATTTACGCACCGCGATTTCGATTTCCAGCCCCGGATCATCGACCTCGCCCAGCACCTCCGTGATGCGGCCCACGGGCTGGCCATAAAGCGCGGGCGGCTCGGTCAGTTCGGTCACCACCACTTGCCCCGCGCGCGCCGCGCCCAGAGCCGTTTTGGGGATCATGATGTCCTGGCCGTAGCGCCGGTCTTCGGGCGCGACCACCCACAGCCCGCCTTCGTGCAGCAAACGTCCGATGATGGATTGCGCCGGGCGGTCGATGATTTCCAGCACGCGGCCTTCGGGCCGTCCGCGCCGGTCGTGGCGCACCACGCGCACCTTTACGCGGTCGCGGTGCAGCGCCGCGCGCATCTCGGCTTGGGGCAGGTAAATGTCGGGCTGACCGTCGTCGCACACCACAAAGCCGTGCCCGTCGCGGTGGCCTTGTACCGTGCCTTCTATTTCTTCCAGCAGGCCGCTGGTGGCTTGTATCGTTTTGATATAGAATCCTTGTTTTCCTGATGCCCAGGTGGCGGAATTGGTAGACGCACTAGTTTCAGGTACTAGCGGGTAACTCCGTGGAGGTTCGAGTCCTCTCCTGGGCACCAACTCATCGCGTATTGTCGCGTATCGGGTTGGTTTGATTGTAGAAGCAGGCGGATTGTTGTTGCCTGACGCATAAAGCCGCCGCACCAGGCGGCTTTTCTTTTGGCCTTTTGTTGCGCGATAGGCCTTGTTTCTCTGCTCACACCGGCATGCCGACCAGATCGTGTCCTTCGGCAGCGACGATGCGGGCGCTGGTGAATTGGCCCGCGCGCAGGGTCTTGCTGATCTTTTCCGGCGGCAGCAGGCGCACCACGCCGTCGATTTCCGGCGCGTCGGCATAGCTGCGGCCCACGCCGCCCTTGCGGCCTTGCGCGCCGCTGGCATGGTCTACCAGCACCTGCATGGTCGCGCCGATGCGCTCGCGCAGCTTGGCCGTGGAGACGGCCTCGGCCACCGCCATGAAGTGGGCGCGGCGTTCTTCCCGCAGTTCGGCGGGCAGCATGCCCGGCAGCGCGTTGGCCGCCGCGCCTTCGATGGGTGAGTAGGCGAAACAGCCGGCGCGGTCGATGCGCGCGGCGCGGATGAAATCGAGCAGATACTCGAACTCCTGCTCGGTCTCGCCCGGAAAACCCGCGATGAAGGTCGAGCGGATCGCCAGTTGCGGGCACAGCTCGCGCCAGCGCGCGATGCGCTCCAGATTCTTCTCGCCGCTGGCCGGGCGCTTCATGCGTTTCAGGACATCGGGGTGCGCGTGCTGGAACGGCACATCCAGATACGGCAGCACGCGGCCTTGGGCCATCAGCGGCAGGATGTCGTCCACGTGCGGATACGGGTAGATGTAGTGCAGCCGCACCCACGCGCCATGCGGCTCGGCCAGATCGGCCAGGGCGCGCACCAGTTCCAGCATGCGCGTTTTGACCGGGCGGCCGTCCCAGAAGCCGGTGCGGTATTGCACGTCCACGCCGTAGGCGGCGCTGTCCTGGCTGACGATCAGCAGTTCCTTGACGCCGCCTTCCAGCAGCGCCTGTGCCTCGCGCAACACGTCGCCGACCGGGCGGCTGACCAGATCGCCGCGCAGCGACGGGATGATGCAGAAGGTGCAATGGTGGTTGCAGCCTTCGCTGATCTTGAGGTAGGCGTAATGGTGCGGCGTGAGCTTGACGCCCGCCGCGCCGAATGTGCCCGGTACCGCATCGGCTTGCGGCTCGTGCGGTCTGGGGCAGTGCGTGTGCACCGCGTCCATCACGGCCTGCATGGCGTGCGGGCCGGTGACGGCCAGCACTTTGGGATGGATTTGCTCGACCAGCCCCTTGCCTTGCGCGCCGGACTTGGCCCCCAGACAGCCGGTGACGATGACCTTGCCGTTGACGGCCAGCGCCTCGCCGATCGCGTCCAGGCTTTCGCGCACCGCTTCGTCGATGAAGCCGCAGGTGTTGACGATGACCAGATCGGCGTCCTCGTAGGACTTGCTGGTGACGTAGCCCTCAGCGGTCAGTTGCGTGAGGATGCGCTCGGAATCGGTGAGCGCCTTGGGGCAGCCCAGACTGACGAAGCCCACGCGCGGCGCGGCGGCGGTCATGGTTGTTTGATGCCGAACGCGGCCAGCGCCTGTCCGGCCTGCTCGATCAGATGCTGCTGCATTTGCATGAATAGCGCTTTTGACTGTTCCAGATACTTGCTCATCAAATCCTGCATCGACGGTGATTGCAGCCCCATGAACTGCGCCCACGCTTCGGGCTTGAGCGCCTGGCCGCGCGCTAATTCGCCGCGCAACTGCTCGGCGCGCTGGGCCAATTGGGCCTGAATCTCCACCATCGCCTGAACGTTTTTGGCCAGACACGCGCCCATGAATCCCTGCATCGCGTGGCCGTGAAAGCGGATGATGTGGGCCAGCATGTCCTCGGTAAACATGGGCGTGCCGCCCGCTTCGGCTTCCAGAATGATTTGCAGCAGGATGCTGCGCGTGAGGTCCTCGCCGGTCCTGGCGTCCACGGCCTTGAACGGTTCGCCGTCCATCACCAATTGCCGCGCCTCGGCCAGCGTGACGTAGCCGGAGGCAGTCGTGTCGTAAAGCCGCCGGTTGGGGTATTTTTTGATGATGCGGGCCGGGTGTTTGGCGCGCAACGAGGTGACGGCTGTCGAGGGCTTTCGGGCGGGCATGGAGGCAATTTTAGTTTTAGATGCCCAAAAACAAAGGTGGCGTCTGTCACAAAGACGCCACCTTTGCCCGTAAGGGAGTGGTAGGCGCGATTGGACTCGAACCAACGACCCCCACCATGTCAAGGTGATGCTCTAACCAGCTGAGCTACGCGCCTGCCGTGATTCGTATAAGAGGTGAGAGTTTAGCAGATTTCGCGCGCTGCCGCGCAGCGCCCTACCGCCGCCGCGCCACGCGCACGCCGGGTACGGCCTGCACTTCGCGCAGCACTTGCGCCAGACGCCGGGTGTCGCTGACTTCGGCGGTATAGGTCATCCACGTCCAGCCTCTGACGGTGTGCGATTGCAGGCCGATCACGTTCATCTTCTGCCGCGTGAAGATGTCGGAGATGTCGCGCAGCAGCCCTTGCCGGTCGGTTGCTTCAACCGTCACGTCCACCGGGTAGGCGGGCAGCGCGTGCCCCTTGGACGGCTCGCCCCAGCTCACGTCGATGATGCGTTCGGGTTCGGCCGCCAACAGCGCGCGGAAGGCCGCGCAGTCGCGCCGGTGCACCGTGACGCCGCGTCCGCGCGTGACGTAACCGCCGATTTCGTCGGGCGGCGCGGGTTTGCAGCATTTGGCCGGATGGGTCAGCAGCGAATCGAGTCCGACCACCAGCACGCCGCCGCGCCCGGCGCCATTGTCCGGGGCGCTGCCGGGGCGCACGATCGGCGCTTCGCCGGTTTTGCCGCTTTCCGCCTGCGGCGCGCCGGGACGGAGTTTGGCCTCGATACTGCGCAGCGACAGCTCGTCTTTGCCGACGGTTTCAAACAGCGCGTCGGGGGATTTGAAGCCCAGTTCCTCGGCCAACAGTTCCAGCGACAACGCCGTTTTGCCTTCGCGCTGGAGCAGCTTCTCGACCATCTCACGCCCGCGCCCGATGGTCTCGCGCGTCTGTTGAGCGTTGAACCAGGCGCGCACCTTGGCGCGCGAGCGGCTGCTGGCCAGATACCCCAGTTCGGCGTTGAGCCAATCGCGCGAGGGGCCGCCTTCCTTGGCGGCGGTGATTTCAATCGTCTGGCCGTTTTTCAGCGGCGTATTGAGCGGTGCGAGCGCCCCATCGACCTTCGCACCCCGGCAGCGGTGGCCCAGCTCGGTATGCACGGCGTAGGCAAAGTCCACGGGCGTCGCGCCCGCGGGCAGTTCCACGATGGCCGCGTCGGGCGTGAGCACGTAGATACGGTCATCGAACAGTCCGGTGCGCGATGCGGTGGATGCGGCGGTGGAGAAATCGCGCTCCCACGCCAGCAACTGGCGCAGCACGGCGATCTTGGCGTCGTAGGCGCTGGCGGCGCTGACGCCGGTGTAGCCGCGCGCGCCCGCTTCCTTATAAGCCCAGTGCGCGGCCACGCCGTGTTCGGCGTATTCGTGCATTTCGGGCGTGCGGATTTGAATTTCCCAGGTCTTGCCCTCCGCATCGCGCACCACGGTGTGCAGCGACTGGTAGCCGTTGACCTTGGGCTTGGCGATGTAGTCGTCAAACTCGCCGGGCACCGGCGTGTAATGCTCATGCACCCAACTGAGGACTGCGTAGCAATCATCGACCGTCGGCACGATCACGCGCAGCGCGCGTATGTCGAACACGCGGTCAAAGTCCAGGTTCTTGCCGCGCATCTTGCGCACGATGCTGCTGATGTGCTTGGGCCGCCCCGATACGCTGGCATGAATGCCCGCCGCGCTCAGCGCCGCTTCCAGCGCGGCGCGGCGCGTTTCCATGGCTGCTTCACGCTCGGCGCGCTTTTCATGCAGCAGCGACGCGATCAGGTGGTAGGTTCCCGGTTCCTGCGCGCGGAAGATCAGGTCTTCCATCTCCCACTTGATCTGCCAAATGCCCAAGCGGTTGACCAGCGGCGCGAAGACTTCGCTCGATTCGCGCAGCAGGCTGGGCGACAGCGGTTTTTTGACCGATGCGCTGTAGCGCAGCGTTTGCAGGCGCGAGGTCAGGCGCAGCAGCACCACGCGCAAATCGCGCGAAAACGCCAACAGCATCTTGCGCACGTTTTCGGTTTGCCGCGCGGCTTGATCGGGGTCATCCTCAGCTTCCGCGAGGCCGTTGCGCGAACGCTGCTGCACCATCTCGAGCCGGTGCGCCTCCACGGCCAGCCGCGCCAGACCGGCGCCGAAAGCTTTGCCGAGAACTTCTTCCGGACGGTTCAACTGGCCGCTGGCGTAGGCCAGATAGACGGCGGCCTGCATGGTTTCGGATCCGCCGATGTCCGCCAGGATTTGTGCCGTCGCGTCGGCATGGTCGAGCACGCTTTCGCCAGCACCGGTCGGCATCATCAAGCCCGACAACAGCGGCACGGTAAACGCGCGCGCCTTTTCGCGCAGCCCTTCCGGCGCGGATTCGTCACCGGCCGACGCGGCCAGCACGGCAGCCGATGGCAATGGCGTGCGCAAGCCCACTGCCGCCGGTTTGACGATTGCAGACACGGGTTCCGTCATGCCGTCTGGTCCGCCGGATCGGGCAGCAAGAAATTCAGTACCGAGCGCTGCTGGTCGGGCGCGATCAGCGTCGGCGCATGGCCCACGCCGGCGAATTCCACCACCCGCGCCTTGGGGCCGCGCACGCTCATCGCCTGTGCCGTGGCAGGCGAGAGCAAATCCGAATCACCGCCACGGATCAACAGCACCTGCGCCTTGATGTGGTCATAAACTTTCCACAGTGCGGCTGCGGCTTTGTCGTTACCCTCGCGCGTCACACTGCCGAAGGGCTGCGTGATAGCCGGGTCGTAGTGCTCGCGCCAACGCCCCTCCGGCGTTTGGCGCAAGCAGTGGCGCGAGAGTTCCAGCCACGCCGCGTCGGTGTGCGGTCCGAAGCCGGTGTGCGACGCGCGCAGCGACGCCGCTGCTGCTTCCACCGTCGGCCAAGTGGAGTGCTTGCCCACATAAGTCATGATGCGTTGCCATGAGGCCCATTCAACCGACGGCCCTACATCGTTCAACACCAGCCGCCGCACCGGCGCGGGCAGCAGGTTTTGCGGCCCGCCCGCAACCAGCATGCCCATGATGCCGCCCATGCTGGTACCGATCCAGTCGAACGCCGTAATCGGCGCGCATCGCTGCAACTCGGCCAGCACCGGCAGTACGTCCGCCACATAGGTCATCGGCTGATAAGCCAGCGGGTCGGGTAACCGGTCACTCTCGCCGCGCCCGGCCACATCCAGACACACTACGCGCACTGCGTGCCCTTGTGCCTGCGCGCGCGCCGCCAGCGCCGCCGCGATGACATCGAAATCGCGCCCCTGGCGCGTCAGACCATGCACGCAAACCACCAGATGCGGCGCATCCGGCGCTCCCCACTGCCACCAGGCCAGACGCCGGTTTTGATCGTTGGAGATGTGGTGCAGAACGGGTTGAAAAGATGTCATTACAGACCCATCCTAAACCAATCCGGATACCACCACTCCAGCCATAATTGATCGGATCAAGCAGACGGCTGAGCCAGCGCCGCCCGCACTGGCGCAAAGCCGCGCCGATGCAGCGGACAGGGGCCGTAGCGGGCCAGTGCCGCCAAATGTTCGGGCGTTCCGTAGCCCTTGTGCGTCGCAAAACCGTACTGCGGCCAGTCACGATCGATCTGCGCGCACCAGCGGTCGCGGTGCACCTTGGCCAGAATCGAGGCGGCCGAAATACAGGCGACCTTGGCGTCGCCGCCGACGATGGCCTCAGCCAACATGGGCAAGCTGGGCAAATGGTTGCCATCGACCAGCACTCGCGCGGGCAGCAAGCGCAGCCCCGCCACCGCGCGTTGCATTGCCAACAGGGTGGCGTGCAGAATGTTCAGGCGTTCGATTTCCTCCACCGACGCCTCGGCGATCGCGCAGCACAGCGCCTTGTCGCGGATGGCGTCGAACAGCGCCTCACGTTTGCGCGCACTGAGTTTTTTGGAGTCCGCCAGTCCGGCGATGGGCCGGCGCGGGTCAAGGATCACTGCCGCCGCGACCACGGGGCCAGCCAGCGGCCCGCGCCCCGCTTCGTCAACGCCGGCGACCAAGCCCGGCGCATGCCAGTCCAGGTCGGTTTGTTCAGCGCGCAAGAAGGGTTTCGATCGCATCGGCGGCTAAGTGAGCGGTATCACGGTCGAGTTCGTCGTGCAGTAGGGCAAAACGCTGCTTGACCTGCGCAATTTTCTCCGGCGCCGCCAGCCAGTTCTGCACCGCTTGTGCCATGGCCGCAGGCGTGGCGGCCTCCTGAATCAGCTCCGGCACCACGAACGGTGCATCGGGCCAGTCGCCCCACGCGTGCGGGTCCACGCCTGCCGGCAGGCGCGGCCAAGGGCGCGGCGCGCACAGGATGTTGGGCAAGCCAATCCACGGCTGCTGCCGCGTGTAAAGCAGTCGCATCAACCGGTGGGTGGACGCCGGCATGGCGTAAGCGATGACCATCGGGCGGCCCAGCAGCGCCGCCTCCAGCGTGGCGGTGCCGCTGGTAATCAGCGTCACGTCGCAAGCTGCCAGCACGGTGTGCGATTGGCCTTCGATCAAATGCAGCGCACCGCCCAGACCACTGCCCTGCGCCGCTGTTTGCACGGCGGACATCAGGTGCGGGACCACGGGGACCACGCACTGCAAGGTCGGGTAGACCTTGCGCAGCAGCGCCGCGGCGGCAAAAAAGCGCGGCGCGAGATACTTGATTTCCGCTGTGCGACTGCCCGGCAGAAGCGCCAGCGTAGGCGCATCAGGGGACAGACCGAGTGCGCGGCGCGCGGCGACCGGATCCGGATCGAACGTCAGTGCACGGGCCAGCGGATGGCCGACGTAGGTAGCGGGCACACCGGCGGCGGCCAATAGCTCCGGTTCAAACGGATACAGGCACAGCACGTGATCGGCAGCGGCTTTCAAGCGCAACAGCTTCTTGGGCCGCCAGGCCCAAAACGACGGGCTGACAAAGTGCACGGTACGGATGCCCGCGCGCCTCAGACGCTCTTCCAACCCGAAGTTAAAGTCCGGCACATCGACGCCGATAAATACGTCAGGCCGGATTTGAAGTATGCGCGCGGTCAAATTACGCCGGATGCGCAGCAACTCCGGCAGGCGCGGCAGTACTTCCCAAAGACCGCGCACCGAATTCTTTTCAATCGGCCACCAGGCATCGAACCCTTGCGCGCACATCTGCGCGCCGCCCATGCCGAAAGTACGCACCTGCGGCCAGCGCTCGCGCAAGCCTTGCAGCAACAGGCCACCCAGCAAATCGCCGGAGACTTCTCCCGCCACCAAAGCAACGGAGGTTATGTCTCGGGCCGGCAAGTTCGCCTCCGTTTGGTGGCCCGCTGCAGCATCAGCGCACGATGCCGCGCGTGGCCGAAGCCAGGAAAGCTTGCATCAGCGCGATGTCGGCGTCAGCCTCAGGCACGGTGCCGATCAGTGCGTCAATCTGCTCGCGTGCGGCGGCCAGCGTGAGGTTCTTGCGGTAGAGCAAGCGGTACATCTGTTTGATCAGCGCGATGCGTTCGGGGCTGTAGCCGCGCCGGCGCAACCCCTCTGCATTGATGTCTTGCGCATGTCCGGGAGTACCGCCCACCATGACAAAGGGCGGTACGTCCTGTGTCAGGCGGGCTTGCGCCGCCGTCATGGCGTGCGCACCGATGTGCACGAATTGATGCACGCCGGTCATGCCGGCCAGAAACACCCAGTCGCCCAAATGCACATGCCCGGCCAGTTGCGCCAGGTTGGCCATGATGATATGGCTGCCCAGTTGGCAATCGTGCGCAATGTGCACATAGGCCATGAGCCAGTTGTCGTCACCCACGCGGGTAACGCCCGAATCCTGCACCGTACCGGTGTTGATGGTGATGAATTCGCGGATGGTGTTGCCGTTGCCGATGATCAGGCGCGTGTCCTCGCCCGCGTACTTCTTGTCCTGCGGCGGCGCGCCTAGGCTAGTGAACGAATAGATGTGGTTGTTCTCCCCCAGGATGGTGCGGCCTTCGACCACCACGTGGGCATCGATGCGGGTACCCGCGCCGATCTGCACGTGCGGTCCGATCATCGTGTAGGGACCGACGGTCACGTCATCGGCCAGTTCGGCCTTGGGGTCAATCAACGCGGTCGGGTGAATGTCACGCGCCATGAATCTGCTGCCTTCTGATTGTTGGAGGAGGTATGCCGGGGGGGAAAAACCGCGCTCACGCCACGCGGCGCATAGTGCACATGACTTGAGCTTCGGCAGCGGTTTCGCCGTCGACTTCGGCGCGGCAGTTGTACTTGTAGACGCCGCCGCGTGAACGGTCCAAAGCGCCGTTCAGGATGAGCTGGTCGCCCGGCACCACCGGGCGCTTGAAGCGCGCGCCGTCAATACCCACCAGGTAGAACACGGAATCGTCGTCAAGCCTCTCGATGCCTACGGTAGCGTATGTCAACAGCGCGCAGCTTTGCGCCAGAGCTTCGAGGATCAGCACACCGGGGAATATCGGACGATCGGGAAAGTGTCCGGTAAAGCACGGTTCGTTGACGGTGATGTTTTTGACCGCGCGGACAGTTTGGGCTTGCAGGTCAATATCGAGCACCCGGTCCACCAGAAGAAAAGGATAACGGTGCGGTAACTTGGCCAGAATTTGGTAAATGTCCATCATGATCAGTCTTTTTTTGATAGCAATCGGCGCTTGCTGTTAACGTGTCTTGCGGGGGTGGCTCTACTCAGGCCGGACTGCGCCGAGGCGCTGTTCCAACTTTTTGACGCGCTCGCGCAGAGCAGACAGACGGCGCAGCGCGGCAGCGTTTTTCTCCCATGCGTCGTTGTCATCGAAGGGATAAAAGCCGGTGTAGTGGCCCGGTTTGACAATGGAGCGCGAGACCAGCGTACCCGCCGTGACGTGCACATGGTCGGCAATGCTCAGATGCCCGGAGATCATGCCCGCGCCGCCCACCGTGCAATGCGCGCCGATGTGCGCGCTGCCGGCAATGCCCACGCACCCGGCCATCGCCGTATGCTTGCCAATGTGGGTGTTGTGACCGACCTGGATCAGGTTGTCGAGCTTGACACCGTCCTCAATCACCGTATCGTCCAACGCTCCACGGTCGACGCAGGTGTTGGCGCCGATTTCCACGTCGTCACCAATACGCACCACACCGAATTGTTCAATCCTGATCCACGCGCCGCCCGCGCCCGGCGCAAAGCCAAAGCCGTCGCCGCCGATCACCGCACCGCTTTGAATCAAACAGCGCGCGCCGATCACACACTCCTCAGCAATGGTCACGCGCTCGCGGATCACCGTTTGCGCGCCAATGCGCACGCCGCGCCCGATAAAACACAGCGCCCCAATGCTGGCCGTGGGGTCGATCACCGCCCCCTCATCCACAACCGCACTCGGGTGGATGCCCGGCGGCGGCGTGCCGCCGTGCGCGCGCTTCCACAATTGCGTCAGGCGCGCGAAGTACAGATGCGGCTCGTCGGCAACGATGCAATCGCCGCCATGTGCGCGCGCTGCGGCAGCATCGGCCAGCTTCGGCCCTACGACCAAACATCCTGCCCGCGTACTGGCCAGCAAGCGCGCCAGGCGTGTATCGGCCAGGAACGCCAGATCATCGGATTGGGCACTTTCCAGCGACGCCAGGCGCGTAATGACGCGCTCCGGGTCGCCCCGTAACTGGCCACCCAGCGCCGCAACAATGGCTCCGGTTCGCAGCGTCACGTCAGGTCGGATATGAAAAAGTTGGAGAAAACCGCACGCTGGCGTCTGCCTCTGGTGGTGAAAGCTGCTTTGAACAGTGCTCGCTGAGCACTGTTACTTGGAGGCGGGTGCGTTGAGCGCCTGGATGACCTTGTCGGTAATATCCAGCCGCGGGTTGGCATACACCGCCTCTTGCAAGATCACGTCATAGTGATCGCTTTCGGCGATCTGTTTGACCACCTGGTTGGCGCGATCCAAAATGCGTTGCAACTCCTCTTGCTTGCGCGCGTTCAGGTCGTCCTGGAACTCACCGCGTTTGCGCTGCAAATCCCGATCCATGTCGGCGAGTTGACGCTGACGCTGCTGGCGCTGGCTGTCGCTCAAAGTAGGCGCATCGCGCTGGAAGCGGTCGGATGCGGCCTTAAGCGCGGCATCGGCATCATTGATGTCTTTTTCGCGCTTGGAGAACTCTTGCTCCAGCTTGGTTTGCGCAGCCTTGGCCGGTGCCGATTCACGCAACAGCCGGTCGGTGTTGACGAATGCGATGCGCACGCCGACGCTGGCGTTGTTGGACGCCGCGCCGTTGCTTGACGAGGAAGTGCCGGCGTTTTGCGCCAGCACAGCGGGAGCGGCAGTCAGCGCGAGCACGCCGCTTGCCGCAATGATGACGGCCGCAGTCAGCCGATTACGAACGGTGAACTTCATCAGAATGTGGTCCCCACTTGAAATTGGAAGCGCTCGATTCTATCCCCGGCCTTCTTACGGAAGGGAAAGGCATAGGCAAAGCGCAACGGGCCGAGCGGAGAAATCCAGCTCAAGCCCACCCCCACGGAAGCGCGCAGATCAGTAGCGCGAATCGGATCGCCGTCGCCGTACAGCCCGCCCACGTCCATGAAGCCGAACAGGCGCAGCGTGCGGTCGTTACCGGCGCCGGGGAAAGGCGTGATGAACTCGGTGTTGAGCGTGATCTTGCGTGTGCCGCCGGTAAAGGCGCCCGTCACGTCACGCGGCCCCAGGGTCGATTGCTCAAAGCCGCGCACCGATCCCAGGCCGCCGGAATAGAAGTTTTTGAACACCGGGAACGGCTGGCCGTTGAGTCCGTGGCCCCAACCCACCTCGCCATTGAGGGCCAGTGTGTATTGCTTGGTCAGCGGCACGTATTGCTGGTACTGGTAATCGGCCTTGACGTAGTGCGCATCACCCAGCAAGCTGAGTTCGCCCATCAGGCGCTGGTAGCGACCCGAGGTAGGCGCCAAAGCGCTGTCGCGTGAATCGCGCGACCAGCCCAGCGTCAGCGGTATATCGGTACTGGTATTGCCAAAGCGCTGCATGTACACCAGATACGCCGCCGGAATATTGGTGCCGGTCTGGATGCGCGTGCCTTCGACGTTGGCGCCCAGATAGATGGTGTCGAGCTCCGTCACCGGAATACCGAATTTCAAGCCCACGCCCAGCGTTTCCAGCTTGTAATCGCCCCCCTGATCGGTATAAGGCTTCTGGGTTTTGAAATACGCCTCAACGGTGCGCGAAACGCCATCGAGCGTGAAGTACGGATCGGTA
>Ga0209738_10000061_pt1 | contig 24306 bp, 19 predicted proteins | sample TergutNc150P5_FD_187289 | JGI IMG/M metagenome (GOLD analysis project Ga0209738, IMG submission 187289) | Nasutitermes corniger P5 segment gut microbial community from laboratory colony in Florida, USA - Nc150 P5 (SPAdes) (version 2) | ecosystem: Host-associated > Arthropoda: Insects >...
AAAAATGGCGTTTTTATCAAAAAATCACTAATTCGAGTATAAAAATTTAACTTGAAAATCAATGCATTGCAATAATTCCCTAAATGCACAACGGGTTAAATGAATTCAAGAACAATGTTACAAATATGAACAATATCTTTTAAAAAAAATTACTATTAAAAAAATAAGTTCATAATTTTGTGTTGATAACTTACCAATTTATTTTTTCACTAAAAAAATCATTTCAAATGAAAAAGCTTATCTTATGTGCAATATGTGCGTTTTTGTCTTTTGCCTGTTTTGCAAAAAGCTCTCATAAACATGGTAAAGCTGTAGTAACTACAACAAAGAATATTCCGGCAAAACAAAATGCGGAATATCCTGTAACAATCATAACATCATGTGATACGTGGTCGGTACCCGATTGGGACTGTGATACTTTAAGTAGTGAGGAGTGCATCAATTACATGAATGATGTTGGAGACTTGATGGAATCAATGTGCTAATTGATTTTTATATGGAGTATTAACTTGAATTTTCAAGCTAATACTCCATTACTATTGGTTTATATATTACATTTATAAAGTAAAATATAAGAATGAAAATAAAATTATTTTTAGCTTTTTTGTCGGCAGTTGCGGTAAATAGCAGTACTGCATGGGCGCAGAATGCGGATACAGCCTATATCAAGGTATATTATACTTTTATTCAAACGCCGGATACTACTCGCAAATCATATCAGCGGGAAGAAAATATGGGGTTATATATTGGAAAAAATATGTCGGAATATTTGAGTTTAGACAAATTAAAACTTGATTCTGTAAAAAAACAACAAATAGCGCAATTGGAAGCCAATCCGACAGGAGGTTTAGTTATTGATGCCAGAGGAAGAAAGCCAACAACATCAACCATTATCATCAATAATGACGTGAATAACAGTAAAAATGATACCTATACAGTAGGTGAAAATCTGCTGAAAAACTATTATTATTCTGACGAATGTCCTTCTATTAATTGGGAACTGCAAAACGAAATCAAAAAAATAGGCAGCTATACTTGTACCAAAGCTATGGGCAAATTCAGAGGGCGCACGTATGAAGTTTGGTTTACTGCTGATATTCCAATATCTGCTGGACCATGGAAGCTAAAAGGATTGCCCGGACTGATTTTGGAAGCAGCAGATAGTCAGAACTATTATATTTTTAAATTTGCAGGCATAGAAAATATGGATAAAAGCGCAAATAATTTTATCATTAATAATCCTCCAGAAAAGTATATAAAAACGACTAAAAAAGATTTTACAAAATTACAAGATGCGGCAAGAGCTGATCCGGTTGGCTTTGTAAATGCAACATCAGCAAGTATGGGAGTAAAAATGAAAATGTTACCCAATAATAATTACGTGACTAAAAAGCTCAATAATCCTATTGAACTTACAGACGAGTAGAAGATAGAAGACTGTTGTAAATTCAAAGGTAATGATGAAATTATGGGGCGCTCTTTTGTGTGTGTTTATTCCTATATCAACGCTTATTGCTCAAAACAGCATTTCGGGCGTGGTTTCCGATTCAGTAGGGCGTGGAATACCAAACGTAACTATATCGGTTATAGATTCTACAACCGGCGCTGTTGTTGCATTTGATATGTCAAATATAGAAGGTGCATATCATGTAAAATATATGACAACAATCAATCATGTTTATTTGCTAAAAGCTGCACATATCGGTTATGGAGTGAGAGAAAAGAGAATTAAAAATGATAGAACAGTTTATAATTTTACGCTTTATGTGCAAATATTTACCTTACCGGACGTCATAGTTCATGAACAAAAATTGCTCATTTTTAGCAACGATACGTTAAGCTACGACGTAAAAGGGTTTTCCCGACCTCAGGACAAAACCATTGGAGATGTAATAAAGAATCTGCCGGGAATTACAGTAAATCCAAGTGGAACAATCAGCTACAACGGTAAACCCATTAATGAATTTTATATTGATGGAGATGATCTATTAGGAACAAAATATGGAATAGCTACCAATACATTACCAGCGAATGTAGTGGACAAAGTTCAAGTATTGGAAAATCATCAGCCGATAAAAATGCTGCGTAATAAAGTATTAAGTGATGATGCGGCAATTAATATAAAGCTTAATGACAGCGCAAAACTAAAATTATTTGGTTTGGGACAGGCATCTCTGGGAACGCCTTTGAATATGTCCACAGATGTAAAAATTAATACTTTGCTTTTTAAAAATCACCTTAAAGCCATCAATACATATATTTATAACGATATTGGAATGAATATTAAAGACCAAGTATCCGACCAGAACACCGTTGTGCCAGGAGATGTGGAAAAAGATAAGGATAAAGATTTTTTGTCGGGCTTTACCAGATTACAAAATCCTAATATACCACAACACTATTGGTACAACAATCATACTCAGTTATTAACTTTAAATAATTTGTGGAAAATCAATGATGAAAAAAACATAAGGTTTAATTTTTATTGGTTACCTGATATACAAAATATAAATTATCACGCTACAAATACATTTTACTTGCCGTCTGATACCATTATCCAGTTTGAAAATCAAAATGCTAAAATAAGGCAGCAAAATTATTATTTTAATATTACTTATTTAGATAACAGTAATAACCATTACCTTAAAAATCAATTTTTAGTAAATAATATCCACAATGACGGTACATCTTCTGTAACAACAGAGGGCGGAATTTTTAAGCCATATCTGAAACAAAATAATTTTAAAATAGAAGATATATTTTCTATAAATAAAATAACGAAAAGAAATATCATATTCGGGCTAAATGCTGACATAAAATACCAACGGTTACCCGAAAATTTAATAGTAAATCCCGGATTGTACGATTGGCTGTTAAACGATAGTATTCCTTATTTGCAAACAATACAGCATGTATTGCAAAAAGGATTGAATACAAATATGGAGGCATCTTTGCTTAAAAAATTTACAAATAATCTGATTGGATTGAAAGTAATATATTATTCTGATATATCTGATTACACTACCAATATGCTTGTTGCCGATTCAAATAGTACGGCAACAGATTTAGGTGACAGTTTTAAAAATAATTTTCATTGGAATAATCAAAATATTTTGATAACTCCTACTTATGAATTTAATAAAGAAAAAATAAAAATTACATCATTATTTCCTTTTTTATATAGATACACAAAATATAAAAATGCAATATCAAACAATGATACCGAATCAAACACGCTATTTTTTCAGCCGCAAATTAAAGTTAGTTATGATATTGGACAGTATATTGAAATAGTTGCAAATTGGAGAAGAGAAACATCTGCTACCATACCCGAAAATTTATTGTCTGGTAACATTTTAGTTAATTACAGAAGTATCAATAGCTATCAACAACAGTTACAGTATTCTACAATGAATACTTATTCATTATTATTAAAATATAGTAATCCCATAAAAATATGGTTTGTGAATGCAGGGATTATTTATTCAAGGCATGCTTCGCCGATAATGAATGCTCAAACGGTTCAACAATCTCTTATTATCAATAGCCAAATATATTTTAATAATATAAGTGATAGAATAATGTTTCTATCAAACATTAGTAAATATATTTTTACATGGAAAACAACACTGAAATTTTCATACAATAGCACATTTTTTAAATATTATCAGTATCAAAATAATGTTGTATCAAAATTGCAGAGCAATTCCCAAAATTTTTCTATCTCTGTTGTTGCAAAGCCTTTTGAATTTATCAATGCCGAATTAAATTCAAATTTATTTATTTCCAAAACTAAGAACATTTCTCTTTCTCAGCAAATCGGTGTTCCGCTTTGGTTATCTAATACGGATTTTACTACGACAATTAATCTTACGACAAATTTATTTGTACAGGTTATGGCAAATTATGTTTGGCAAAAAAATAATTTAGAAAATATATTTACTGATGCAAAAATAAACTATACTTTAGCTAAATCCAAAATGGATTTTGGTATTCAAGTGTATAATATATTTAATCAAAAGAGATTCATAGTAAGTAACATTAACGGATTACAATTTTCTACGAACAATTATTGGATTCGACCATTAACGTTTATGGCATACGCAACATTCAGGTTCTAAAATACATATTTTTATTTTCATCCAAGCAGTATTGTTCGTATGATTAAAGCTCTGTATTTTTGTTCTGAAAAAAGGGAAAAATGATTAAACCTAAGAGAAATTTTTTAGACCTGTTTACAGCGGAAAAAGCTGTTTTGAGCACTCGTTTTTATCCCGATGAGCCGCCCGTTGAAGTAGCTATTGAAAATAAAATCTTTAAACAAACCAATTTAAAAGGCTTACAAGCCTTAAAAGAACAGTGTAAAAACGAACGGTTAAACGATTTTGTGAAATTCTACACGCAATATGACGGATTTTATTTGGGAAAATATTCCGACGAAGAACCGAGTTTATTAACTCAATTACCAATTGCCGAATTTGACTTTTTTGCAAAAAAATATGCGCCGAATGCCGAATGGTCTTTCGCAATTGATTACAGCAAAGCTAAAACGCTTTATAGAAGCGGACAGGCATGGCTACCCTTTGCCATTGTAGAAGCCGGACCTAGTTGCCTCACTGTTTTTTTTGGAAGGCGAACATGCCGGACAAATATTTCTCTTGGAACCTACACCTCATTTTAATATTCTTCGACCAATAGCCAAATCCTTTACTTTATTATTGGAAAGAATAGCGAAAGATCCTGCCGTATTTTTTAAATTGACGGGTGCAAGGGTTATTGTATTAAGAAAAGATGCAATTCGGACACACAGAAATGACTCATTCCAGCGGTATGGTTATGATGTAGATGAATATATTGACGGGCTAAATTCGCTTTAAAAAATTTTGCAGATAGTAAATAAAAAAAGAGAGGCTCATTTTACTTGAAAAAAGCCTCTCTTTATTTTATTCTTTTAAAGAAAATTAATCTTCCTCAACTTTCACTTTGCCTTTATTTTTTGCAATTACCTCTTCGGAAATATTGTTAGGAGCCGGAGAGTAATGGTCAAATTCCATAATGGAAGACGCACGTCCGGAAGTAAGAGAACGCAATTGTGTAACGTAACCAAACATCTCGCTCAGCGGTACTTTGGCTTTAACTACTTGTGCGTTTCCGCGCGTATCCATACCTTCCAGCATACCGCGGCGGCGGTTAAGATCGCCCGTTACATCGCCCATATATTGGTCGGGCGTAGTAACTTCTACCTTCATGATAGGCTCGAGCAACACAGGTTTTGCTTTTCTGCCCGCTTCGCGGAAACCGGCTCTGGCGCACATTTCAAACGACATGGAATCGGAATCCACCGGGTGGAAACTTCCATCAAAAACGCGCACCTTCATGTTATCTACCGGATAACCTGCCAAAACGCCCGTTGTCATTGCCGTCTCAAAACCTTTTTGAATAGCAGGAATAAATTCGCGAGGAATAGAACCGCCTACAATATTATTGACAAATTGGAAATGTTTTCCTTCATTTTCTTTCAACCAATCCAAATCGGCAGGTCCAAATTCAAATTGAATATCGGCAAATTTACCACGACCGCCGGATTGCTTTTTCAACACTTCGCGATGCTGAATGGTAGCTTGGAATGTTTCTTTGTAAGCTACTTGCGGCGCGCCTTGATTTACTTCAACCTTAAATTCGCGTTTCATACGGTCAATGATAATTTCCAAATGCAATTCGCCCATACCGCGCAAAATGGTTTGTCCCGTATCCTGATCTGTATTTACGCGAAGCGTAGGATCTTCTTCTACCAATTTAGCAATAGCCATACCCATCCTATCCACATCAGCCTGCGTTTTCGGCTCAATAGCAATGGCGATAACAGGTTCCGGAATAAACATATTTTCCAGAACAATCGGATGCTTTTCATCGGTCAGCGTATCGCCGGTTTTAATATCTTTAAAACCAACGGCTGCGCCAATGTCGCCGGCTTCAATATAATCAACGGGATTTTGTTTGTTGGCAAACATTTTCATGATGCGGCTGATGCGCTCATTTTTACCGCTGCGTACATTTAATACATAAGAACCGGCATCTAAGCGACCGGAATAAACACGGAAAAATGCCAAACGACCTACAAACGGATCCGTCATAATTTTGAAAGCCAATGCAGAGAACGGTTCTTTCGGATCAGGTTTGCGGACGAGTATTTTTTCAGGATCGTCCGGGTCGGTGCCTTGAATGGCATCAATATCTACCGGCGACGGCAGATAACGACAAACAGCATCCAGCGCGGTTTGTACGCCTTTATTTTTGAAAGCCGAACCGCACAGCATTGGCACAATACTTAAATCAATAGTCGCTTTACGAATAGCTTCGTGAATTTCATTTTCGCTAATGGAATTAGGATCGTCGAAGAATTTTTCCATTAATCCTTCATCATATTCGGCAACGGCTTCAATCAGCTGCGCGCGCCAATATGTTACATCTTCCTTCATATCATCAGGAATGGGTACTTCGGTATAAGTCATACCTTCGGTAGTATCGTCCCAAACAATACCTATATGTTTAATTAAATCTACTACGCCTTTGAAATGGTCTTCGGCACCAATAGGCAACTGCAAAGGCACGGCTTTTGCGCCCAGCATTTCTTTTACCTGATTGACTACATTTATAAAATCGGCGCCTTGACGATCCATTTTATTTACAAAACCAATGCGCGGCACGCGATAACGATTGGCTTGACGCCAAACGGTTTCGGACTGCGGCTCTACGCCATCTACGGCAGAAAACAAAGCAATCAAGCCATCCAATACGCGCATGGAGCGTTCTACTTCTACGGTAAAATCCACGTGACCGGGAGTATCAATAATGTTGAATGAATAGCTTTTCGTATCGGCAGTGGTTTCTCCTTGCATTGTAGGAAAATTCCAATTGCAGCTAACGGCTGCCGATGTAATTGTGATACCTCTTTCTTTTTCCTGTTCCATCCAGTCGGTAGTTGCAGCGCCATCATGTACTTCACCGATTTTGTGAATTTTACCGGTGTAACGCAAAATGCGCTCGGTAGTGGTAGTTTTACCGGCATCGATGTGAGCAGCAATACCAAAATTGCGTTGTAATTTTAAATCCGCCATAAAAATTTAATTTTTTAAAATAACATGAAAACTACATAAAAAAATAATATGTTTTCATTTTTTCAGGGTGCAAAGGTAGTAAAATAAATACAAATGCCTATGTAGAGAAAATAAATTTAAAAATATAACATTGATTAAATAATAATACATATTTTTAAGCGCTAAATAATGCATTATTCACTAAAAAATTACTTTATTAGGCAAAGCATTAAATGAATGTAAGTCCCTATTATTTTTAATATAATACATATTTTAAAAAATATAAAATAGTAAAAAGATATACTTATTAGCAATACCAAATTTTCTAAATGTATTGCAAATAATTATCTTTATTAATAACGGAAAAAGTTGCCTGCGGATAAGCAGAAGCAAATGCAGCAGGCGCTTTGGGTTGTTTTTGATAGTTCCATTTAAATTCAAAAGCCTGTAAGGTGCCGTCTGTATCTTCTTCTATCAAATCTATTTCTTGCTGGTCATAAGTACGCCAAAAATACATTTCTCTATGCAGGCGATGATAAGCGTTTTGTTTAAGCCGCTCACTAAGCAAATAGTTTTCCCACAAAGCTCCGGTATCTTCCCGCCTATTTCTTTGCATAAATCTGTTAATTAATACATTGCGAACACCATTATCATAAAAATACCATTTGGCATTTTTGCTAATTTCTTTACGCAGATTACGGGAAAATGCCCGCAAACGATATACAATAAAAACTTTGGAAAGTAAATCAAGATAAGATTCTACCGTGTTTCTACTCAATCCTAACTGTTTTGCCAATTCTTCCAACGACACTTCCGAGCCGGTTTGATAAGCAACTAACTGTAATAAATTCAGCATCTTGGATGAATTTCGGATGCCATCTATTGCTAAAATATCTTTCAATAAATACCCGTTCATTAATGTTTTCAGGTAATCAATTCGTTCTTCATTATTTTTGGACGCTACTACTTCCGGATACGAACCGAAAATCAATCTCGTTTCAAGATTTTGTTGTGTTTGAAGAGCATTTTCAGTTGTTGAAAGTTCTTCTTGGGAAAAAGGAAAAAGCTGGAAATGAACGGCGCGCCCTACAAGTGGTTCTCCCGTTTTATTGAATAAATCAAAAGCCGAAGAACCGGTTGCAATTACTTTTATGTTCGGCACTTCATCTAAAATCAATTTTATTTTTTGTCCGATTTCCGGAATGCTTTGTGCTTCATCAATTGCCAATAATTCAGTACCTGTCAATAAATCGCGATACCGCTGGGCAGACTTACTTTCAAGCAGAGAACGACTTTCTATATCTTCACCATTGAGAAGTACGGTTTTCCCTTTGTACTTCGATAGTATATCATTTAGCAACACCGTTTTGCCAACCCGCCTTGCTCCGAATATTAATACGGCTTTTTGAGGTTGCAGTTTCTCCGAAACAGCATTTTCAATAATCCTTTGCAGCATATTTTATCCTTTTTCACAAAGGTATAAAAATGTTCAGTATATTGAAGAATTTTACGTAAAATTCTTCAATACAATTAAGGAATGAGTATAATTACCTTCTCCATTGTTCTAATTAAATTTCAATTCTACGGCTTTTGCAATGGCATTGATAGCGGCAGTAGTAGGATTGGATAGTTGAGGATGTTTCAGCATTTCTATTACCCGTTTCCCATCATGATAAATATCAAGTCTAAGGGAGATAGTACCATCTGCATTTTTTCAAGGTACAACAGAGATACAAGAAATAGAAAAAAAGGGATAATAAAGAAAAATAAAAAGTAAAATAATTCGCTAAAACCTTTATCAATATTGAGTTTTAATAAAAAAAGCACTTCTTCTCAAAAGTACTTTAAGTGCCCGAGACTGGATTCGAACCAGCACGCCCTTACGAACGCTGCGACCTGAACACAGTGCGTCTACCAATTTCGCCACTCGGGCTGTATTTTCAGGATGGCAAATATAGTTTCTTTATTTGAAATTTTCCGTTTAATTTTTGACCATAGAATTCATTGTTTACGTGTCTGTTCTTTATTTAGGGATTTAAATAACAGGCAACAAGCAATAGAAAATCTGCAATTCCAAAATATCTGATTATTTTCGTTCTACTAAAATTTCGTTTTTTCATGAACATCTTATTGCTCGGTTCGGGCGGCAGAGAACATGCGCTGGCATGGAAAATGCGGCAAAGCGCTTTATGTGAAAAATTATTCATTGCGCCCGGAAATGCAGGAACAGCACAGCTTGGCGAGAATATACTTATTGATGTGAATGATTTTGAAAAACAAAAACAGTTCTGCATCGAACACAATATTCAATTAATCGTGGTAGGTCCCGAAGAACCGTTGGTAAACGGCGTGTACGATTTTTTCAACAATCAAAACGATTGGAAAGGCTTTGTAATTGCGCCTTCCAAGCAAGGCGCGAAGTTAGAAGGCAGTAAGGCTTTTTCTAAAAAATTTATGCAACGTCACCATATTCCCACTGCGGCTTACGCCGAATTTGATAAAAATAATTTTGAAGAAGGCAAAAAATATTTGCTTCAACATTCGTTGCCCATAGTGCTGAAAGCGGATGGCTTAGCCGCCGGAAAGGGCGTGGTAATTGCATCTTCGCACGAGGAAGCCTTGCATGTTTTTGAAGAAATGATTATTCATAAACAGTTTGGCGAAGCTTCGGCAAAAGTGGTCATTGAAGAATTTTTAAGCGGAATTGAATTGAGTGTTTTTGTTTTAACCGACGGAAAAAATTATAAAATCATCGGTCATGCCAAAGATTATAAGCGCGTGGGCGAAGGCGATACGGGCTTAAACACAGGCGGCATGGGCTGTGTAACGCCGTTGCCATTTGTGGATAATATTTTTTTACAAAAAATTGAAACCAAAATTATTCGTCCTACCATCAATGGTTTGATGCAGGAAAACATCGAATATAAAGGCTTTATTTTTTTCGGGTTGATAAAGGTGAATGGCGAGCCTTTTGTGATTGAATATAATTGCCGCATGGGCGATCCTGAAACGGAAGTAGTGATGCCATGCTTGAAAAACGATTTGGTGAAATTGTTTGTTTCACTGCATAATGGGACGTTGGCAGCAGAAAGAATTGAAATTGATAATCGGGCTTGCGCCGCAGTGGTTGCGGTAAGCAATGGTTATCCTGAGAAATATGAAAAGGGAAAGATTATTTCTTTACCGAAAAATTTGCCGAATGATTCTATCATTTTTCATGCGGGAACAAAAATGCAAAATGAAAACCTTGTAAGCAACGGTGGGCGTGTGTTAGCGGTAACTTCGTTGGGAAAAAATATAGCGGAAGCCGTGCAGCAATCAAAAAATATTTTACAACAAATTTCCTTCGACGGAATGAATTACAGAAGGGATATTGGGTATGAATTTGAATAAAGAACTTAATTTTATCATCCTAATTTTTATAAAATGAATACTCTGAAAATAGGCTGGATTGGATTGGGCAACATGGGTAAGCCAATGGTAAAACGCTTGATTGACGCGGGGTTTAGCGTGTCGATATTTAATCGTAATAAAGCCAAAAATACCCTTGCAAAAGAAATGGGTGCTTCTGTTTGCAATAGTGCAAGTGCGCTTGCAACGCAATGCGATATAGTGTTTCTAATGGTTTCGGATGATAATGCCACGCGCGAAATTTTTGAAGGAACAAGCGGATTGTTCGATGCTGAAATGAAAGGAAAAATTTTCATTAATTCAAGTACAGTGTCGCCTGAAATCAGTAAAGAAATGGCGGAAAAATGTTTGCAAAAAGGCGCGTGTTACTTAGATGCTCCGGTGTCGGGAAGTGTAAAACAGGCTGAAGAAGCAAGTTTGGTTGTCATGGTTGGCGGCGATGAAAAAGTTTTTCAGCAAACGAAATATATTTTTGAAAAATTGGGGCAAACCATTTTATATATCGGCAACGCGGGCGCGGGCAATGCGCTGAAATTGGTGGTAAATACGCAGCTTGCTATTTATGCGCAAGGTTTGGCGGAAGCCGTTGCTTTTGCGCAAAAAAATAAAATTGATGTTCAAAATTTACTCATGGTTTTGAATAATAGCAGTATGGCAAATACATTTATGAAACTGAAAGGCAACATGATTTTGAATAATAATTACAGCCCTGCATTTGCACTAAAACTTATCGCCAAAGATTTAGGACTTGCCAAAAATTTGGGACTCGATTTTCCGCTGGGTAACGCCGCTTTTGAAACTTACAAAAAGGCGAATGAAAAATTTTTGGAAGAAGATATGATTGCGGTGATAAAAGAATTTCGTTAAATCAAGGAAACATTTCCCAGCATATCCATCTTAATTTTTCGTTCGGATTGCAGATGGCGCAAGGTTTCCCTTATTTTTTCAGGAGGAAAATGATTCAACTCGGACGAAATATTTTTGACGGAAGAAGATTTGTTTTTCAATAAATTCAGTATTTCCGTTGAAAGATTTTTAAATGCTGTTGAGGAAATTTTTTCCTCTTTTTCTACCACAGAACAATTATCGCAAACGCCGCACTGTTGCGCATTTTCATCACCAAAGTATTGTGCCATAAAAACGCTTCTGCATGTTTTGGTGTGGATGTATTGCAACATTTTTTCAACACGGTTAATAAAGATTTTTTTTCGCTTTAAATAATCCGAATGATTGAAAGAAAGAAAATCCGTAGCAGCGCGGTTAGCGCAAAAAAACAATTGCGGCGTTTCTTTTTGCGGAAGATATTGCAATACGCCATATTGCTGTAATGCTTGCAATTGCTGCATTACAGCCTCGTTGGAAACGCGCAATATTTGCGCTGTTCGTTTTTCAAAAACGGAAACTCGATAAGAAAAAATTCCTTCATAATTGCGCAGCAAATATTTTATCAGCGGTTCATATTGCGGATAATTGTTTTCAAAATCGTACAAACTGTCTTTATCAATAGTGAAATTTACTTTGGACGGAAGAAAAATACTTTCATTAAAAATGATTAATCCCGCTTGCTCTAAGGCTTTGATGCTATAAATGGTTTGTAGTACATTCAGTTGAAAATTCTTGACAAATGTATTTAAATCAAAATCGTAAAAATTGCCTTCGCCAAGCCCTACGGGGATTTGCAAAAAATCGCAAAGATGCCGATACGTTTTTTTTATAGTATCGAAATTCGGGAATCGCACGTCCGGCAACTGTTCCAGCTCTTTTATATCTCGCGGATGATACAGCAAAATTGCGTTAGCTGCAACTCCGTCTCGTCCTGCACGCCCTGCTTCCTGATAATAATTTTCAATACAATCGGGCGTGTCGTAATGCACTACAAGCCGCACATTTGGCTTATTGATGCCCATTCCGAAAGCGTTGGTGCAAACGATTACGCGCGTTTCATTTTGCATCCAACTGCGCTGCTTGGCGTCTCTTTCTTCTTGCGAAAGCCCCGCATGATAAAAATCGGCATTCATATCCTGTATGTTCAGCAATCGGCTTACGTCCTGCGTTTGGCGGCGCGTTTTGCAATACACAATGGCGCTTCCATTTTGATGAGACAATATTTTTGCAAGCCGGTCAAATTTATTTTCGCAAGCCTTTACGGAAAAAGAAAGATTGTTCCGCTGAAATGATTGTTGAAAAACGGCATCATTTTTAAATGATAGTTTTTCAATAATATCTTTTTGCACTATTGGCGTAGCAGATGCTGTAAGCGCGACAACAGGCGCGTGCGGAAAATATTGTCGCAACTGCACAATGCGCAAATAGGGCGGACGAAAATCATAGCCCCACTGCGATATGCAATGCGCCTCGTCCACAGCGATGAGCGAAACTTTTAAATCGGTTACGATGTTTTGAAACGCAGCGGTTTCAATGCGTTCGGGCGAAATGTACAAAAAAGTGTATGCACCGTTTGCTGCATTGTCCAGCGCGGATACTACTTCTTCATTACTCAATCCCGAATGGATGGCAAATGCCGCAATGCCTTTCTGTTGCAGGCTTTCTACTTGATCTTTCATCAAGGCAATAAGCGGCGTAATAACTATGCACAATCCATCCGATAGCAAAGCCGGTACTTGAAAACAAACTGATTTCCCGCCACCCGTAGGTAACAGCGCCAATACATCCTTTCCTTCCAATACCGCATGAATAATAGCTTCCTGCTGCCCGCGAAAACTATCGTAGCCCCAATATTTTTTTAGTATGTCGAGCGGTGTGGACAAAGTATTTATTTAAAAGCAAAATTAAAAAGAAGCCGGAAAAATTGGATAATAAAACAGAAAAACGATGATTGGGAAAAGGTTGGTGATAAGGTACTATTCTTGAATTTCAGATTAAATGATACGAGTATAACCTATGTCGCGCTGAAACAAGTTCGGTATGACGATAGAAAAATAATAGATTATGTTATACGCCTTACAAAATGATTTTTCAAATAAAAGTTGCTGCTGACTATCTAAAAAATGGAGTGCGCATAGTGGGGTTACCCGTGTATTATATTTTTGTCGAAGGATAATCATTAAAAACGCTAACTTTATTCTTTATTACTTCGGCAATGAAACGGAAAGAAAATATACCGCGCGCATTTAATGAAACGATTGATATTATTGGCGCTCGCGAGCATAATTTAAAAAATATCGATATCGAAATTCCGAAAAATAAACTCGTCGTTTTTACGGGTGTTTCGGGTAGCGGCAAGTCGTCGTTGGCATTTGATACTATTTATAATGAAGGGCAGCGGCGTTACATGGAGAGTTTTAGCGCCTACGCGCGCCAATTCATGGGCGATATGGAGCGTCCGAACGTGGATAAAATTTCGGGCTTGAGTCCCGTTATCTCCATCGAACAAAAAACAACGAATAAGAATCCGCGTTCCACCGTAGGTACGGTTACCGAAATATACGATTTCCTTCGTCTGCTGTATGCCAGAATTGGCGAGGCTTTCAGCTACAACACGGGAAAGAAAATGATTAAGTTCAGCGAGGAAGAAATTGTAGAAGATGTTTACAAAAAATTTTTCAATCAAAAGATAACCATATTAGCGCCCGTGGTTCGCGGGCGCAAAGGACATTACCGCGAGCTGTTTGAAGAAACGCGGAAAAAAGGATTCCTCAAAATGCGCATTGATGGTGAAATAAAAGACATCAAGGCGAACATGCAAGTGGATAGATACAAAATCCATGATATTGAAATTGTAGTTGATCGTATTGAAGTAACGAAAGAATTTAAAGTTCGCTTATCGCAAAGCATACAGCAGGCATTGAAGTTGGGAAAAGACTTGGTAATAATAGCAGCTTCCTCGAATTCCTCCGAAGGAGTAGATTTAGAAAGGCTTTATTCCAAACATTTGGTTTGCGCCGATACCGGTATCAGCTATGAAGAGCCTTCGCCCAATTCTTTTTCATTCAATTCGCCGTATGGCGCGTGTCCGGCGTGCAAGGGTTTGGGGCAAGTGTATGCCATTAGTTTGGATGAAATTTTACCCGATAAATCTTTGAGCATCAAAGGCGGTGGTATTGCGCCTTTGGGTGAAGAGCGCAGCGCAAGCGTGTTTCAGCAAGTAGTACAATTTTCAAAAAAGCATAAAATCAGTCTGGATAAGCCTTTGAAAGATTTAAGCGATAAGGAAATGGATTTACTTTTATTTGGCGACGGCAATGCAGCGCATACTTATGAAGTAGATGTTGATGACGAAAGCATTCCGCAAACGTACACCGGCAATTACGAAGGAATTGTTCCTATGTTGAAACGTTGGTTTTCATCTGCTGCCAGCACGGATTTTTTGCGCGAATGGACGCAAAAATTTATGGAGTTGAAACCTTGTGCAGCATGCAATGGACAGCGATTGAAGAAAGAAAGTCTTTGGTTTAAAATTGATGGAAAAAATATTGCCGAGCTGAGTGAAATGGATTTGGATGTATTGGCAAATTGGTTTTCAAACATTGAAAAAAGATTGAGTGATAAGCAAAATGCCATAGCAAAAGATATTTTGAAAGAAATACGTGAACGGCTGCAATTCTTGCTGAATGTGGGTTTAACGTATCTCACATTAAGTCGTCCTACGCGAACTTTGAGCGGCGGCGAAAGTCAGCGCATCCGGCTTGCAACGCAGATAGGTTCCCAATTGCAGGGTATCACGTATATATTGGACGAGCCGTCCATCGGTTTGCATCAAAGAGATAATCACCGATTAATTGCGTCATTGGAAAGTTTGCGCAATATCGGCAACAGTGTGCTGGTGGTAGAACACGATAAAGACATTATGTTGGCTGCGGATTATCTGGTGGATATTGGTCCGCGCGCAGGCATGCACGGCGGAGAGATAGTATTTGCAGGCACTCCACACGATGCGCTGAAAGCCAATACCAATACGGCGCAATACATTAACGGAAAAAAGAAAATTGAAATTCCGAAAATTCGGCGACAGGGTAACGGGAAATTTATAGAGATAAAAGGCGCGAAAGGCAACAATCTGCAAAATGTTTCCGTAAAATTTCCTTTGGGAAAATTGATTGTGGTTACGGGCGTTTCGGGCAGCGGAAAATCCACGCTTATCAACGAAACATTGTATCCCATTCTTTCCCAATATTGTTATCATTCTAAAACCAATCCGCTGGAATATGCGGCGATAGAGGGTTTGGAGTATATTGATAAAGTGATAGAAATTGACCAATCTCCTATTGGTCGCACGCCGCGCAGCAATCCTGCAACGTATTGCGGTTTCTTCACCGATATTCGTCAACTGTTTGCGGCGTTGCCGGAATCGAAAATTCGCGGTTATACTGCCGGAAGATTTTCTTTTAATGTAAAAGGCGGTCGTTGCGATGTATGCGAAGGCGGTGGTATGCGCGTGATTGAAATGAATTTTTTGCCCGATGTATATGTGCCTTGCGAAAAGTGTAACGGCAAACGTTACAATCGTGAAACGTTGGAAATTCGCTACAAAGGCAAATCCATCAGCGATGTATTAAATATGACGGTGGATGAAGCAGTAGAATTTTTTCAAGCAGTGCCGTCTTTATACAGAAAGATAAAAACCTTGCAGGACGTGGGTTTGGGCTATATCAGTCTTGGGCAATCGGCTGTAACGCTGAGCGGTGGCGAGGCGCAACGCGTAAAACTTTCTACCGAATTAGCAAAAAAAGATACAGGAAAAACTTTTTATATTCTTGACGAACCTACAACCGGCTTGCATTTCAGCGATATTCAGCACTTATTGAATGTACTGAATAAATTGGTAGATAGAGGCAACACCGTGCTGGTGGTGGAACACAACATGGACGTAATAAAAGTTGCCGACCATATTATTGATTTGGGATTGGAAGGCGGTAAAGGCGGCGGAGAAATTTTGTTTGCAGGCACGCCGGAAGAAATGCTGCAACATAAAACATCTTTTACTGCGAAGTATCTGAAAGAAGAAATGAAAGCAGCCTCAACCGTGATTTAGAGAAATTTTCTTTCATCATTCCGAACTTGTTTCGGAATCTCTTTGCCGGATGCTGAAACAAGTTCAGCAGGACGTTTGAGGTGTTTACAAATTTTTCAGCGCGAGCTTAATTAATTCTTCCAAATCATGAGTATTTTCGGCAGAGCTGATTGTTTTCTTAATTGCATTTTCTGCCATAGCGCGCCCAATGCCCAGTGCCATCAATGCTTCGAGCGCATCCATTTCTATGGAGGAAGCAGTTTGAATGGAGTCTGCTGTATTCAAATCGTGCAATTTCGCAAGTTTATCTTTCAGTTCTACCATCAGGCGTTCGGCGGTTTTTTTACCGATGCCTTTTATCTTTTCCAGTTGCGGCGTATTGCCTTGCACAATGGCTTTTACAATTTCATCGGGCTTCATGCCGGATAGCATCATACGTGCGGTGGACGCGCCCACGCCCGATACGGAAATCAGTTGCAGGAAAAGCGTTTTTTCTTTCATATCGGCAAAGCCGTAAAGCGTTTGCGCATTTTCCGTAATGTGCAAATGCGTGTACAACATGCCGCTTTCTTTGTCGTGAATGGCGGAATAAGTGTTGAGGCTAATGTTTACGTCATAGCCCACGCCGCCTACGTTTACAATAACATTAGCGGGCGTTTTATTTACAAATTCGCCTTTAAGAAATGCAATCATTTTATTTTTTTACAGGTCATTTAATAAAGGAGCTAAAATACGAATTTAATAAAGACGTTTTGTAAAACATTAATTCCTAAACCATAAAGAAAACGGAATATTTGTGAATTGAAAATAATTTCTACGCCCAAATTCAAGAATTATCGAATTAAAATCCTATCTTCGTAAATTGAGTTTTCTTATCCCACAAGGATAAGATATTTTTAATATATAAAATTGATAATTTATAATGAGTATTTTATTGGATACAGTGGTGATAATTGTATGTATTGTGGTGGGCGTTGTGGTAGGTGTTTTAATTGGCAAATTTCTTTCGGCAAGAGATACCAGAAAACATGTTGAAGAAGCGGAAAATCAAGCGCAGTCAATTATTAAAGAGGCTGAATTAAAAGCCGAAACAGTTAAGAAGGAAAAACAATTAGAAGCAAAAGAAAAATTTGTTCAACTGAAAGCGGAACACGATAAGGAAATTTTGGAACGCAACAAAAAGATTAGCGATGTTGAAAATCGCATCAAACAAAAGGAAAATACCATCAACCAAAAAGAAACAAACCTTGATAAGCAACTAAAAGAGAATGTGCTTATCAAAGAAAATCTCAATAGGCAAATCGAATTGGTAAATCAAAAGCGCACCGAGCTTGAAAAGCATCAGGAAGAGCATATTCGCCGGTTGGAAAAAATATCCAATCTTTCTTCCGAAGAAGCCAAAGCGCAATTGATAGAAAGTTTGAAAAATGTAGCGAAAGAACAGGCATTATCTTTACAACAGGAAATTATCGAAGAGGCGCGCCAAAAGGCAAATAAAGAAGCACGTAAGATTATTATTCAATCCATTCAGCGCACGGCTGCCGAGCAAACTATTGAAAATGCAGTTACGGTTTTCAATCTCGAATCAGACGAAGTAAAAGGACAAATCATCGGGCGCGAAGGGCGCAATATTCGGGCGATAGAAACCGCTACCGGCGTGGATTTGATTGTGGACGATACGCCGGAAGCCATTATTCTATCTTGCTTTGATCCGTTGCGCCGCGAGGTAGCGCGCTTATCGTTGCAGCGTTTGGTTGCCGATGGGCGTATTCATCCCGCGCGCATTGAAGAAGTGGTAGAAAAAACGCGCCGCCAACTGGAAGACCAAGTAACGGAAATAGGCGAAAGAACTATCATCGAATTGGGCATCCATAATTTACATAAAGAGCTGGTACGCATGGTAGGCAAAATGCGTTTCCGTTCTTCTTACGGACAAAATTTGTTGATGCACAGCCGCGAAACGGCAAATCTTTGCAGCATGATGGCTGCCGAATTGGGCTTAAATCCCAAGCTGGCAAAGCGTGCCGGATTGATGCATGATATTGGCAAAGTGCCAGACGAAGAAACCGAATTGAGCCACGCTTTGCTGGGCGCTAAACTTGCGGAAAAATACGGCGAAAATCCTGCCGTAGTCAATGCTATCGGTTCGCACCACGACGAAATAGAAATGTTGTATGTAATCTCTCCGATTGTGCAAGCGTGCGATGCCATTAGCGGCGCGCGTCCGGGTGCAAGGCGCGAAATTATGCAGCAATATCTTCAACGCATTAAGGATTTGGAATCAATGGCACAGGCATACAACGGTGTGGAAAAAGCTTATGCTATCCAAGCGGGACGCGAATTGCGTGTGATTGTAGAAGCTGACAAAGTAACCGATGATGAAAGCGGAAAACTAAGTTTTGAAATTGCGCAAAAAATTCAAACGGAAATGACTTATCCCGGGCAAATAAAAGTAACCGTTATCCGCGAAAAACGCACGGTGAATATTGCAAAGTAAAAATTAGTCGGGAAGTCTGAAAGAATTTTGAGTAATGGATTCATTTAATTTTTAGGCTTACAGCTTATTACTATTTTACCATTCACCTTTTACCTTTATCAAGGTGCTGCAAAACGTTTTTCAAAATAAATTATTGGAAGCCGGTTGCGATGAAGCGGGGCGCGGATGCTACGCCGGACCTGTATTTGCAGCGGCGGTAATTTTACCTACCGATTTTTTTCATCCGAAATTAAACGATAGCAAACAAGTAAAGGAATCGGATAGAAACGAGCTACGTTGCGTGATAGAGCGCGAAGCTATTGCTTTTGCCGTTGCTTCTTGCAGCGCGAAAGAAATTGACGAAATCAATATTTTAAATGCTTCGTTCAAAGCCATGCACAAGGCTATTGATGCTTTGAAAATACGCCCGGAATTGCTGTTGATTGATGGCAACCGTTTTACGCCGTACAAAAATATTCCGCATCAATGCGTGGTGAAAGGCGATGCAACATTTGCGCATATTGCGGCGGCAAGTATTTTGGCAAAAACGCATCGCGACGAGTATATGAAAAATTTACACAATCGTTTTCCTTTATATCATTGGGATAAAAACAAAGGTTACGGAACAGCGGAACACCGCGCCGCTATTGATTTGTACGGCTTATGCAGCTACCATCGAAAAAGTTTCAATATTGTTTCCAAGCAATTGGATTTGTTTTGATATAACTTATAAAGTTGCTTAAAAAACTTTGATATTTTCGTGTTTCTACGCTTTTGACAAATATCTTTGCAATACTATGGGATATGTCATTCTTGTATTTGTGTTGTTTTTTCTGTTTCGTTTTATCATCCGTTTTGTATTGCCGATACGAAATGCTACTAAAACGATGCGGGATAATGTTCGCAACATGCAACAAAACAATCCGCAAAACACGCCTCCCAAACCCAATACCGATAAGACTTCTACCGCCGGCGAATACATAGATTTTGAAGAAATAAAAGACGAAAATAAATGAGGCGGTAACGAATGCTTCGGAATTCTTTCTTTTTAAATAAATAATTCTAACAAGTTCTTAATAAAAGAAGTATATTTGTTTCAAAGGAAATTAAAACTTCCCCTTATTTAGAGATCTATGGAAAAATTGATAAACTTCACAAAAGTTACCACTAAAAAAGACCTTATAGCTTCTTTGGAAAAGAACAAAGAAGCAAATCCTTTGTATGAGCGGGTTTTAGCGTACTATAAGTATGAGTGCGAATTACTGAAACTGCAAGGCGAATTGGTTAATTTTCAAAATTGGGTTATCACTCATAAAAAGAAGGTAGCCATCATTTTCGAAGGGCGCGATGCTGCCGGAAAAGGCGGAACCATTCGGCGATTTACCGAGCATCTAAATCCGCGTGCCATGCGGGTTGTAGCATTAAATAAACCTACGGAAGTAGAAAAAAGCCAATGGTATTTCAACCGCTACATTAAGGAATTGCCCAATGCGGGCGAGGTCGTTTTCTTCGACCGAAGTTGGTACAATCGCGCTGTGGTAGAGCCGGTGATGGGCTTTTGCACGGAAAAGCAATACCACGAATTTATGGTGCAAGTACCCGAATTTGAACACATGCTCTACGAATCAGGTACGGATATTATCAAATTTTGGTTCTCTGTTTCCAAAGAGGAGCAATTGGCGCGCTTTCAAAGTCGGTTGAGCGATCCGCTGAAAAAATGGAAGTATAGTCCGGTGGATGAAAAAGGTCAGGAATTGTGGGATAAATACACTTACTATAAAGACCAAATGTTTACGCGCACCCACAATGCTTTCAGCCCTTGGATGATTGTAAAAGCGAACGATAAAAATGCCGCGCGGCTCGAAAGTATCCGCTACGTTTTATCGCAATTCAATTACACGGGAAAAGAAAAAAGCAAAACAAGTTTGTTGGTTGATCCGAATGTTGTAGAACGATATTTCAGATTGGTAAAACAGTTGGATAAATAAATTATTTTATTTATATAAATAATTAATTAATAATGATACTTACCGAACAAGATATAGAATTGCTGAACACCAAAAAAGGATTGCTCGCATTGCTAAATGATGATGGCGATGCGCTGAGTGTTCCCAAAAGCCTCCGCTATATCAAATACGAAAAACGTTTAGGAAAATTGCAGGAAGAACTGATAAAACTGCAAGCATGGGTGGTACAAGCGCAAAAGAAAGTAGTTGTCATATTCGAAGGGCGCGATGCTGCGGGCAAAGGCGGCGCCATTCGCCGTATAGTACAGCATCTCAACCCGCGCGAATACAGGCTTGTAGCCTTGCCCAAGCCCGATGAAATTGAAAAAGGACAATGGTATTTTCAGCGATATATCAACCAACTGCCGCGCGCGGGCGAACTTGTTTTCTTCGACCGAAGCTGGTATAACCGCGCCATTGTAGAGCCTGTGAACGGATTTTGTACGCAGGAAGATTATCGGCTTTTCATGTCGGAAGTAAATGAAATTGAAAGAATGTGGATTAAATCGGGTATTTATCTGATAAAATTCTATTTCTCTATTTCCAAAGAAGAACAAGCAGAACGGTTTGCAGAGATTAGAGTTAGTCCGGTAAAAAAATGGAAATACAGTGCGGTAGATCGAAAAGCCCAGCGGCTGTGGGATGTTTATACCGAATATAAGAAAAAAATGTTTCAGCTAACCAATACCAAAATTTCGCCATGGGTAGTTATCAATGCCAATCGCAAAACAAAAGCGAGAATTGAAGCATTGGAATATATTCTCAATACCATTCCTTACAGAATCAAGGACGAAGAAATTTTAAAGCACGAAGAAATTCCGGATGAATAAAATTACATTTGCGTATGTTTATCAAGCAGGCGACATACGTAATTTCAAGTCCTTCGGTGGAGAAATGTCCCAAACCCGACCGACCGGAATATGCTTTTATAGGCAGAAGTAATGTAGGAAAATCTTCCCTCATCAATATGCTTTGCAACAGGCAATCGCTGGCTAAAACCTCCGCCACGCCCGGCAAAACGCAAATGATTAATCATTTTTCAGTCGAAAGTTCGGCAAAAGAAAAATCGAAATCCGAAGCATGGTATTTGGTAGATTTACCCGGTTACGGCTATGCCAAAACAGCACAAAAAAATCGCAGCGCTTTTAGCAAAATGATTGAAAGCTATATTCGCCGGCGCGAAAATTTAATCCACCTTTTCGTATTAATTGATAGCCGCCACCAACCGCAAAATATCGATATTGAATTTGTGAATGAATTGGATACTTGGCAAGTGCCGTTTACGCTCATTTTTACCAAAGCCGACAAGGAAAAGCCCGCCGTAGTTGCCCGCAACGTTGCTACGTTTTTGGATGTGCTTCATCAAACTTGGCAATTTTTGCCGCAAGCAATTGTTACCAGCGCCACCAAAAAACAAGGCAGAGACGAGGTGTTGGATTTAATTCAGCAACTAAACGAAAATGCGGAACTTTAAAAGTAAAAAGGAGAAACAGAGCTCCGCAAAACAATAAATGGAGACAGATTTTTCGGTATTGAATAATCTATCAATAACCTCTTGTGCATTTAGAAAAGGCATATTGAATGCCATTAGGCATTCTCGTCATTCCGAACTTGTTTCGGAATCTCTTTGTCGGATGCTGAAACAAGTTCAGCAGGACACAAGAAAAAAATCCAAAACTATTTACGACTGTAATTGGGCGCTTCTTTGGTAATATACACATCGTGCGCATGGCTTTCAGCCATACCGGCATTGGTAATTTGAATAAATGTAGCTTTTTGCAAAGCTTCAATATCTTTCGAGCCGGTAAGTCCCATGCCGGCGCGCAATCCGCCTACAAATTGCGCTACGGTTTCACTCAAATCGCCTTTGTACGCAACGCGCCCTTCGATACCTTCGGGAACTAATTTTTTTACATCGGTCTCTCCTTCTTGAAAATAACGGTCTCCGCTACCTTGCTGCATAGCGCCAATGCTGCCCATACCGCGATATTGCTTAAACTTGCGTCCTTCAAAGATGATAGTTTCGCCCGGACTTTCTTCCACACCGGCAAACGCGCTACCCAACATTACCGATTGTGCGCCGGCTGCCAATGCTTTTACCATATCGCCGGTGTAGCGAATACCGCCGTCGGCAATAAGCGGAATGCCTGTTCCTTTCAGTGCAGCAGCTACATCCATAATAGCCGACAATTGCGGAACGCCCGCACCTGTTACAATGCGCGTAGTACAAATAGAACCGGGACCAATGCCCACCTTTACCGCATCAGCGCCCGCACCAACTAAGGCTTTCGCTCCGGCGCCGGTAGCAATGTTACCAGCAATTACCGGCAAATTTTTAAAATTCTTTTTTAGTTCTTTCAAAGCATCCATCACGCCTTTGGTATGCCCATGCGAGCTATCCAATGCAACAATATCCACACCCACATGTTGCAAGGCTTCGGCTCTTTCCAACAGGTTTTTGGTAATACCCAGCGCGCCGCCTACCAGCAATCTGCCGTAATTGTCTTTTACGGCATTGGGGAAATTTTTCAATTGCAAAATATCGCGATAAGTGATTAAGCCAATCAATTCGCCGGCTTTGTTTATTACCGGCAATTTTTCAATCAGATGTTGGCGAAAAATTTTCTCTGCTTTTTTCAAATCTGTTCCTTCGGGAGCTGTAATTAAGTTCTCCTTTGTCATTATTTCCGAAACCTTTGCGCTCACATTTGTTTCAAAACGCAAATCGCGATTGGTAATAATGCCTACCAATTTTTTCTTATGATTGACGACCGGAATACCGCCGATTTTATTTTCCCGCATCAGTCGCAATGCATCGCCGATAGTGGCATTTTCCAATAAAGTAATAGGATCGAGAATAAGACCGCTTTCGCTTCTTTTTACTTTACGAATTTGTTCCGCCTGTTTTTCAATCGACATATTTTTGTGCAAAATACCTACTCCGCCTTCGCGTGCCAACGCGATAGCAAGACTTGCTTCGGTAACGGTATCCATCGCTGCCGAAAGCATCGGAATATTCAATTGAATGTCTTTGGTAAGGTGCGTGCGAATGTTTACCTCATTCGGCAAAACCTCGCTGTATGCGGGTTGCAATAAAACATCGTCGAACGTTAAACCCGTTCCGTAAAATCTGGATGATGTATTGGGGGAAGAAATTTTTGTTGCCATTCGCAAAGGTAAGCATTAATTTGATGATGTGATAATTCTCAATTATGAATTGTACCCATTGTGCATACAGAAAAAATATATGGAAACCCGTTAGTCATGCGGCTTTTCAACAAAGGTTGTATATCCTATCGAATTTATTTCGGTATCTCCTAAAAAAATATTTTTTTGTGAAATAAA
>Ga0209738_10000062_pt1 | contig 24293 bp, 21 predicted proteins | sample TergutNc150P5_FD_187289 | JGI IMG/M metagenome (GOLD analysis project Ga0209738, IMG submission 187289) | Nasutitermes corniger P5 segment gut microbial community from laboratory colony in Florida, USA - Nc150 P5 (SPAdes) (version 2) | ecosystem: Host-associated > Arthropoda: Insects >...
TGTGTATTTCGAGCTCGCGCGCACGGGCGCGCTCTGGGAGGAGATGGCCCAGCACGGCGGACTGGCATTGCACGTCTCCGGCGACCTGCCTTCGCTGAAGCTCGAACTCTGGGGTATTCGCGCTTAAAAACGGTTATCTACCCGCTATCATCCTTTATTGTCGGGTATCGCACTTCCCCTGTTCTGCGGCCTTGTGATACCAGGAGGCGTTCTGTCCGGGTTTCCAGGTGACGCCATAACTCATGTCATACATCATGCCCAGGTTGTTCTGGGCATCGACATTGCCCTGTTCTGCGGCCTTGCGATACCAGAACAGGGCCTGGGTGTAGTCCTGGGCTACGCCCTGGCCGGCGTAATACATTGACGCGAGTTTGTCCTGCGCCCAGGCATTGCCCTGTTCCGCGGCCTTGCGGCAGGCGCTCACGGTCTGGCAGAGGCCTGTTTTGTCTTTTCTGGCGCTGGTGTTGTGTGCGGAGGCTGGGGGTGTTGCGCCGGGCACGATATTTTTTGCGTGGGCGCACAGGAGGCAAACCTGTGCGAGCAATATGGCGAGGGCAAGCGCCTTCAGGAAAAACAGGGGGGCAGGGACTGCGTGTGCGCGGGGCATGGTATTGCGTCGGGTTCCGATGGCGCCTCATTCAGGTCGTGGGACGAATTGGGCGCACGGGGGGGATTCTAGCAGTTATTAACTATTCGCGTGTCGCCTTGATGGCAAAAGGAAAGGGGTTACAGGCAAAAGCCTGTAACCCCTTGATGTATCTGGTGGTGGATTCTACCGGAACCTTGAACCGTTTATCTTCAACGATGCCGAGACGTCCCCATAGCGATGGGCATCGGCGTGCAGAGCAGGGACATATGCGTGACCCGCTGATGCTCGCATTGTGCTGAACCTGCATGGAAGCCCTGCCGAGGACTTGGCTTCATGGTCGACATCGCACCTGAATGCGTTGCCTTCAACCACTGACGGAGTCAACCATGCAGAAGATGATGATGAACGAAAACGAGCTGGCCACGCGCTGGAACATCAGTCCCAAGGCCCTCCAACGCTGGCGCAGCGAGGGGCGCGGGCCTCGATTCATGAAAATGTCCAAGCGCGTCGTGTACCCCATCGACGAAGTCTTCGACTTCGAGTCCAAAGCCCTCCAGGCATCGACGTGGGAGCAAGCATCCGACGTCGTCCTTCCGAGCGGCTCGAAGTTGATGGACCCACGTGAGATTTCGTATGTGACCGGACTACCCCTCTACATCTTCACGCAAAAACAGATGAGGGAGGCGTTGGGCATCCCTCATCGTCGAGTCCAGAAGCTCGTCCGGTTCGACCGCGACGAGGTTATGGCCTGGGCCAAGCGTTGGGTGCAAGACGCCCAAGATCAAGGCATCGATGTGAAGGCCGATCCCGCCAGCCAGAGCAGATCGTTGCTGCATGCCTTGGCATCGCTGCCCGTCTGACCGCCGCATCAGCGCCATTGATCTCCTCCGGGGCGGATGCGCCGACGCAGGCGTGGTCGCCGACGCGCCTCGGCCTTTGCCGCCCAGCGCCATGAAAATGGGTGTCGAAATGGCGCAGCCCAGCCGCTACGCAGCTGGTCAGTCCCGTTCCGTTTCATCGGCAAATCATCACATTGGACGAAGAAACGGAACGGTCATTTCGACCCTCGATGGTCTGCGGCTCGATCCCCAAACGCGGAATCGAACTGGCCGACGTGACATGCCGTCAGGCCGCATCCCATCCTGCGCCCGCCCGCCACTGCCGGTTGAACCCGTCGCCCGCCGCGAGTGCCGCCAGCACCGGCAGCAAGAATTCGCGCAACGCCTCGATCACCGCCGCCAGCGCCATCGGCTCCAGGGCGTTCTTGCGCAGGAAGCCCGCCCACTGCATGTTCTTCCGCTCGTGCCGGGCGAATTCGTCGGTGAGGCCGAACGGCAGGCCCGGCGGTATGTCCGTGCCCCGGCGCTCGAACGTGGCGCGGATCGCCTGCGCCAGCACTGTGCCATCGAAGTCGGAATGCCGGGACAGCACCCACAGGTCGAAGTAGTCCTTCATCCGGCTGTTGAGGATGCCGAGCTTGACCATCGCTTCGAGCTTTTCGGCGACGACCGTGTAGCGGGGATAGACCCGCAGTTGCGGCTGCGGCATGTCGTCGAGGATGACCGGGTACTGCACGTTCTCCGGCGCGGGCGTAACAGCGTCGCCGAAGCCGATGTCGATCTGCACCGGGCAGCGCGCGTTGTCCAACAGGCCCAGCAGCGTGACGCGCACGCCCGCGTAGTTGGCCTCCTTGCGGATTTCGGCGGCCTTCACCGTGTCCGCCTGAAACGCGATGCCGTCCTCGACCGCGATCTGGCTGACCTCGCGGAACAGCTTTTCCAGATGCGGAATTTCGGTGGAGCCAAACCCAAGCAGGTCGGCATCGTGCGTCGGACGATGCGGCACGTCAAACCAGATGTCGAACAGCAGCGCTCCTTTCAGCAGGAACTGCCCGCGCTGTTCCGAAATGCTCAGGCGGTACAGCATCCGCTCCAGCGCGTAGCGGGTGAGCAGCAGGTTGAAGTCGAGCTTCTCGGCGCGGGCCTTGTTGAGCAGCCGGGCACGAACCGACGCGGCAACGTTGTGCTGGTTCATGCGAGGCTTTCCAGATAGGGCTGCATCACGTTGGCGACGCGGTCGATTTTCGCGTAGTGCCAGATCTGGTCGCTGGTCATGTGCTTGCCGTTCCATGCCTCGCGCAGCGCCTCCAGCGCCACGTCGAGGCCGATCTTGTTGCGGTACTTGAAGCAGTCGGCCACGGTCTTGGCAACGCCGGTGACGCGCACGGTGACGCCGTCCACGACGTGCTCCTCGACGCCCTCGGTCAGCGCCGCCCCGGAGAAGCGCACGAGGCGCAGTGGCGGGTAGCCCAGTTTGGGGGTGGCGGCCTTGTTGTCGATGGCCAGCCAGACCTCGAACGGGGCCTGCGTGGTCAGGTCATGGAAACGCAGCGCCGACAGCAGGCACACCACGCCATTGGGCACACGGCGGGCGACTTCGGCCAGCGTGCCGTGGGCCGACACCGGACGCGCCGTGAGGCCGTACAGCCCACGCCCGACGCGCTCCAGTTGCCCGCGCCGCACCGCCCGCGTCAGGGCCACCCGTGGGATGCCCAGCGGGGCCAGATCGTGCGGACGCAGCAGTCCCTGCCTGCGCACCAGCTCCAGCAGTTTGTCGGCGGTCGTGTCCATGATCCGGCATATTGTTCCATAACATCGGTAGATGTCAATAACAACCGATGGATAGGAACCCGCGCCACTGGGCGTGCATCCCGGACGAGGAGAACGCCCTACTGACGGATCGAGGTCAAGCGTACCCCGCATGCGGGCGCGGCAGCAGTGCCGTCGCGGTTTCCAGCGCCTTTCTGCATGGAGACACCGACGATGACCCGACGCTGCGCCTGCTGCGGCAAGCCCTTCGAACCCCGCCCGCAAGTTCCCGACCAAGCCTTCTGCTCGTCGCCCGACTGCCAGCGTGCCCGCAAGCGCCAGTGGCAGCGGGCCAAGCTCCAGTCCGATCCCGACTACCGGAGCAATCAACGCGCCGCGCAGCAGGCGTGGGCGCAGCGCAATCCGGGCTACTGGAGCGACTACCGCGACGCCCAACCGGACTACGCGCAGCGCAACCGCGAGCAGCAACGGTCGCGCGATCAGGCCCAAAACGCCGGTCTTGCAAAGATGGACGTGTGCGACCTGCCGTCGGGCTTATATCGAATCACCCGGCACCCGGCGTTCCCAATGGAAAACGGCGCTTCATGGATCGTCGAGATCACACCAGTGACCCTCACGTGTCCGCGCAAGATGGACGTGTCAAGAGAGGACTTGATCGACACCCCGGCGGTCGGCCCGTAACGTCGCCTCCAAACGGGTTCTCGAACATCCTGCATGGCAACGATTCCAACCGTGTGCGCAGCTTCCGTCAGGCGGCGATAGCGCAACCATTGAAGGGAACGGCAGACCCGAAACGTCAACCATCGAAGTGACAGGGTCTATGCAATCGAACGAATCGTCTCCAAGCCCGACAGGGTCAGGGCCGGTGTACCGCGCCGCCCAGTACGTGCGCATGTCCACCGAGCACCAGCAGTACTCGACGGAGAACCAGGGCGACAAAATCCGCGAGTACGCCGCCCGGCGCAACATCGAGATCGTCCGCACCTACGCCGACGAGGGCAAGAGCGGGCTGCGCATCGATGGCAGGCAGGCGCTTCAGCAACTGATTGCCGACGTGCAGGCGGGCAAGGCCGACTTCCAGATCATCCTCGTCTATGACGTGAGTCGCTGGGGCCGGTTCCAAGACGCCGACGAGAGCGCCTACTACGAATACATCTGCCGCCGCGCCAGGATTCAGGTCGCCTACTGCGCCGAACAGTTCGAGAACGATGGCTCGCCCGTGTCCACCATCGTCAAAGGCGTCAAGCGCGCGATGGCGGGCGAATACAGCCGCGAGCTTTCCGCGAAGGTGTTCGCGGGCCAGTGCCGCCTGATCGAACTCGGTTTTCGGCAAGGCGGGCCAGCGGGTTACGGCCTGCGGCGCGTGCTGATCGACCAGTCCGGTTCGGTGAAGGGCGAGCTTTCGCGCGGCGAGCACAAGAGCCTGCAAACCGATCGCGTGATCCTGCAGCCCGGCCCGGACGCCGAAGTCGCGGTCGTGAACCAGATCTACCGCTGGTTCGTCGAAGGCAACCTGTTGGAATCCGAGATCGCAGACCGGCTCAACGCCAAGGGCATCCAGACCGACCTCGGGCGCGACTGGACGCGGGCCACCGTGCGCGAGGTTCTGTCGAACGAGAAATACATCGGCAACAACGTCTACAACCGCCGCTCCTTCAAGCTCAAGAAGGTGCGCGTGGTCAACCAGCCGGAGATGTGGATCAAGAAGGAAGGTGCATTCGAGGGCATCGTGCCGCCCGACCTGTTCTACACGGCGCAAGGCATCCTGCGCGCACGAGCGCACCGCTACACCGATGAGGAACTGGTCGAGAAGCTGCGGCGCTTGTTCCAGCAGCATGGCTACCTCTCCGGCCTGATCATCGACGAGGCCGAAGGGATGCCTTCGGCGGCGGCCTACGCGCACCGATTCGGCAGCCTGATCCGCGCCTACCAGACGGTCGGCTTCACGCCGGATCGGGACTATCAGTATCTGGAGGTCAACCAGTTCCTGCGCCGCCTGCATCCGGAGATCGTCGGCCAGACGGAGCGGATGATCACCGAGGTCGGCGGCACGGTCGTGCGCGATCCGGCGAGCGACCTGCTCACCGTCAACCGCGAGTTCACCGTCTCGCTGGTGCTGTCACGCTGCCAGTCGCTGGACAACGGTCGCCATCGCTGGAAGGTGCGTTTCGACACCAGCCTGACACCCGACATCACCGTCGCCGTCCGGCTCGACGATACGAACCAGTCACCGCTCGACTACTACCTGCTGCCGCGCCTGGACTTCGGTCGTCCGCATGACCAGACCGCATCACCCCACCGCGTTGCAGATGATCACGGTCGATCAGATCGTCGGCAACATCAAGAAGATCGGCCTGAAGAAGCCGGTCACGGTCACGCCGCGCGACGATCTGGAGGATGGCAAACGCTACCTGCTGATCTGTGGTGAAGGCAGGCTCAAGGCGTTCAAGTCGCTCGGCGAAAAGGAGATTCCAGCGCTGGTCGTCGCGGTCAACGACGAGGACGCCTTCATCATGAGCCTGACCGAGAACATCGCCCGCCGAAAATACAGCGCGCTGGAACTGCTGATGAGCATCCAGCAGTTGAGTGAACAGGGCTACGACAAGCGCGTCATCGCCCAGAAGACGGGCCTGAGCCTCGACTACATCAAGGGCATCCTGCTGCTCTTCGAGAAAGGCGAGGAACGTCTGCTGGCCGCCGTCGAGGCCGGAAGGGTTCCGCTCAACGTCGCCATCACCATCGCGGGCGCAAGCGACGAGGAGTCCGTCCAGGCCGCCTTACAGGAGGCCTACGAAAGCGGCCAGTTGCGCGGCGGGCAGTTGATGCAGGCGCGGCGCGTACTCCAGCGGCGCAGCGCCCTCGGCAAAACGCTGGCGCACCGGCCCGCACGCAAGGGCGCTGCCGTGACCACCTCCAGCCTGGTGCGCAACTACCAGCACGAGGTGGAACGGCAGAAGCTGATGGTCAAGAAGGCCGAGTTCGCGCAGCAGCGTCTGCTGTTCGTGATCGAGGCGCTGCGCCAGTTGCTGGCGGACGAACATTTCTCCAATCTGCTGCGCGCCGAAGGACTGGACTCCCTGCCCAAGCAACTGGCCGAGCGCATCTGGGGCGGAGGCCACGCCTCATGAGTCAGCCACCACTGGGTTTCATCCCGGAGCCGATCACGCTGGCGCTGGATCGGATTCTGCCGTCGCGCAAGCCGCCAGAGGGCTTGCATACCTCGCGCAAGTTCAAGCAGATCGTCGCTTCGATGGAGGCCGTCGGAATGATCGAGCCGCTGAGCGTGGGCAAAGCCGACAAGAAGACGGGCCAGCACATCCTGCTCGACGGGCACATGCGCCTGCTGGCATTGCGACAGCTCGGCTACGCCGACGCGCCCTGCCTGATCGCCACTGACGACGAAAGCTACACCTACAACAACCGGATCAACCGCATCGCGTCCATTCAGGAGCATCAAATGCTCCGGCGCGCGGTCGAGCGCGGTGTCACGCCCGAGCGGCTGGCCAAGGCGTTGAACGTGGATGTCAGCCAGATCCACAAGAAGGTCGGTCTACTCGAAGGCATCTGCCCGGAGGCCGTCGAAATGCTGAAGGATCAGCATTTTTCCGCCAACCTTGGCTCGGTGCTGCGCAAGATGAAACCCACGCGGCAGGTCGAATGCGTGGAACTGATGTTGACCGCCAACAACATGACTGTCGCCTACGCCGAGGCATTGCTGGCCGCGACACCACCGGCTCTGCTGGTCAGCGAAAAACGCCCGCGCAAGCTCTCCGGCGTCACGGCGGAACAGATGGTCAAGATGGAGCGCGAAATGGGAAATATCCAGAATCAACTGAAGCTGGTCGAGAAGTCCTACGGCCAGGACGTGCTGCTCCTGGTGCTGGCGCGCGGCTACCTCGGCAAGCTGGTCGGCAACAAAGCCGTGCTTCGCTACCTGTCGCAGCGCCAGCCCGACGTGCTGACCGAGTTTGAAAACATCGTCCAGACCGTGGCGCTGGACGGCAAATGACGAATGCGCCGGATCGTCGATGACACCACTTCATCTCACGGAGCATCATCGCAGGACGCCACCGATGACGAGGACGGTGCAAGCGTGGTGGGTCATCGCAATGCCCCGGCTGCCGATTCTGCTTGCCTTTATGGCTTGATCGGCGACGTCGCCCGCGCGGGCAGCGATGGCACGGAAACCAACGCCGTCGCTATCGCCGCCAACTTCATGGCCTACCTGTCCTGCGCGGTCGGGCGCGGCGTGTATGTGGCCATCGGCAATACCCGCCACCACGCGCGCCTGTTCTGCCTGCACATCGGACGTTCGGGCCGTGGCCGCAAGGGCGACGCGGTGTCGCTGGTGCTGCGCATCGATCAGGCGTTGCGGGCGATGGACGACCCCTTCGCGCCGCAGATTCACCGTGGCGGCCTGTCCACGCGCGAAGGGCTGGCGGCGCTGATTCACGACGGCTACCGGCAAGGTCGGCAGGACGTGCCTGCCATCGAGGACAAGCGGCTGTGGGTGGTCGAATCCGAATTCGCCAACGTGCTGCATCAGGGGCGGCGCGACGGCAACACCCTGTCGGCGGCGCTGCGCGACTGTTGGGACGGCGTCGATCTCAAGCCAGCCACCAAGTCGAACCGGCTCTACGCCAGCGACCCGCACGTCTGCCTGAGCGGCGCGATCTCGCCCAGCGAACTGACCGGCCTGATGAGCGCGCGCGACCTCACCAACGGCTTCGCCAACCGCTTCCTGATGATCTGGGCAGAGCGCATGCGGATGCTGCCGTTCCCAAAAGAAACGCCGCAGGCAGTGGTCGAGAAGTTGGCGCGCCGGACGCTGGAGGTGCTGGCCTTCGTCCACGCCGACCATCACGGCGAGCGCGAGCATCTGCGGATGGAACTGTCGCCGCAGGCGCAGTGGCGCTACGCCCAGCTCTACCGGGGCGAGCTGAATGACGATCTCGGCGACGGCACGGTCGGGGCGCTGTTGGAACGCCGCGCTCCGATGCTCTTGCGGCTGGCGATGCTGATGGCGCTGGCCGACCTGCAAACTCGCATTGATGTCCCGCACATCGACGCGGCGATGGCGTGGATTCGGCACGCCACGGCGTCCGTGCGCTTCGTGTTCGTCAGCGCCGCCGAGGAAGTGAAGCTGGCGTAGGTGTTGCAACTGTCGAGGCGTGTTCTGGTCTTCCTGCGCGAACGCGGTCAGGCCACGCGCAGCCAGATCAGCGTCGAATGCTTCCGGGGCAAGGTGCCCAAGGCGCGGCTCGACGCCAGTCTGGAGCAACTGCTGTCGGCCACGCCGCCGAAGATCGCCGTACAGTGTGTCGAACGCCCGCCCGATGCGCCGGGCACGCCGACGCGGGTGTACCGGCCCGCGTAGGCCGGAAGCTCATTTCGCTCGTTTCGCCGCGCCGGATCGCCCGCAAGTGCTTGTCGGGCTTCTCATTTCGCTGATTTCGCCATCTTCTCTCTGGAGATGGCGAGCGACCGGTGCCCCTCGTTCCAGATCCGGACCGGATCGCCGCATCTTCAGTGTGCGCCCAAAATCATCATCTTTTTGCAACTGATAGCGTATTATTTTGATGCTGTTTGATGTTCTATTTTGATTCGTGTATACTCCGTCAAAACATAGGAAAACTCCCTCATCGTCATGTCTGCCGACCGCCTTTCGGGAATGAGCCAAGCGCAGCGCGACCGCCTCGCGTTCGTCGAGCTGCGTCTGCGCTTCTTGGGTGAAATCCGCCGTCAGGACTTGGTCACCCGCTTCGACATCCAAGCGGCGGCGGCCACGCGGGACATTGCCCAGTACAAGGACCTGGCCCCGGGCAACATGGAGTACGACACCAAGGGCAAGGTCTACGTGCGCGCCGCGTGGTTCCGGCCCCTGTTCGAATTCCCGGTCGAGCGCGTCCTCACATGGCTGTCTCAAGCCTACGGCGACGCCGAGCCTGCACGCTTTCGGGGCGTCGTCGCCACCGAAGGCACCGGCCTACCGGGCCGGATCGATCTGGAATTGCTCTCGACCCTGACGCGCGCCATCCACCGGGGCGCAGCCGTCAAGATTTCCTACCGCGCCTTGTCCAGCGGCCTGACCACCCGCGAGATCGTGCCCTTCGCGTTGGCCGACAGCGGCCTGCGCTGGCACCTGCGGGCCTTCGACCGGCGCAGCGGTGAGTTCCGCGACTTCGTGCTGGGCCGCTTCGACGACGCCAGCATTCTGCCGGGCGAAGTCGCCGACCACGAAACGCCCGCTCAGGACATCCAGTGGAACCGCATCACCGAGCTGGAACTCGTCCCGCATCCGGCCAACGTGCAGCACCCCGACACCATCGAAGCCGAGTACGGCATGGAAGGCGGCGTGCTGAAGGTGCGCACGCGCGCGGCGATGGCGGGCTACCTGCTGCGCCGCTGGAACGTGGACTGCACCGACGACCACAGCCTCAAGGGCGGCGAATACCACCTGTGGCTGCGCAACCGGCAGGCGCTCTACGGCGTCACCAACCTCGTCCTCGCGCCGGGCTACGGCGAAGGCAGCAAGGAATGGTGACGAACATGGCCCTCTGCTTCACCTCCGTCCCCAAGCACTTTCACGACCGAAAGGAGTTCCATCATGGCTAAGTCGCCCTCCAATCACGGCAAACAGTGGTCGCCTGCCGACGTCTCGCAGCTCAAGCAGCTCGCCAAGCAGAACACGCCCACGCGCGTCATCGGCCTGAAGATGGGCCGCACGGAAGACGCGGTGCGCGCCAAGGCGAGCGAAAACGATGTCTCGCTCAAACCAACCAACCAGTCGCCCTACAACCGGCGCAAGCCCTGAGCGGCACCCGGAACAAAGACGAAGGGGCGCGCCGTGCTGAAGCTCGAACAGATCCAGAAGAACGCAGCCATCTCGGGCTTGGAGCCTGGGCAGGTGGTGCGCATCGTCACGACCGAGCCTGTCGGCGACAACGCCCTCACCGTTTACTACAAGACCGCCGACGGCACGCTGCGCGAGCGGATGCTGTTCCGCACTGACGAGGCCAATCTGTCGCTGGCCGAGTCGGGCCGTCCTTGGGCCTTCGATGCGCCGGGCGATGCCTTCAAGCTCGCTGCTGAAGCCTACCGGATCAATCTGGCCCACCTGTTCGATCCGATGATGGCCGTCCACACCTCGAACGTGGAACCGTTGCCGCACCAGATCACGGCGGTCTATGAATCCATGCTACCGCGCCAGCCGCTGCGCTACGTGCTGGCCGACGACCCCGGCGCGGGCAAGACCATCATGGCGGGCCTGTTCATCCGCGAACTGCTGATGCGCGCCGACGCCAAGCGCGTGCTCATCGTCGCGCCCGGCTCGCTGGTCGAACAGTGGCAGGACGAAATGTTCGAGAAGTTCGGCCTGTCGTTCACGCTGTTCTCGCGCGAGCAGGTCGAGCAGTCCCGCAGCGGCAATCCCTTCGACGACTTCGACCTGCTGGTCGCCCGTGTCGATCAACTGGCGCGCTCCGAAGACCTGCAAGAAAAGCTCAGGCTCACGCAGTGGGATCTGGTCGTCGTCGATGAAGCCCACAAGCTCTCGGCCAACTACTTCGGCAACAAGGTCAACAAGACCAAGCGCTTCCTGCTTGGCGAGACGCTGGGAGCCATCACCCGCCACTTTCTGCTGATGACGGCCACGCCCCACAACGGCAAGGAGGAGGACTTCCAGCTCTTCATGTCGCTGCTGGATGCAGACCGCTTCTACGGCAAGTTCCGCGATGGCGCACACAAGGTCGACGTGGCAGACCTGATGCGCCGCATGGTCAAGGAAGACATGCTGCGTTTCGACGGCACGCGCCTGTTTCCCGAACGGCGCGCGTACACCGTCAACTACAAGCTCTCCGATCCGGAAGCCGCCTTGTACGCAGCAGTCACGGACTACGTGAAGACCGAGTTCGCCCGTGCTGACCAACTGGCTGATGGTGGCCGCAAAGGCACTGTCGGTTTTGCCTTGACCGCGCTGCAACGGCGGCTTGCCTCCAGCCCCGAGGCCATCTACCAGTCGCTCAAGCGCCGCCGCAACAAGCTCAAGCGCCGCGTCGAGGACGAAAAACTGCGCCAGCGTGGTCAGGCACTGGCAGAGACATTGAATGGCAGCAACGGCCTGCCCGAGGACATCTGGGACTCTGCCGATGACCTTCCCTCCGAGGACTATGAAGCGCTGGAAGAACGGTTGGTCGATCAGGCCACGGCCTCCCAGACCATCCCAGAACTCGAAGCCGAAATCATCATCCTCGAAGGGCTGGAAGAGCAGGCCCGGCAGGTCGTGCATTCCGGCCAAGACCGCAAATGGGACGAACTCTCTCGCCTGCTGCAAGACACGCCGGAGATGCACGACCCTCATCACACAGGTAGCGGGCGGCAGCGCAAGCTCATCATCTTCACTGAGCACCGCGACACGCTGAACTACCTCGCGGTCAAGATTCGCGGCCTCATCGGCAGTGAGGAAGCCGTGGTCATGATCCACGGCGGCGTCAAGCGCGAAGAGCGGCGTAAGGTGCAGGAACTGTTCCGCAACGATCCCGCAGCGCGCGTGCTGATCGCCACCGACGCGGCGGGCGAAGGCGTGAACCTGCAAAACGCCAACCTGATGGTCAACTACGACCTGCCGTGGAACCCCAACCGGCTGGAGCAGCGTTTCGGCCGCATCCACCGCATCGGCCAGACCGAGGTCTGCCACCTCTGGAACATGGTCGCCTCCGAAACCCGCGAGGGGGACGTCTTCCAGCGCCTGTTCGAGAAGCTCGAAGTCGAGCGCGCGGCGCTGGGCGGGCGCGTGTTCGACATCCTCGGCGAGGTGTTCGAGGAGAAAAGCCTCAAGGACTTGCTGATCGAGGCCATCCGCTATGGGGCCGACCCCGAGGTGCGCGCCCGCCTGCTTAAGAGGATCGAAGGCGCGCTCGACACCGATCACCTCGAAAACATCATCAAGCGCAACGCCCTGTGCGAAGAGGTGATGGACGAGAAGCGCCTGTTCGCCGTCAAGGAGGAAATGGAGAAGGCCGAGGCCCGCAAGCTCCAGCCTTTCTTCATCCGCGCCTTCTTCAACCAAGCCTTCGCGTCCTTGGGCGGCGAGCTGCGGTCACGCGAGCCGGGCCGCTTCGAAATCACCAACGTCCCCGCCATCATCCGCGAGCGCGACCGCCAAATCACGGGCAGGGATCGCCGCAACGCCGACCCCGTGCTGCGCCGCTACGAGCGCGTCTGCTTCGAGAAGCAGTACGTGCGCTTGACCGACCGTGTGGGCGCGCCGATGGCCAGCCTGCTGCATCCGGGCCACCCCCTGATGCAGTCGGTCACCGACATCGTGCTGGAGCAGCATCGCAACAAGTTGAAGCAAGGCGCGGTGCTGGTCGATCCGAGCGATTTGGGTGTTACGCCCAAGGTCATGTTCATCATCGACCACCGGGTCTTGGAAGGCCAAGACCCCAACCGTGTCGCCTCCCGCCGCATGCAGTTCGTCGAGATCGACGCCGCAGGCAACACCGTCAACGCGGGTTGGGCACCGCATCTGGACTTGGAACCGCTCGAAGCTCCTGACATGGCGCTGATCCAAGACGTGCTGGCCTCGCCGTGGATCGCCAAAGATCTGGAGCACGCGGCGCTCGCCCACGCGGGCAGCCACCTCGTGCCCGAACACTTCGATGAAGTGCGCTCGCGGCGCGAGAAGTCCGTGGACAAGACCTTGGCCGCCGTCCACGAACGGCTGGTCAAAGAGATCAACTTCTGGTCAGACCGCTACATCAAGCTGCAAGACGACATGGCCGCAGACAAGGACGTTCGCCTGACGCTGGAGAACGTGCGCCGCACCATCGACGACCTGACGGCACGCCGCCAGTCGCGCGAGAAGGAACTGCTGGCCATGCGCCATGTGGTCTCGGCCACGCCGGTCGTGCTGGGCGGCGCGCTCGTCATCCCGGCGGGCCTGCTGATGCAGCGCAAGGGCATCCCCGCCGAACAGGGCGGCTGGTCGGCGGACGCCGCTGCCCGCGCCCGTGTCGAGCAGATGGCCATGCGTGCGGTCATGGAGGCCGAGCGCGCGCTGGGCCATGACGTGATCGATGTCTCGGCGCAGAAGTGCGGCTGGGACGTGACCAGCCAGCCCAAGCCCGTGGATGGGCGCCTGACGACCACGCGCCACATCGAGGTGAAGGGCCGCGCCAAGGGCCAGTCCACCATCACGGTCACCCGCAACGAAATCCTCTACGGCCTGAACCAAGCGGACAAGTTCATCCTTGCCGTCGTGCTGGTGGACGGCAACAACCACGAAGGCCCGTTCTACGTGCGCCAGCCCTTCACGCAGGAGCCGGACTGGGCCACGACCAGTATCAACCTCGATCTGGGCCAGTTGCTGTCCAAGTCCGTCGCGCCGGAGGCGTCGCGGTGATGGCTGTCCACGCCCACAACGGAAAACGCCTCCGCGAGGGAGGCGTTGGGCCGGAGATGCGATCTCCGGTGTGGCATTCGGCACCCCAGAAAGAGAAACGCCCCTTGCGGGGCGTCGAGCCGAAGATGCTCTCCTCGGCGGGGTTAGTGCTACGAATTATGCCGCCGGTCGCCACCCCTGTCAACCGGGGTGTTGCGCCTGCCTCGCGGAGGTGCGGCCCATGACCCGGGTCGTCGCCTACGTGGACGGCTTCAACCTGTACTTTGGCCTCAAGGCCAAGGGCTGGAAGAAGCACTACTGGCTCGACCTGAACGGGCTGGCAACCTCGTTGCTGAAGCCCGGCCAGACGCTGGCGGGCGTCCACTACTTCACCTCGCGCATCCGGGCCAACGGTCGCAACGTCGCCGACATGCAGCGGCAGTCCGACTACCTCGACGCGCTGGCGACCTTGCCGTCGCTCACCATCCACTACGGGCACTACCTGCAAAAAAGCAGGCACTGCCACAGCTGCGGCGCGCAGTGGATGGACTACGAAGAGAAGATGACCGACGTCAACATCGCCATGCAACTGCTGGCTGATGCCTTCGACGACCACTTCGACACTGCCTTGGTGATCTCCGCCGACAGCGACCTGACCACGCCGGTGCGACAGGTGCGTGCCCGGTTCCCGGCCAAGCGCGTCATCGTCGCCCAGCCGCCGGGCCGCAACTCGGTGCAACTCGCGGGCACGGCCACGGCGGCCTTCACCATCAGCGAAACGAAGGTGCGCCAGAGCCAGTTGCCCGCTGCGGTGGCCACGGCCAGCGGGTACGTGATCCACCGCCCCGCGCATTGGCGATAGGAGGATGTCATGACCCACCACGACATCTTCGACTCGCTGACCCGCAACGCCTTCGACTTCTTGGAGCGCGGCATCGCGGAGTTCGACCAAACGCCCAAGTATTCCGTCATCCACTTCTGCGCGGCGGTGGAGATGCTGCTCAAAGCGCGGCTGATGAAGGAGCACTGGTCGCTGATCGTCTCCAAGCCCGAGCAGGCCAACCTCGCCAAGTTCATGGCCGGGGACTTCATCTCGGTCACGCTGGAGGATTGCAGGGCACGGATTCGTGATGTCGCGGGCGAGGACATCGGCGACGAAGCCTACGGCAGCTTCCGCGCGCTGGCGAACCATCGCAACAAGATGGTTCACTTCTTCCACAACGGGCTGGAGAACGACGAAAAGGCCAAGGCGCAGATCGTCGCCGAGCATTGCCGCTCGTGGTTTCACCTGCACCGCTTGTTGAATAGATGGAACGGCTACTTCCACGACTTCGCCACTGAAATCGCCCACGCGGATCGGGCGATGAAGGGACATCGGCAATACTTGGCCGCCAAGTTCAAGGCGCTCAAGCCCGAGCTAGACGCCGCGCGCAAAGCGGGCTGCACGCCAAAAGCATGCAGCGCCTGCGGCTTCAAGGCAGCCATCCCCGACGACTTTGACGACCAGATCGCCTCGCTGCGCTGTCTGGTGTGCGACCACGTTGAAACGCAGGTCGAACTCGAATGTCCGCATTGTGGCGAACCCGTCGTCATTGCGACCGAGGGCTACGCAACCTGCGAGCACTGCGGGGAAGGAATCGAGCCGGAGCATCTGGTGGATGTGCTGACGGATCACGATGCAGCGCACATCGGCATCAAGGACGGGGATGACCGTTGGGAGCCTGCCAACTGCGGCAGTTGCGAGGGCTACCACACGGTGGTCAGGCGCGGCGACCACTACTTCTGCGCGAACTGCTTCGACATCTCGGACGGCATCGAGCAGTGCCAGTGGTGCAACGAATACAACACCGGCGATATGGAACACAGTTACTCGGTCGGCTGTAGCCAATGCGATGGCAAGGTCGGCTGGGAGAAGGACGACTAAATGAACAACAACATCAAAACACCAAAGAAGCTCATCGAAGTCGCCCTGCCGCTCGATGCGATCAACAAGGCCGCCGCGCGCGAAAAATCCATCCGCCACGGCCACCCCAGCACAATGCACCTGTGGTGGGCGCGGCGTCCGCTGGCGGCGGCGCGAGCGGTCATCTTTGCGCAAATGGTCAACGACCCCGGCTACCAGCAGGGCGGCGGCTTCCGCTACGGCGTCAACAAGGAAAAGGCGCAGGCCGAGCGCGAGCGGCTGTTCAAGATCATCGAAGACTTGGTGCAGTGGGAGAACACCAACAACGAGGAAGTGCTGGAACGTGCCCGCGCCGAAATCCGCCGCTCGTGGCGCGAGGTCTGCGAGTTGAACAAAGGCCACTCGCAAGCCGCCGAACTGTTCAACCCCGACAAGCTTCCCGCCTTTCACGACCCCTTTGCAGGCGGTGGCGCGTTGCCTCTGGAAGCGCAGCGCCTTGGGCTGGAGAGCTATGCCTCCGACCTCAACCCCGTGGCCGTCACCATCAACAAGGCCATGATCGAAATCCCGCCGCGCTTCGCGGGTCGCGCGCCGGTGGGGCCACGGCCTGCGGGTGAACGGCAGACCCGGTTGCATGAGGATTGGTCTGGGGCCAGGGGGCTGGCCGAGGACGTGCGCCGATACGGCGCGTGGATGCGCGCCGAGGCAGAGAAGCGCATCGGCCATCTGTACCCGCAGGTGGAAGTCACCGCCGAGATGGTGAAGGAGCGGCCCGACCTCAAGCCGCTGTTGGGCCAGAAGCTCACGGTCATCGCGTGGCTGTGGGCGCGCACGGTGAAAAGCCCCAACCCGGCGTTCAGCCATGTGGACGTGCCGCTGGCCTCCACCTTCATCCTCAGCAGCAAGGAAGGCAAGGAAAACTGGGTGCAGCCCGTGGTGGAAGGCGGCAGCTATCGCTTCACGGTGAAGGTGGGTGCGCCACCGGAAGCGGCGAAAAACGGGACGGCAGCAGGGAAGCGCGGAGGCTTCTACTGCCTGATGTCTGATTCGCCCATTGACTACAAGTACATTCGTGCAGAGGGCACTGCTGGCCGCATGGGAGCCAAGCTCATGGCCGTCGTCGCCGAAGGCGCGCGAGGCCGTATCTATCTCGCTCCGACCATCGAACAGGAAATCGTTGCGCAGCATGCACAGCCCGAATGGAGGCCGGATGTAAAGCTGCACGGCAAATGTCGAGTGAGCGTCAGCAACTACGGGCTTGATGTTTACGGCGACCTCTTTACCCCGCGCCAACTGTTGGCGCTGACCACGCTCTCCGGTCTAGTGAGCGAGGCCATCGCCAAGGTCAAAGCCGACGCGTTGGCGGCTGGAATAGCCGACGACGGTCGTAGCCTCGATGAGGGAGGTTCTGGTGCCACTGCGTATGCGCAGGCAATTGGGGTGTATGTAGCGTTTGCGATTAGCCGAACCGCAGATCGTGGCTCGACGATTTGCTCGTGGGACAGTAGCCCGAAGATGGAGGCACTACGCAACACGTTCGGTCGGCAAGCCATCCCAATGACGTGGGACTTTGCGGAAGGAAATCCCTTCTCGGAGTCCAGCGGAAACTGGATGTTCAATATCGAGTGGGGCGTGAAGGCTGTTCAACTGTTCCCTGCCAGAGCAAGGGGAAGTGTTGCTCAACAGGACGCGCAGACGCAAACGACCAGCAAGAACAAACTTGTTTCTACTGATCCTCCGTACTACGACAACATCGGGTACGCCGACTTGTCGGACTTTTTCTATGTATGGTTGCGTCGAGGACTTAGGCCGGTCTTTCCTGACCTGTATGCCACTTTGGCAGTGCCGAAGGCCGAGGAGCTCGTAGCGACGCCGTTCCGACACGGCAATAAGGAAAAGGCTGAGGCATTCTTTCTCGATGGCATGAAGCTGGCAATGCACAGCCTTGCCGAGCAGGCTCATCCGGCTTTTCCGGTCACGATCTACTACGCGTTCAAGCAATCTGAGACCAAGGATGAGACAGGCACTTCCAGCACCGGCTGGGAGACCTTTCTTCAAGCTGTGCTCGATGCCGGCCTATCGATCACCGGCACCTGGCCAATGAGAACTGAGATGGGCAACCGGATGGTCAGCGCCGGCACAAATGCGTTGGCATCCAGCATCGTTTTGGTTTGCCAGAAGCGCACTAAAGATGCGCCGACGGTCAGCCGCCGCGAGTTCATCCGCGAACTCAATGCCGTGCTGCCCGAGGCGCTGGACGAGATGACGCGCGGCGGCGTCAATTCGCCGGTCGCGCCGGTAGACTTGTCGCAAGCCATCATTGGCCCCGGCATGGCCATCTTCAGCCAATACGCCGCCGTGCTGGAAGCCGACGGCACGCCCATGAGCGTGCGCACCGCGCTGCAACTCATCAACCGCTTCCTCGCCGAGGACGACTTCGACCACGACACGCAGTTTTGCCTGCACTGGTTTGAGCAGCAAGGCTGGGCCACCGGCAAGTACGGCGATGCCGATGTGCTGGCCCGCGCCAAGGGCACCAGCGTCGGCGGCCTGCAAGCCAGCGGTGTGGTGGAGTCAAGCAAGGGCGATTTGCGCCTGCTCAAGTGGGCTGAAATGCCGCGCGACTGGCAGCCAGAGAAGGACACACGGCTCCCGGTGTGGGAGGCGCTGCATCAACTGATCCGCGCCCTGAGCCAAGACGGCGAATCCGGTGCAGGCGACCTGCTGGCCCGTATGCCCGCTCGCGCCGAACCCATCCGCGCGCTGGCCTACCGCCTTTACACCCTGTGCGAACGCAAGGGCTGGGCGGAAGAAGCGCGCGCCTATAACGAACTGGTCACTGCGTGGAGCGCCATCGAACAGGCTGCTGGCGAGGCGGGCGTGCTCGGCTCGCAAGGTCAACTGGAAATCTGAGGGGAAGAACATGGCATTGAAACCTTGGCGCGAAATCGCGGAGCCGCACTCCGATGTGCGGGAAGGCAAGTTCCAGCAGGCCGAATTCGCCGCCGACCTGTCGCGCGTGCATGCGGGCACGGCCAACGCGGAATACCAGAACCCGGCGCTGTTCTTCCAGCGCACCTTCATCACCGAAGGCATGCGGCTGTTGCTGGATTCCGTGGTCAAGCGCCTTGCGGGTCAGGGCGGCGACCCGGTCATTCAGCTTCAAACCGCATTCGGCGGCGGCAAGACGCACACCATGCTGGCGGTCTATCACCTCGCCAAGGGCGAGGCAACGGCCAGCGACTTGCAGGGCGTGCCCGCCATCCTCGACGCGGCGGGCGTGACCGAACTGCCCAAGGCACGCATCGCCGTGCTCGACGGCATCAAGTCCTCGCCCAACCAGCCGGTCGTCAGGGATGGGCAGAGCATCCGCACGCTGTGGGGCGACTTGGCATGGCAGTTGGGCGGGGCCGAGGGCTTCAAGCTCGTGGCGGATGCCGACGCTTCGGGCACCTCGCCGGGCAAGGAGGTGCTGGCCGACCTGCTAGGCCGTTACGCGCCCTGCGTCATCCTGATCGACGAGCTGGTGGCCTACGTGCGCCAGTTCGAGGAAGGCAAGGCGCTTTCGGGCGGCACCTTCGATTCCAACCTGAGCTTCGTGCAGGCGCTGACCGAAGCCCTGAAGGCGGTGCCGACCGCCGTGCTGCTGGCCTCCTTGCCGGAATCCGCGAAGGAAGCAGGCAGCCAGCGCGGCGAGAAGGCGTTGGCGGCGCTGGCGCACTACTTCGGGCGCATTCAGGCGCTGTGGAAGCCGGTCGCCACCGAGGAGGCGTTCGAGATCGTGCGCCGCCGCCTCTTCAGCAACATCAACGACAAGTTGGCGATGGAGTCTGTCTGCCGCTCGTTCGCGGACTACTACATCGAGAACCGCGACGACTTCCCGCAGGAAACGCAGGACAGCAAGTATCTGGAGCGGCTGACGCACGCCTACCCGATCCACCCCGAGGTGTTCGACCGCCTGTACGAGGACTGGTCAACGCTGGACAACTTCCAGCGCACGCGCGGCGTGCTGAAGTTGATGGCGAAGGTGATCCACCGGCTGTGGAAGGACGGCAACAACGACCCGCTGATCATGCCCGGCAGCTTTCCGCTGATGGATGCGGACACGCTGAACGAGGCGCTGTACTACCTGCCGCAGGGCTGGACGCCTGTGATCGAGCGTGACGTGGACGGCGAGCGGTCGGAGACGTGGGAGATCGAGAACAAGGACACGCGCTTCGGCAGCGTGCAAGCCTGCCGGCGTGCAGCGCGCGCCATCTTCCTCGGCAGCGCGCCCAGCACGTCCAACCAAGGCGTACGCGGCTTGGAACTGGAGCGCGTGATCCTGGGCGTGGCCCAGCCAGGCCAGCAGCCCAATCTGTTCAAGGATGCGCTGCGGCGCTTGGGCGACCGGTTGCACTACCTGAACGCCGCCAACAACCGCTTCTGGTTGGACACGCGCCCGAACCTGCGGCGCGAGATGGAAGAACGCAAGCGCCGCTTTCAGGACAGGGAGGACGTGTTTCCCTCGATCCGCGAGCGCGTGCAGCGCAGCTTTGCCAGCGGCGTGTTCGGCGGCATCCACATCTTCACCGGCAGCGGCGACGTGCCCGACGACTGGGCGTTGCGGCTGGTGGTGCTGCCACCGGATGCAGCTTTCAGCAAGAGCGGCCAGAGCCTCGCCATCGAACGCGCGACCGAGATTCTGAAGAAGCGCGGCGACCAGCCCCGCTTCAAGCAGAACCGGCTGATCTTCGTGGCGGCGGACTACGACAGCGTGAGCCGCCTGAAGGATCACGTTCGCTCGCACCTCGCGTGGCGCAGCATCGTCGGCGACTACAAGGACAACCGCATCGTCCTCGACAACCTGATGGCCAAGCAGGCGCAGGCCAGTCTGGATCAGGCCGAGGAAACGGTGCGGCGCATGATCCGCGAAACCTACAAGTGGCTGGTCGCGCCGGTGCAGGAGGCACGGCCCGGCAAGGGGTTGTCCGACGTGAAGTGGGAGCATTTCCCGCTCAACCCCGGCGCTGCCAACTGGTCGCAGGAAATCGAGCGCGTGCTCAAGGAAAACGAACTGCTCATCAGCGAGTGGGCACCCATCCATCTGGCCAAGGTGCTGAAGGACTGGTTCTGGAAGGACGACGCGAAGGACGCCAGCGCCCTCAACGTGTGGCAGCAGAGTTGCCAGCAGCTCTACCTGCCGCGCCTGAAGGACGACACGGTGTTCCAGATCACGATGGGCGCGGGTGCGGAAAGCCGCGAGTTTTTCGGCTTCGCGCAAGGCAAGGAAACGGACAGCGGCAAGCTGCGCTACGTCGGGTTCAGCTACGGCAAGCGCACCTCGCTGATCATGGATTCGTCGCTGCTGCTGATCGAACCGAACACCGCAGCGGCCTATATGGAAGCCCTGCGCGCGGCCGAGGAGGCATCGCGCGCCAGTGCCACCAATGCAGGCGGCGCGGCAAGTGGTGGAACGACGGTCTTGGTGACGGGCGACGGCAAAGCGCCGCCGCGCGTCGAGGACTCCGGCGCGGGCGGGTTCCCGGCTGCTGGTGCGGCAAGCGCCAAGAAGCAGTTCTACGCCAGCATCGACCTCGATCCGATTCAGGCCAAGCGGCAGTTTGCCGACGTGGTGGACGAAGTGGTGCAGCAGTTCACCCTGCGTCCCGGCGTGAAGGTGCGGATCGCCATCGAGATTCAGGCCGAATCCCCGACCGGCTTCGACGACGGCCTTCAGCGCGCCGTGAAGGAGAACTGCAACGTGCTGAAGTTCAAGAGCGCGGAATTCGAGGCGGGTGAATGAGCGCGCCCAAGGTCTTCGTCAGCCACGCCAGCGAGGACAAGGATCGCTTCGTCGTCGAATTCGCCCGACGCTTGCGCGAGAACGGCGTCGATGCATGGCTCGACCAGTGGGAGATGAAGCCGGGCGACAGCCTAGTGGACAAAATCTTCGAGGAAGGGCTGAAGGAAGCGCGGGCGGTCATCGTCGTCTTGTCCACGGTCAGCGTCCAGAAGCCTTGGGTTCGGGAGGAACTGAACACGTCGGTGGTCAACCGCATCAGTCGTGGAACCCGCTTGATCCCGGTGGTCATCGACGATTGCGAAGTGCCTGAAAGCCTGCGATCCACCATCTGGCAGAAGGTCGATGACCTCGCCGACTACAACCAGAGCTTGCAGCGCATCCTGTCGGCGATCTTCGACGTGGACGACAAGCCGACCATCGGCCAACCGCCCGCCCGGTTCTCCGGGCCAGCGCCCTTGATTTCTGGTTTGACGCGGGTCGATGACTTGGCCTTGCGCGTCATTGCCCGAATCCAGATTGACGAGGACGCAGGTCTGGTGGACTGGGAGCGGCTGCGCGCAGAACCGGCCCTCCAAGACGTGCCGGAACAGGAGCTTCTCGACTCGCTGGACATTCTCGAACAGCACTACTACATCAAGATCGGGCGCGTTCTCGGCGCGCCGCTGTCACATGTCGTGCTGACAGACTACGGCTTTCAGGAGTTCGCGCAGGCGTATGTCGATGGCTATCAGGACGTGGTTGGCCGGATTGCCGCGCTGCTGGTCAACGAAAACGTCCGCCAGAATGAGGAATTGGCAACGCGCGTCGGCAAGCCCTGTGCATTCGTCGATTTCGTGCTGAACCTGCTGGAAAGCAACAATCACATCAAGGTGTCCAAGTACATGGGCGGCCAGTCCCATGTGTGGGAGGTCTCTGCATCGCTGCGTCGGGCGATCCAGCAGGCGCAATAAACCGATGCGGGGAAAGCACGATGGGAAAACTGATCGATGGGGACGATGGACTGCCTGCCGAGGAAGTGGGCGTCTGGGCCAAAGAGAAGCACGACTACCTGTGCCGCTACATCGACATTTCGCGCAGCACCCGCGCGAAGTTTCTTGGCCCCGGCAAGGCTGGCGCGACCTACATCGATCTGTTCTGCGGGCCGGGCCGATGCAAGGTGCGGGACTCCGGCGAGTGGATTGACGGCGGTGTCGTCGCCGCGTGGAAGAAGAGCAAGGAAGGCAACGCGCCGTTCTCGCAGGTCTTCATCGGCGACCTCGATGCCCAGCGGCGTCAAGCCGCCGCAACCCGCCTGCGCAACTTGGGCGCACCAGTGGTCGAGGTGGACGGTGCCGCTGTCGATGCCGTGAAAACGGTGACCGCCCAGCTCAACGCCTACGGCCTGAACTTCGCGTTTCTCGATCCCTTCGATCTGGCGGCCTTGAACTTCGACATCATCGTCGCCCTGTCATCGCTCACGCGCATCGACATGCTGGTTCACATCAGCCAGATGGACTTGCAGCGCAACGTCGTGACCTACGCGACTACCGAGAACTCGCCGTTCGACACCTTCGCACCGGGATGGCGCGACAAGGTTTCCACCCTTCAGGGGCAGCAAGAACTCCGGCTGCAGATATTCCAGTTCTGGCGCGACAAGGTGGCGGGCCTCGGCGTGTGGCCTTCCACCGACATGAAATTGCTGACCGGAGCAAAGAACCAGCCGCTGTACTGGCTGCTGCTTGCGGCCAAGCACGAACTCGCCCACAAGTTCTGGGCCACGGCATCGAACGTCGAAGGCCAAGGCGCGTTCAATTTCTAAGGTTGCGCGGCCGCTTCCGGGTAGTCGTCCCATGTGCGGCCACGGAAGACGCGACCGTTCGCCTTCTTGTGGCGCTTGACGCCGTCCGCGCCCCAGCCGCCCCACTGCTTGAAGAAGAACGCCGCGCCAGCGGCCTCGGCCTGCACCTGCACGTTCGCCACCCACTCCTCGCGCATCGGGCGCGCCTTGTGACCTGATTCACCGCCGACGATGACCCAATGGATGTCGCGCAGATTGATGCGGCCCAAGTCTTCCAGCAACGGCTCCACCGATAGGAAACGGATGTGCGCATCCACCTTGCGCAGGTGGTCGATGCGTGGCACGCCGTACTTCTTGTCCTCCACCGATACGCCCAGCCACACGTTCTGCGGGCAAGCCCGGCGCGCGAAATACTCCGGCAGGCGCTCGGCGCGCTTGGTGAGGATTTGGTAGGTGTGCTGCGGCGTGCCCTCGATGATCGAGAACACACGGTCGAGGAACTTGTCCGAAACAGCCTCGTGGAACAGGTCGCTCATGCTGTTGACGAAGTACGTGGTGGGCTTCTTGCGCAGCAGCGGCTGCTCTAGCCGGTTCTCATGCACGGTGAGCTTGAACTCGTTCTCGTAGCCAGGCGCGCCCATCGCGTGCAGCCGCCGCGCCATCACTTCGGCATAGCAGTTCTTGCAACCCGGCGAGACCTTGGTGCAGCCGGTGGTGGGGTTCCACGTCTGCTCCGTCCATTCGATGGTTGATTGCGTTGCCATACGGCCTCCTATGTCATTGCGGCGCAGCGCCCGACGAGCGGGCCTGCGCGTTTTCGGACGCGAAGGCGTCCACCAAGCGGGATAGCGCCGAGCGCACTTGACCCAACTTCGGGTCGGCCAAGGACTCGCGCACCCGGTTGTCGAGCTGTTCCGCCGACGGTGCCGCTTCGCCCTCGGCGGTATGCACCAGACGCATACAGCGGTTGATTACGCTGATCGGCGGACTGGCCTTGCCCCGCTCGTACTTGCTCACCATCGACTGATCGACCTCCAGCAGATCGGCAAATTCCTTCTGGCTGCGCCCATTGCGCGCCGCCCGGATCAGTTCTTCAACGCTCTCGAAAGCCACGATCTTGCCATCCAGAAAATGCACTTGAGGCATAGTTTAGAGCGTGTTAGGCACTTTTGATAATTGGAACCATGCTGACAAGCATGAGCATGGCAAAGACGACAAAGTGCAGGCCTGCCAGTGTTTCAGGCAGGCG
>Ga0209738_10000063_pt1 | contig 24255 bp, 22 predicted proteins | sample TergutNc150P5_FD_187289 | JGI IMG/M metagenome (GOLD analysis project Ga0209738, IMG submission 187289) | Nasutitermes corniger P5 segment gut microbial community from laboratory colony in Florida, USA - Nc150 P5 (SPAdes) (version 2) | ecosystem: Host-associated > Arthropoda: Insects >...
CCTTGGGGCTGGTAAAGGGGTGGTGCACGGCGACCCAGCGCGCGTCTTCCTCGTCGTATTCGAACATCGGGAAATCCACCACCCACAGCGGCGCCCAGCGGTCTTCGAACAGGCCGTGGGCTTTGCCGAAATCGCCCAGGCCGATTTTCAGCCGCAGCGCGCCGATGGCGTCATTGACGATTTTTTCCTTGTCCGCGCCGAAGAAGATCACGTCGCCCGGCTGTGCGCCGGTGCGCGCCACGATGGCGGCCAGCGCCGCGTCGTGCAGGTTCTTGACGACCGGCGATTGCAGGCCCGCGCGCAGTTGATCGGGCGCCGCGTCCAGCGCGTTGACCTTGATCCACGCCAGCCCCTTGGCGCCGTAAATCTTGACGAATTCGGTGTATTGGTCGATTTCGCCGCGGCTGATTGCCGCACCGCCGGGCACGCGCAGCGCTACCACGCGGCCGCCGCGCGCATTGGCGGGGGCGGAAAACACCTTGAAGTCCACGTCCTTCATCACGTCGGTCAGATCGGTGAATTCGAGCTTGACGCGCAAATCCGGTTTGTCCGAGCCGAAGCGCCGCATCGCCTCCTGATAGGTCATGATGGGGAACGCGCCCAGATCGACGTTCAGTTGCGTCTTGAACACCTGCACGATCATGGCCTCGAAGATGGCGCGGATTTCAGCTTCTTCCAGAAACGATGTTTCGCAGTCGATCTGCGTGAACTCGGGCTGGCGGTCGGCGCGCAGGTCTTCGTCGCGGAAGCACTTGGTGATTTGGTAGTAGCGGTCGTAGCCGGCCACCATCAGCATCTGCTTGTAGAGCTGGGGCGATTGCGGCAGCGCGTAGAACTGCCCGTCATGCACGCGGCTGGGCACCAGATAGTCGCGCGCGCCTTCGGGCGTGCTCTTGCCCAGCATGGGCGTTTCAATGTCGATGAAGCCGTGCGCGTCCAGAAAATTGCGCACCTGAATCGCTACCTTGTAGCGCAGCATCAAATTGCGCTGCATGTAAGGCCGGCGCAGGTCCAGCACCCGGTGCGTCAGGCGCGTGGTCTCCGACAGGTTCTCGTCGTCGGGCTGGAACGGCGGCGTCACCGACGGGTTGAGCACCGTCAGTTCGTGGCACAGCACCTCGATCTGGCCGCTCTTGAGCGCATCGTTGACCGTGCCTTCGGGCCGCGCGCGCACCAGTCCCTTGACCTGGATGCAGAACTCGTTGCGCAAGTCCTCGGCGACCTTGAACATGTCGGGCCGGTCGGGGTCGCACACCACTTGCACGTAACCTTCGCGGTCGCGCAGGTCGATGAAGATCACACCGCCGTGGTCGCGCCGCCGGTTGACCCAGCCGCACAGAGTCACGCTCTGGCCGGTCAACGCCTCGGTCACCAGACCGCAGTAATGGGTTCGCATGGGCATGGTTGAAATACTCTTTTCTTGATGAGATGCAAAGGAATCAGGAATGGGGGAGCGCGGGCGGCGCGTGGCCATGCTCAGCTGCATGGCCGACGGCATGACCGGCACTGCCGGGGACTACCACGCCCATCGAAATGACGTACTTGAGCGCCTCATTGACGCCCATGTGCAACTCGATCACGTCGGCGCGCGGCACCAGCAGGAAAAACCCCGACGTCGGGTTGGGCGTGGCGGGCACGAATACGCTGACGAAATCACCGGCGGCCTGGCCGGCCGAATGCGCGGCCAACTGCTCGGCCACCTCGCCCGCCGGCACGCCGGTCAAAAACGCAATCGTCCACGTATCGTGGTGCGGATAGCGCACCAGCAGCGCCTTGGAAAACGCCTGCCCCGACCCGGAAAACAGCGTGTCGGAAACCTGCTTGACGCTCGAATAAATGCTGCGCACCACTGGGATGTGCGTCATCAGCCGGTCCCACTGGCGCAGCCACCATTGGCCGACCATGTTCGCCACGAACAGCCCGGTGGCCAGAATCACGATCGCCACCAGCACCACGCCCAGCCCCGGCACTTGCCGCAGCGCGTCGGCGGTAACGGCAAAGCCCGGCGGCAGCGGCTTGGCCAGCGCCGTCAGCACCCAGTCGAAAATGCCGTCCAGAATCCCGACCAGCCACAGCAGCACCCACACCGTCACGCCCATGGGCAGCCACACGACCAGGCCGGTGATGAAGTATTGCCGCAGGCGGGACATCATGGGTCGCGGTGCCTCGATCAGCCGCCGGAAGCCGTGCCGCCCGATGAGGACGGCGTTGACGGCGGCGCAGATGGCGCGGCCGCGCCGGAGGACGCGCTGCCGCTGCCGGCATGGCTGGCCGAATCGCTCTTGGCTTCAGACTTGGCCGCGTCGCCTTTGGCATGGCCGGACTGTTCGGCATGGCCGTTGTGATCCGGGGACGAACCGGGGACGGACGTACCGCCGCTGCCGCCGCGGAAATCGGTCACATACCAGCCCGTGCCCTTGAGCTGGAAGCCCGCCGCCGTCACCTGCTTTTGAAACGTCGGCTTGCCGCACTGCGGGCAAACCGTGAGCAGCGGATCGGACATTTTTTGCAGCACGTCCTTGGCATAGCCGCAGGACGCGCACTTGTAAGCATAGATAGGCATGGCAAAGCCGCAGAGTACACGCGCCAGGAATGGCGCGGAAAACTCTCTATTTTAAGCCCTTGCGCGCGCGGGTGTGCACAGATGTGGCGCCAAGCTACGGCGTGCTCATCGACGGCGTTGCTGCCGATAGGTGGCAAGCGCTTTTCCGCTACCTGCTACAAGCAGCACGACGGCTTTACGGTACCGGCGTTGCGCGACACGCCAGCTCCCGCGTGCCGGGGCGGCGACCTGATGCCGCGTAGGTAAACGCATGTGCTTCCAGGTGATGCGCGACTTGGGCAGTACAGCCCGTCCGCCCCGATGGGCTTGTAGGGGGAAACTGGTCGATATGTTTACGTTGGAGTAATGTTCCGGTATAATTTTAAACACAGTAAATATTTATTGTGTCAATTATTGATTTTTCTGGAGGGATAGGGTGTATGGTTTTGCCTTTTGTTGCCACTGTGTTGCTGGGGGGCTTGGGGGTATGGATTGGGTTTGTTATGGTGAAAATTGGAATTTACATGGGAAATAATCCGGAATCATTAGGGATGTGGGCGATTTATTGGCTTTTGATTTTTGTTCTGCCGCTGATATTTGCTATATATATTTATAACCACGACTCAAAAAAATGGGGAATAGTGCTCGTTGTGGTTACATTATTGGTGCTCGCCCGTGTTTTGGCGGGAATGTTTTTTATTAAAACTGATGAAATGGAAAATTCTAAACCACAATCAAACTTGTCTGACAAAAATAAAAAAGATGATAGACCTAGTAAGTATGTTTCTGTTTTTTGATGGGTGTGATGGGTGTTTTGGTTGTATTCTTTTTGTATGAGATATATCATGGTCTTGCGACTGGCGTGATGAACTTGCCGTCGAAGCATGGAGAATATGTTGTTTTGTATGCAAGCAAGCCTGCTGAATTTATAGAGAACTTGATAATATTTTTTGGCTATGTTTGTTTTTTGGCTTGCGTGTGTTGGTCGCTCTTTAAAAAAATGAAATAGTTTATCCTGTCCGCAGTCCTTGTGTTCTGAAATAATTGAATGAACGAATTAAAGCAGAACACAAAGAACAATTGCCCGTTGAACAAAAGATAAGACTTTTCTATTACGCCAATCGCTCCTGCCACGCGGATGGAAGCAGGCCGCCCAGGTAATACAAAATGTGCGCGGGGCGGAATGCGGGGGTATCGGCGGTTTGCGTTTGCAAAAAGCCCCATAACGCTTTGGCCTGATCGCCGCTCAAGATACCGCGTTCAGTGGCGGCGTCGAGCAGAGGACGGGTGAGGTTCATGGCTTATCGCGGTCGCTGGTTTTTGGCGCGATCCCATAACGATGGATGCGCGTGTGCGGTCAGGGAGCTATTGTGACAAAAGCGATTCGGCGAAGATGCCGATGAGGCCGGCCATCAGTCCGGTGCGTGGGCCGTGCCGGCATCGCGCCCAAGTTTGGAGAAACCGCGTGGGGGTGTGCGTGCGCCGCACCCCACGCGGTCATAGCGACTCGAGAGGGTTTTTAAACAGCTACTGGAACGCCGCGCAGGCGGGCCAACACGGTTTGGCGCCGGTGCAACGCCAGTACGGCGTCGAGCGAAGGCGTGTGCGGCGAACCCATGACCAGTACGCGCGCGGGCATGGCCAGTTGCGGCATTTTCAGACCCTGCGCGGCGAGCGTGGCTTTGATGGCGGCGGCGATGCTGGGCACGTCCCACGCCGCGTTTTCAAGCTGATCTGCCAGTTGCGCGATGGCCGGGCGCACGGCGGCGGTGACGTGTTGGGCCAGGTCTTGGGCGCTGGGGTGTACGTCGGCGTAAAACGCCTGCGCCCAGTCGGCCAGCATGACGGTGGTTTCGCACCGGTCTTTGAACAAGCCGCAGATGGCGGGCAGCCGCTCGTCGGCGGCGATGCCGCGCTTTTGCAGTTGCGCGGCCGCCAGCGGGGCCAGCGCGTCGCCGGTCATGGCTTTGAGGTGCTGGGCGTTGACCCAGCGCAGTTTGGCCTCGTCGAATTGGGCAGCGCTGCGGCCCAGGTGGTCCAGGTCGAACCACGCCAGGAATTGCTCGCGGCTGAAGATTTCGTCGTCACCGTGGCTCCAGCCCAGGCGCGCGAGGTAGTTGATCATGGCATCGGGTAGAAAGCCTTCGTCGCGGTATTGCGTGACGGGCTTGGCGCCGTTGCGCTTGCTCATTTTTTCGCCCTGCTCGTTGAGGACGGTGGGCAGGTGCGCGTAAACCGGCGGCTGCGTGCCCAGCGCGTGGAAGATGTTGATCTGGCGCGGCGTGTTGTTGACGTGGTCGTCGCCCCGGATGACGTGGGTGATGCCCATGTCCATGTCATCGACGACGACGCAGAAGTTGTAGGTGGGAGTGCCGTCGGGCCGGGCGATGACGAGGTCATCGAGTTCGGCGTTGCTGATCTCGACGCGGCCCTTGACTTTGTCGTCCCAGGCCACTACGCCATCGGGCGGGTTGCGAAAGCGCAGCACGGGTTTGACGTCCGGCGGCACCGGCGGCAGGGTTTTGCCCGGTTCGGGCCGCCAGGTGCCGTCGTAGCGCGGTTTTTGTTTGGCGGCGAGCTGGCGTTCGCGCCGCGCGTCCAGTTCCTGTTGCGACATGTAGCACGGGTACGCCAGCCCGCGCTCGACCAGTCCGGCCAGCACTTCGCGGTAGCGCGCCATGCGCTGCATCTGGTAGTACGGCCCTTCGTCGTGGTCAAGGCCCAGCCACGTCATGCCTTCCAGAATGACATCGACGGCGGCCTGGGTGGAGCGTTCCAGATCGGTGTCCTCAATGCGCAGGACGAAGTCGCCTTTTTGTGAGCGCGCATAGGCCCACGGATAGAGCGCTGAGCGGATGTTGCCCAGATGGATGAAGCCGGTGGGCGACGGCGCAAAGCGCGTGCGCACGCGCTGGGGTTGGGTATGGGTTGAGTCGGTCATGTCAATGCAAATCCAGGCAAGTGTCCAGCCCGCGCGCCAGATCGGTTTGTATGTCGCCGGGGTGTTCCAGCCCCACGGCCAGCCGGATCAAGCCTTGGGTGACGCCGGCGGCCTGGCGCTGTTCTTCCGTCAGGCGTCCGTGCGAGGTGCTGGCCGGGTGGCAGATGATGGTTTTGACGTCGCCCAAATTGGTGGCGATGCTGGCCACGCGCGTGCTGTCGATGACGTGAAAGGCGCGCTGGCGCCCTTGTTCGGGCGTGGCGCTTTTGACGCTGAAGGCGATGACCGCGCCACCGCAGCCGCCTTGCTGCGCCATGGCCAGCGCGTGCTGCGGGTGCGAGGGCAGGCCGGGGTAGAACACGCGGTCGATGGCCGGGTGGCTCTCCAGCCATTGGGCGATTTGCAGCGCGTTGCGGCTTTGCGCCTGCATGCGCATGGTCAGCGTTTCCATGCCCTTGTGCACGACCCAGGCGTTGAAGGGCGCGAGCGTCATGCCCGCGGTGCGGTTGAGCAGCGCGAGCTTGTCTTCGACCAGCGTCTGGCTGGCGCAAATCGCGCCGGCCATGACGCGGCCTTGCCCGTCCAGATATTTGGTGCCGGAATGGACTACCAGATCGGCGCCCAGCGCCAGCGGCTTTTGCAGCGCAGGCGTGGCAAAGCTGTTGTCCACCGCCAGCAGCGCGCCCGCGCCGTGCGCGATGCCGGCCAGCGCGCGGATGTCGCAGACTTCAGTGAGCGGGTTGGTCGGCGTTTCGGCAAACAGCAACCGGGTTTCGGGCCGCACGGCGGCGCGCCATTCGGCGATGTCGGTTTGTGAGACGAAGCTGGTCTGCACGCCGAATTTGGCGAACTCGGTGCCCAGCAGTTTGATGGTCGAGCCGAAGACCGAGCGCGAACAGATCAGATGGTCGCCCGCCTTGAGCAGGGCCATCGCCATCAGCAGGATGGCCGACATGCCGCTGGCGGTGCCGATGGCGGCTTGCGCGCCTTCCAGCGCCGCCAGCCGCCGCTCGAAGGCGGTGACGGAGGGGTTGCTGGTGCGCGAGTAGGTGTAGCCGTCTTCCTCGTTGGCAAAGCGCCGCGCGGACGCTTCGGCATTGGGCTGCACGAAGCAACTGGTCAGGTAAAGGGCGCCGGAGTGCTCGCCGTAGGGGCTGCCCTCCAGCCCGACGCGCACCGCCAGCGTATCGGGGTGCAGCCCGGCGGGCAGGCTGTTCAGGGAAGATTCGGAAGATGACATATGGAGAGTGTCTTGTTTGTGTATCAGGCGGCGCTGTGCGCGGGCTGGTTTTGAATGCGCTGCCGGTTCAGGCACGCGATGCTGTCCTCGGTGATGTCACCGGTGACGTAGATGCCGTCGAAGCACGAGGCGTCGAACCCGTCGAGCTTGGGGTTGAGGCTGCCGATGGCGCGCTTCATGGCGGCCAGGTCCTGGTAGATCAGCGCGTCGCAGCCGATGCTCTGGCGGATTTGTTCGACGCTGCGGCCGTGCGCGATCAGCTCGTCCTTGGTGGGCATGTCGATGCCGTAGACGTTGGGGTAGCGCACCGGCGGCGCGGCGCTGGCCAGATAGACCTTGCGCGCGCCGGCTTCGCGCGCCATCTGCACGATCTCGCGGCTGGTGGTGCCGCGCACGATGGAGTCGTCAACCAGCAATACGTTGCGTCCGGCGAATTCGCTGGTAATGGCGTTGAGCTTTTGCCGCACCGATTTTTTGCGCGCCGCTTGGCCGGGCATGATGAAGGTGCGGCCGACGTAGCGGTTTTTGACGAAGCCTTCGCGGTAGGGTTTGCCCAGCATGGCGGCCAGTTCGGTGGCGCTGGGGCGGCTGGATTCGGGAATCGGGATGACCACGTCGATTTCCGAAGGCGGCATGGTGGAGATGACCCGCTGCGCCAGCGTTTTGCCCATGTTCAGGCGCGCCTGATAAACCGAGATGCCGTCCAGCACCGAATCGGGCCGCGCCAGGTAAACGAACTCGAAGATGCACGGGTTGAGCGTGGGCCGCTCGGCGCACTGGCGCGCCTGCACCGCGCCGTCGAGCATGACCAGCACCGCCTCGCCCGGCGCGATGTCGCGTTCGGGCGTGTGGCCGGTGCCTTCGAGCGCTACGGTCTCGCTGGCCACCATTACCGTGCCGTCCGCGCCGCGCCCCATGCACAAAGGCCGGATGCCGTAAGGGTCGCGGAAGGCCAGCAGACCCAGCCCGGCGATGTGCGCCACCACGGCATAGGAGCCGCGCACGCGCCGGTGCACGCCGGCCACGGCGGCGAACACGTCATCGGCTTGCAGCGACGGCTTGCCGTGCGTGGCGCGTTCCAGCTCGTGCGCCAGCATGTTGAGCAGCACCTCGGTATCGCTGGTGGTGTTGATGTGGCGGTGGCCGGCGCAGGTCAGTTCCGTCCGCAGTTGCTGCGCGTTGGTCAGGTTGCCGTTGTGCGCCAGCACGATGCCGAAGGGTTCGTTGACGTAGAAGGGCTGCGCTTCTTCCTCGCTGTCGGCGTCGCCCGCCGTGGGGTAGCGCACCTGGCCCAAGCCGCTGGCGCCGGGCAGGGCGCGCATGTTGCGGGTGCGGAACACGTCGCGCACCATCCCCTTGTCCTTGTGCATGTGGAACTTGCAGTCCTGCTGCGTGACGATACCCGCCGCATCCTGCCCGCGGTGCTGCAACAGCAGCAGCGCATCGTAGATAAGCTGGTTGACGGGCGACTGGCTGACGACGCCGACGATGCCGCACATGGTGAAGGTTCCTTGAAAGTCCGCAGGTTCAGTTGGGCAGATGGCGTCCCATTTGCGGGGACAGCTTGGGCAGTTCAGGCAGATAGGGCTGGAGCTGCCGCAACCCCATTTCGAGCCAGCGAACGCCAATCGATGTGCGCCACCACGACTCTTGCCCCAGCGGCGTGAGGTCGACCAGCGCTACCGCAATCAGCAGCACAGCGATCGCGCGCGCCGCGCCAAAGACCGCGCCCAGCAGGTGATCGATGGGCCGCAACCCTATCACCCGCACGGCGCGGCGCATCCGCCATGCCACCAGCCCGCATACGAAAGCCACGGCGATGAACACCAGCGTATAGCCTAAGCCGGCACGCAACGCAGCGGGTACATTGTTGCCCAACGGTAACCAGGTGCCCACTTGCGCGCCGAACCAGCGCGAGGTCAAAAAGGCCACCACCCAGCCCGCCAGCACCAGCGTCTCATACACCAGGCCGCGCCACATGCCGATGAGGCACGAGAGCAGCAGCAGGGTCAGCAGAATCCAATCCAGCGGTGCCAATACGGTCAGGCTGGACACAAAGCTATCCTCATAACGGCAGCATGCTGCCGGCCAGGCCCGCCTGCTTGAGTTTGGCTTGCGCACGCTCGGCTTCGTCACGGTTGGCAAACGGCCCAGCGCGCACGCGCACCCGCTGCCCGGCACTGGTGCTAATGGTTTGGGTGTAGGCCTTGATGCCGGCATGTTCGGCTTTTTGGAGCGCGGCTTGTGCCGATTGCGTGTCGGCAAAGGCACCGATCTGGATCAGGTAGCGGCTTTTCGAGGCGGCGCTGCCAGCTTGCGCGGACTTGTCATTGGAAGTGGCAGATGCGTTGGCAGGCTCGGCGGATGCTGCTGAATTGTTGTCGGACGGATCCTGCCCATTGAGCAATGCGCGCGCGCGCGCCGCATCGGCGTCTTGCGCGCGTTTGGCTTGTTGCTCCGCCTTGCGTTTATCAGCATCGCGTTTGGCGGCGGCTTGGGCGGCTTGCTGTTTGGCTGCCCGTTGTTTTGCCGCCTGTTGTTTGGCGTCCGCCGCCTGTTGTTTAGCGTCCGCCGGCGGCTGCTTGGCGCGCGCGTCTCGTGCATTTTGATCGGCGGCCTGGGCATTGTTGTCTTTGGGCGGCTGCAGCGGTGCAACTTGTGCCGACGCCATCGGCGTTACCGTGGAGGTCGCGGGCTGCGTGTTATTGCTGCCGTGTCCATCGTTGTTGTCGGGGGCGACTACTTCTTCGCCTGCGCCCAGGCTGGCTGACGCAGGCACGCTGTCGGAGGCCGGCAGATTCAGCGGCGGCGTTTGGTCGCGGCTGGGGATGGAGATGGGCGCATTGACGGCCACCGGGCGCGGCTGATTGTCGAACAGGAGCGGAAAGCCGATGATGACGATCACCAACAATACCGCTGCGCCGATCAACCGGTAGAGCGAGCGGCGGCGCAAACTCTCCACGGTTTCGGCGGGCGCGGCTTCACCACGGCCGCGCGGCGTATCCGTCGGTCTGTTTGTGCGGAACTTGAAAAAAGCCATGGGGTTGTGATGTGGAGGCTTAATGCATCGTCGGCAAGGCTTGCCCCGCTGTCAGACGCGGTACACCGTGGGTCAGTAGAGCACCAACGGTATAAAACGACCCAAATGCGACGATTCTATCCAGCGGGGTCGCTGCCGTGGCGGCGGCGGCCAGTGCGGTCTGCGGGTCGGTAAAGACGTGTGCGTCCGCATCCCGGCGCCGCGTGACGGCGCGCCAGGCCGTTTGCAACTGCGCGCCGCTGGCCGCGCGCGGCGTCGGCAAATCGGTGAAGTACCAGTGGTCGACCAGCGCGTCCATGCGCGCCAGAATGGCCGGGTAGTCTTTGTCGCTCATCGCGCCGAACACCGCGTGCGTGGCCGGGTAAAAGCCCATCGCGTCCAGATTGAGCGCCAGCGCCGCCACGGCATGCGGGTTGTGCGCCACGTCCAGCACCAGCGCGGGCTGGCCCGGCACGATCTGAAAGCGCCCCGGCAGTTCGACGGTTGCCAGCCCCAGCCGCAGGGCCTGCGCCGTCACCGGCAGTTGCGTATGCAACGCTTCCAGCGCGGCCAGCACGCCAGCGGCGTTGACCAGTTGATTGGCCCCGCGCAACGCCGGGTGCGCCAGCCCCGCGTAGCGGCGTTCGCGGCCCGTCCACGCCCACTGTTGGCGGTTGCCCGTGTAACGGAAGTCGCGCCCGGCCAACCATAAATCCGCACCGATGGCCTGCGCCTGCTCGATCACGCTGTGCGGCGGCTCGGGGTCGCTGACGACGGCGGGTTTGCCCGCGCGCAGGATGCCCGCTTTTTCGTACCCGATGGCCTCGCGCGTTGAGCCGAGCCATTCGGTGTGATCCAGGTCGATGCTGGTGATGATGGCGCAGTCGGTGTCGATCACGTTGACGGCATCGAGCCGTCCGCCCAGCCCGACTTCCAGAATCACCGCGTCGAGCGCCGCGTGCGCAAACACGTCCAGCACGGCCAGCGTGCCGAATTCGAAATAGGTCAGCGTCGCGTCGCCGCGTGCTGCTTCCACGCGGGCAAAAGCGGCGGCCAGCGTATCGGCATCGGCCATTGCGCCGCGCAAACGGCAGCGTTCCTCATAACGCACCAAATGCGGCGAGGTGTAGACGCCCACCCGGTAACCGGCGTGCGTCAGGATTGCCTCCAGCAGCGCGCAAGTCGAGCCTTTGCCGTTGGTGCCCGCCACGGTAAACACCGGGCAGGCCAGGCGCAGCGCCATGCGCCGGGCCACCGCGCGCACGCGCTCCAGCGTCAGGTCGATGGTCTTGGGGTGCAGGCGCTCGGCGTGTGCCAGCCATTCATCCAGGGTTTGCGGCATGGCGCAATTGTCCTCCGCGTGGCATCATCGTTGGCATGAATGCGCGAACTTCCGCTCCAACCATTGTTCTTTACGGTATCCCCAACTGCGGCACCGTCAAGAAGGCCCGCGCTTTTCTGGACGAGCGCGGTATCGTCTATCGCTTTCACGACTTCAAAAAAGCAGGTGTGCCCGGCGACAACCTGCAACGCTGGATGCAGGCTGCGGGATGGGAAAAAGTCCTCAACCGCCAGGGCATGACGTGGCGCAAAACCGCCCCTGCCGATCAAGCCGCCGTTACCGGTCCCGCCAGCGCTGCCGCTTATCTGACCGCTCAGCCCGGTGCCATCAAGCGCCCGGTGGTCGAATGGCCCGGCGGGCGCATCACCGTGGGATTTGCGCAGCAGGAGTGGGAGCAACTGGCGGCGGCGTGACAGCCGGTCTTGCGCGCGAGGAGGCCACGGGTAGATCCAAACAGCGCGGCTACAAACTGGCTGTGGCGGGGGGTACTTGTATTTCGTGCCGGTTACCTTCTACTCGGAGGAGGTCAAGGCGTGCAAAGACCCGCCCGTATCCCCCACGATCTGTCCCGCTTCCACCGTAATGCGCCGCTGGCAGCGCTCGGCAATGGTGCGGTCGTGGGTAACCAACAGCAACGTGGTCCCGCGTTCGCGGTTGAGGTCGAACATCAGCGCCATGATCTGCTCGCCGGTGGCGTAATCCAGACTGCCGGTCGGCTCGTCGGCCAGCAGCAAGGCGGGGTGCACGACAAAGGCGCGCGCCAGCGCCACGCGCTGCTGCTCGCCGCCGGACAGTACCTTCGGGTAGTGCTGCAAGCGCGCGCCCAGGCCGACACGCGCCAGCATGTCGCGCGCCTGTGTCCGCGCATCGTGCCGGCCCAGCAGCTCCAGCGGCAGCATCACATTTTCCAGCGCGGTCAAGTTGCCCATCAACTGGAAACTCTGGAACACAAAGCCGATTTGGTGCGCGCGCAGCGCGGCGCGCGCGTCCTCGTCAACGGCAAACAGGTCTGTGCCAGCCAGCCGGACTGTGCCGCGCGTGGGCGTGTCCAAGCCGGCAATGATCGACAGCAGCGTGCTTTTGCCTGAGCCGGACGCGCCGACGATGGCGACCGTTTCGCGCGCGGCAAGCTGGAAGTGAGCATCGCGCAAAATATCCAGCGTTCCGCTGGAATCGGTAACCGATTTGAAGACGTGTTCGACCGAAACGATGGGCGCTGTTTCAGGCATATGAAGGGTTTGTCAGTGACGACAAGATGGATTGCAGGAATGCATCGGCGTAACTTTATCCGCATGGCGGCGCGGCTGTCGGCAGGCGTAGCGTTGGGCTCGGCGTTTGCCGCGCCGCTGGCCGTGCAGGCGGCCACTCGCGGTAGCGCACCGCCGGCTTCGCAAACGCTGCTGGTGCTCGGTGATTCGCTCAGCGCGGAATATGGCCTGGCGCGCGGCACCGGCTGGGTGGCGTTGTTGCAGCAGCGGCTCGATGCGCGCCGTATTCCCATGCACACCGTCAACGCCAGCATATCGGGCGATACCACGGCAGGCGGACGCGCCCGGCTGCCTGCGTTGCTGGCGGCGCACCACCCAGCCATCGTGGTGATCGAGTTGGGCGGCAACGATGCGCTGCGCGGCTTGGTGTTGACCGCCACCAAGGCCAACCTGGCGGCCATGACGCAGGCTGCGCAACAGGCGGGCGCGCGGGTCGTGCTCACGGGGATGCAGGTGCCGCCCAATTACGGTGCGGATTACGCGCGGCAGTTCGCGGCGCTGTATGCCCAGGTCGCCAAGGCGCAGCATGCGGCGCTGGTGCCGTTTTTGCTCGCAGGTATTGCTGACCGGTCCGACGCACTGGCGCTGTTCCAGAGCGACAACATTCACCCGACGGCTGCTGCGCACCCCACGATTCTGAACAACGTTTGGGCCGTGCTCGAACCACTGCTGCCCAAACCGCAGCCATGATCGCGGAAGCGGCGGATGTTTTTGCCGGCATCGCACGCATCCCGGCAGCGGCCGCTCTCGCCGCTGAAATAACGCACGGTGGTCCGTTCAACTACCATTGCCGAAATGCCTGTTTCAAGCCTTTGCGCCGCCGACGCGCTGGCGCGTTTGGATACGTTTGACGCCATCATCGACGCCCGCAGCGAGAATGAATGGGCGCTGGATCGGTTGCCCGGCGCGCTTAATTGGCCGAGTCTGACCAATGACGAGCGCGTGCGCGTGGGCACGCTGTATACGCAAGTCAGTCCGTTCGAAGCGCAGAAAGTCGGCGCGGCACTGGTCGCGCGCAACATTGCCGCGCACATCGAACGCGAAGCCATGGGCCTGCCCAAAAGCTGGCAGCCGCTTATCTACTGCTGGCGCGGCGGTAAAAGGAGCGGCGCATTGGCACACGTGCTCGGGCAAATCGGCTGGCGCGTGCACCTCATCGAAGGCGGCTACAAAGCGTTCCGCAAGGCGATGCTGGCGGATTTGCCGGCGCGCGTGGCGCCCCTGACTTGGCGCGTGCTGTGCGGCGCTACCGGGTCGGGCAAGACACGTCTGCTGCATGCTTTGCATGACGCAGGCGCACAGACGCTCGACTTGGAAGCGCTGGCGAACCACCGCGCCTCGGTACTTGGCCAGGTGCCTGGCCAGCCGCAACCCACGCAGAAACACTTCGAGATGCGGCTGTGGGACGCACTGCGCCGATGCGTGCCCGATCGTCCCGTCTATATCGAAGCCGAAAGCAAAAAAGTCGGCGACCTTGCCGTCCCCGCGCCGTTGGTCGATGCCATGCGCGCGGGAGCGTGTCTGCACGTGCAGTTGCCCGAGAGCGAGCGCGTCGCGCTGTTGTTGGAGGATTACCCCTATTTCGTGAACGACCCCGACCTGTTTTGCCAGCGTCTGGCAGCCCTGACCGCGTTGCGTGGCCATGCCGTGGTGGATGACTGGATAGAGGCTGTGCGTGCGGGCCGTTTCGATGCCGTGGTACGCGACCTGCTGGCGCGCCACTATGACCCCGGTTATGCCGCTTCTACGCGCTGCAACTTCGTGCACTTTGACACGGCGCGACCGGTGGCGTTAGCCGACCGCTCTGCCGTCACTTTGCGTCGCGCGGCACAGGACATCCTGGCGGACGAAGCGTCGTGCGGTAACGGGGGTAACGATGGGTAACGAACGGTATGGGTTATCCGCCGCGCAGCACATCTTGCGCATTGACCCGTGCCACGCCTGCCGTGTGCAATTGCTGCCGGGCGGCGGCGAGTGAGCCGTTCAGGTCAATGGCGCGCGAGGCGTCTTCGATCAGCGCGACCTCGAAGCCCGCAGCGCGCGCATCCAATGCCGACCAGGCGACGCAATAGTCGGTCGCCAGGCCGCAGCAGTACACGCGCGTCACGCTCAGTTCGCGCAAATAACCGGCCAACCCGGTTTTGGTTTTGCGGTCGGCCTCGACGAAGGCCGAGTAACTGTCCACTGCCGGGTGCCAGCCTTTGCGCACGATGGCGCGGGCGCGCTTGATGCTCGGTTCCAGATCCGCATGCAGCGCCGCGCCGGTACTGTTCTGCACGCAGTGCACCGGCCATAGCGTTTGCTCGCCGTAGGGCAGGGTGATGTTCTCGAACGGCTTGTGCCCGGGGTGGCGGACGGCAAACGAAACGTGATTGGCCGGGTGCCAGTCCTGTGTCATGACCACGTTCTCAAACGCTTGTGCCAGGCGGTTGACGATGGGCACGATTTCGTCACCGTGCGCCACGGCCAGCGCGCCGCCGGGCATGAAGTCATTTTGTAGGTCGATGATCAGCAATGCATCGGTGGTGCGCATGGCAGTGGTTTCCCCTGAGAAGGTACGGGTTGCGTTGAGGCGTTATTTATTACCGGATGTGCTTTGTGCGCCTAAGTATGCGAGGGCAGATGCCGCTGCCGGTGGAACGGCACGAGTGCCCGTGTCTCAAGGCGCGGCGCACGGTCAAGGTGACGCAAAGCGAAGTATCGAGACCCTAACAAAACGGGCCGTACCCGCAAAAGGTACGGCCCGTTTGGGTGGGTAGTGCAAAAAACGGAGAGCAGCTTTATTTGCTGGCCTTCGATTTGTCGGGCTGAGCCGGAGCCTTGTTGCCGGACTGATCGTCCGGCTTGGCATTGCTGTCAGACGGATCATCGAGCTTGATCTTGTTGCCGGACTGATCTTCTATCTTGGCCTTGTCGAGCAGATCCTTTTGGAAGGCCGCGAGCTTTTGTTGCTCCATTCGCTGGATGACTTGTTGCTTGGCTTGTTCGAAAGTCGGCAAGGGCGGCATGGGCGGCTTGGTTTCGCGGATGTCTTCCAGGTGGATGATGTGGTAGCCGAACTGGGTTTTGACCGGCGTGTCGGTAGTTTGGTTCTTGTTCAGCTTGGCCAGCGCCGCGGCGAATTCAGGCACGTAGTTTTTGGGGTCGGCCCAACCCAGTTCACCGCCGTTGGCTGCGGAGCCGGAATCCTGAGAATATTTCTTGGCCAGATCGGCAAACTTGGCGCCCTTCTTGAGTTGGGCGATGATGTCCTTGGCTTGGTCTTGTGTCTTGACCAGGATATGGCTGGCTTTGTATTGCTTGATTTCGGGCTGGCTGGCGTACTGCTGGTTCATTTGCTTGACCAAGCTGTCGTATTCAGCCTTGGCATCCGCATCGCTGATGGGGTGCTGCTTGATGAAGTTGTCGGCCAGCAGGTTGACCATGATGCTTTGGCGCGCCATATCGAGCTGGGTGCGGAACTCCGGCGTGCCGGGAATGCCTTGGCGCTCGGCTTCTTGCGCGAGCACTTCGGTCTGAATCAACCTATCCCGGAGGCGTTTATCGGCATCCGGCGGCAGCGTTTGGTGCATGTTCGCGGCCTGTTGCTTGAACTGATTTTCCAGCAAGTCCAGGCGCGCTTTTGGAATGGGCTTGCCGTTTACGATGGCAACGTTTTGTGCCCAAACAGGCATGGCGGCAAGGCTCAGCAGTGCTGCGGCAGCAATGGTAGCAAGTTGTTTTTTCATGAGGGAGTGGGAGAAAGAAAAGAAGAAAAAATTAGAAAGTTTCGATGGCCACGGCATGCACGCCCTGGGCCATGAAGTCGGCCAGCGCATCATACACAAGACGATGCCGCGCCACACGCGTGAGCTGTGCAAAATCCGGCGCGGCAATGCGCACACGAAAATGCGTGCCCGATCCGGTGCCGTTGGCGGCGGCGTGGCCGGCGTGCCGCCAGCTTTCGTCGATGACTTCCAGATGCGTGGGCGTCAGGCGCTGGCGCAGGCGCAGGGCCATTTGGTCGGCTACGGCCGGGGGCAGGTTCATGGCGCTTCTTCCGGCGAGGTATCGGGCTGGCCGGGCAGCGGTTGCAGATGCCGTGCCACGTAAACGCCTTGGCCGATGATGAACACGATCGGGAACACGTAGCCCCAGAGCTTGAACGCGACCCAGGCGTCGTACGAGTGGAACAGCACCATATAACCGTTGAGCGCGGCCATGAACAGCGCGTATACCACCCATGCCGCGACCAGCCGGTGCCAAATCAGGTCAGGCAGCGCCAATTGGCTGCCCAGCATGATCTTGAGGAAGTTCTTGTGCCAGCCCCATTGCGCCGCCGCCAGTGCAATGGCGATTCCGGCGTACAGCACGGAGGGCTTCCACTGGAGGAAGCGCGGGTCATGGAGCAGCACCGTCAAGCCGCCGGCGATCAGCACGACGGCCAGCGTGATTTTGTGAATCAGGGTGAGCTTTTTGTCGAGCCAGTACACGATGATCATCTGTATCACCGTGGCGGCCATGAGTACGGCCGTGGGAATTATCAGCGCCACGGCGCCGTCATGGGCGTGGCGCAGCTTGAAGTAGGTGGCGCCGAACAGCATCCAAGGCAGAAAGTCGAGCAGGATTCTCATGAGCAGGGGGTATTTTGTGCGTAATGGATTACTCGGTTTTCCGGGCAGGGCCGGATGAATCGGGTTCAGGCGTGAAGTCAAGCGCCGCCGAGTTCATGCAATAACGCAGGCCGGTGGGCGCGGGGCCGTCAGGGAACACGTGGCCCAGGTGCGCGCCGCAGCGGGCGCAGAGGGTTTCGGTGCGCGCGTGGCCCAAGCTGATGTCCAGGCGTTCCTCAATCGCGCCGGGAACGGCGGCCTGCGAGAAGCTCGGCCAGCCGCAGCCCGCGTCGAACTTGGTGTCCGAATCGAACAACTTGGCGCCGCAGCAGATGCAGTGATAGCTGCCGTCGGCCCAGTGCTGTTCGTATTTGCCGGTAAAAGGCCGCTCGGTGGCCGCATGGCGCACGACTTCGAACGCGCCCGGTTCGGCGCGGCCAGCGGCTTGTTTGGCAGCCAGCTCGGCACGCCACTGCTCATCGGTCTTGTAAATGGGGTGCGGCATGTCGGATGACGAGTCGGTTGAGTGTGAGTGAGGGCTGCCGGCGTGGTGGAGCGCGCTGCATTGGGGCAAGCCGGACGGCGAACCGCGGACAAGCCCCGGAACTTTACACGCTCCCCCCAGATGCCGTGCCTCAAAAGCCGGCGTTGAACTCTACCTGTACCGGTTGGTAGCTGTCGCCCACATGGCGCTTGACGGGCAGCGCCAGATTGAGTTTGAGCGTGCCGTAGGGCATTTGCCAGCCCAGCCCCACGCCGTAGGAATAGCGCGGCCCACCGGTACCGGTGCCGCCCGCCATGCCTTGCCACACGTTGCCGCCATCGAGGAAGATCAGCCCTACCAACCGTCCGCCACGCCGCCGGTCGAGTTCGTCGCGCGGCCACAATGGAGTGATGGCCTCAATGCTGCCCAGCAGCATTTCCCGTCCGCCCAGGGGCGAGCGGGTGGCGATGTCGCGCGGCCCCAGCGAGTTGCCGGTGTAACCGCGCACCGTGTCGCCGCCGCCGGCGTAGAAGTATTTCTCGATCGGGTAGTCGTGCGAGCCGAAGCCGTACCCGTAACCGGCCCGCGCCGTCAGCGACAGCACCGTGCTGCGCCACAGCGGGTGGTAATAGCGCCCGATGGCGGAGGCTTTGACATAGCTGGTGGTGCCGGTGCCCAGCTCCACATCGCCTTGGGTGATGTAGCCGTGCGTCGGGAAGGCTGCCGAGTCGCGCATGTCGTGCGTCCAGCCCGTGCGCAGTGTGATCAGGTTCAGGTCCGATCCGTCGCGCTGGATCTGGTCGAGGTAGGCTTGCGGCGTAAGCCGGCCCGTGCTCATCCAGTCGTGCTCCAGGCCCGGCGCGATGTAGACGGTGTCGGCGGCGGTGATGGGGATGTCGAAACGCTCGGTCAGGCCGATGCTCGAAGAGCGAAAGCGCGAGTCGTTCAGGTAATAAAACGGCTCATTGGAGTGGTACCAAAAGTTGGTCGAGCGGGTCACCCCACCGGGTGTGAACCAACGGTCGGATTCGCTGATTTGCGCTGCGCGCGTGATTTGTCCGATGGTGGCGCTGGCCGACAGGTCGTGCCCTTTGCCGAAAGCGTTGGTAAAGCGTGCGCCCAGGAAGCCGATGATGCGCTCGGCGGTCGAGTAGCCGAAGCCTGCGCGCAGGTCCAGTCCGCGCTGCTTGTCGGCGGAAAGGTCGAGAGATTCCGGGCTGGAGGCGGGCTGCTTGGGAGGTGTCGGCGGCGTTGCTTGGGCAGTTTGCACCGGTGGCGGTGCGGCGGGCGATCGGGCCTGCGCCGTTGCCGAGGCTGCCGGAGTCGGCGCGTGTGGTGCGGCGGCAGGCGCGCTCTGCGATGCCTGGGCCATCGGGGTGGGCGGCGTCTGGACTGCCGGCGCGGCGGCGGTTTTCGGCGGTTGGGCTTGCGCGCTGGTGGTGGGCGCCGCGGCCTCCGGCAACGGCGTTTCCGGAAGCCCTGTCACCGGGTTCCGGTGTACCGGGGAGCTTTGCGCGTTGGTCGAACGGATGGTCAGCGTCAGCGCAATGTGTGCGTTTTGGTCGTCGGTGATGAAGGTCGGTGAGATGGTGGCGTCCGGATAGCCGTCGTGCGCCAACTGCGCCATGACCGACCGTTGCGCCGTTTGCAGCCCTTCGCGCGTGACCGGCTGCCCCGTCGGCAGCGCTCGATGTAAGGCTTGGGCCACACCCGGCGCACCGACTAAGGCTTGCGCATTGTCTCCGCCCAGTTGCACCGAGGAGAGGGTGTAGAGCCGCCCTTCGGACACCGTGATGCTGATGTCCATCGTCTTGCCGTCGCTCGAAGGGACGGTCTTGACATCCTTGACCGCGAAGCGCAGATAGCCGTGGCTGATGTAATACGAACGCAAGCTCGACAGCCCGCTGGCGAGCTTGGCTTTGGAATAGGGGTCGCCGTGCGAGGAAGACCACGGCAGCCAGCTCGATACGCGGATGTCCATGGCGCGCTGCAACGTTCTGTTGCTGAACACGCTGTTGCCGCTGAACGACAGCGAGGCAATTTCCGGCGCCGGACTGGCCGGATGCGTCGGTGCCGCCGCTGAAGGTGCGCTGGCGGTGTTGCCGGGTACGTTCGCCGCGCGCGCCGATACGCACAGTGTCAAGCCCAATAGCACGGCGCCGGTGAGCGCCGCGTGAGCAGCTCCATGCGAGCGGGGGATGTGGCAATGGGCGCGATTTTGTTCGCTGCCGTCAGCGGCTTCGCACGCCGTCTTTGAACCGGGTGTTGTTGTTTTCATTCGGTTGATTCTAAGGAACGTTCATTTTATGAGGGACAGGCATGAATGCTCACGGCGCTCGGCAGCCCGTGCCAACCAGATTGACGTGCACGATGTCGCGCAGGCGCTGGCTGTCCAGCAGCGGCGCGCGCGTGATGCGTCGGATGCGCTCGTAGCAGGCGTGCAATGTCGGATCGGTCAACAGATTGGCGTCCTGTTGGATGCTGTCGGCGTAGCCTGCGGGCATGGCGCGTTCGAAGTGGCCGATGCGCCAGTTCGGTTCGTTGGGTCGATTGGGCATGCCCATCATCTGGTCCAGGGGCAGGTGTTTGAGGTCGATGGGCAGGCGCGCCAGCAACGGGTCGGCCAGCCCGCAGGGGTCGATGATGTGCTGGTCCTGCCCGCCGAGGATCGATAGGAGTCCCAGTCCGCCGCAGGTGATGCCGATGCTGCGTGGGGTGTGGTGCGCGCCGTAGTTGTTCGGGTGAAACTGCGCCAGGTACGTTGCCAATTTCGGTGCCGTTGTGATGATGGCGAGCGAGTTGTAATCAAAGTGGAAGCTGCGCTCGTCGGCGATCAAGTAGCGGTCTAACACATCCTTGGCGGGCAGCTTATGCGTGTAGGCGGTGCGGACGTTGGTGTGGATATTTTTCCAAGCCAGGCCAGGCACGGCCAGCGTCAGCAGCCCCAGCGTCAGCAGCAGCGCCGTGCGCGAGAGGGGCAGCCGCACGCGCGCCAGCGCGATGGCGCCGGCCAGCATGGGCGCGGTAAAGAAACGCCCGGCCATGAAATCGCCGCCAATGCTCGCCACGTAGATCAGATAAAGCGCCACTCCCAGCGCCCAGCTCCAGCCCCAGCGGCGTACCCAGGGCGCGAGCAGCACGGCAAGAGCGCTTACGGCCAGCGTTATCGGGTCGGCCCGCATGTTGCCAAAGTAATGCCAGCCCTGCCGCCACAGCGCGTGCTGTGTGATGCCCGTACCCAGTTTGGCGTAAGCCGTGTTGGGGAACGGGAAACCGTAGTACAGCAGCGAAAACGCGGTCCAGATCAACACCGGTACGGCGGCCCAAAGCAGCGCGCGGATACGGGTATGCACCGCGATGCTGCGCGTGGACAGCAGCAGTTGCAGGGCGCAGGGCGCGAGTAGCAGCACCAAGTCGGGCCGGCTCAGGTACAGCAGACCGGCACACAGGAAAAAGCCGCGTAGCCAGCGTGCCTGGCGTAGCGGGTCGGTGTGCACGTCGTGGATGCGAATCAGCGCCGTGGCGGCCGCCAAGATCAGCAGGTGCGACAGTGGGTTTTCCAGCCCCGAGGTGGAGAACTCGATGAAGGCCATTGAGGCGAGCAGCGCACCGGCCGCCAGCAAACCTTGCCAGGGACTTTCGGCCAGCCACAGCAGCCAGCCCACCACGGCTACCGACAGCGCAATACCCAGCCAAGTCGTGGCCAGGAAGGCGTTACCTGTCAAAGCAGTGCCCAGCGTCAACAGACCGAACCACAGCGGATGGGTGTAGGCCTGTACCCGCTCGTCGATGTTGAACCGCGCGCCGTGGCCGGTCAGTAGGTTGAGCACGGTGCGCAGCGTGATGACGGCATCGTCCGATATCCAGGCGTTGCCCCAGATGAGCCACGCGGCCAATATCAGCAGTGCGAGGCGCAACAGCGTTGAGGTCCAGCTAGGACGGCGGGAGGCGGGGGCGTAAATCCGCTGCAGAGACGACGGCATGACGAGGACGAAAATTCGAATATTCGCTTAGGCAGCGATAGCATTTGTTTTTCTAGACTTGCCTATTGTGTTTTATTCTGAAACCGGAACCTACTCTGTTTGCCATGCCGATCGACTCCTCTTCTTCTCTTGCCGCCGCCCTTGATGTTGCCTTGTCGGAGCAGCTCCGGGCGTTGGGCGCCGCTGCTGATGCCGTCCCGCAAATTGCCGCCATCCGCGATGTGCGCGTGGCCGGCGGGCAAGCATCCTGTGCCGTGGAATTGGGCTTTCCCGCTGCACGCGCCGTGCCTGATCTGCAAGCGGCCTTGGATGCAGCCGCGTGTGCCGTGCCGGGCGTGACGAGCGCGGCGATCCGGATCGAAAGCCGCATTGCCGCGCATGCTGTGCGGTCCGGCGTGCCGTTGCTGGCGGGCGTGAAGAATCTGGTCGCCGTGGCTTCGGGCAAGGGCGGCGTGGGCAAAAGCACGGTCGCGGCCAATTTGGCGCTGGCGCTGGCGCTGGATGGCGCGCGCGTGGGGCTGCTCGATGCCGACATTTACGGCCCCAGCCTGCCGACGATGATGGGCGCGCACGGCAAGCCCGAAAGTCTGGACGGCCAGCACATGGAGCCGCTGGTACGCCACGGTGTGCAACTCATATCCATCGGCTTTTTGCTTGACAGTGCCGACCAAGCCATGATCTGGCGCGCGCCGATGGCCGTGCAGGCGCTCGAACAGTTGCTGCGCCAGACGCATTGGCAGGACGTGGACTACCTCATCGTCGATATGCCGCCGGGCACCGGCGATATCCAGCTCTCGCTGGCGCAGCGCGCACCGGTGACCGGCGCGGTCATCGTCACCACGCCGCAGGATCTGGCTCTGGCCGACGCGCGCAAAGGGGTTACGTTGTTCGAGAAACTCGGCGTACCCATCCTTGGGCTGGTGGAGAACATGGCGGTACACGTGTGCAGCCAATGCGGCCATGCCGAACACATCTTCGGCGAGGGCGGCGGTCAGCGTTACGCGGCGGAGAAGGGCATTGCTTACCTGGGCGCATTGCCGCTGGCCTTATCCATTCGTGAACAGACCGACAGCGGCACACCCACCGTTGCCGCCGACCCGGAAGGTGTCAATGCCCAGCTTTACCGGGCGCTGGCGCGCCGCGTCGCTATGCGGATTGCCGCCCAGGCCAAGGACCATTCGAGCCGGATCGGGAGCATCAAGGTGGCGACGGCGTAGGCGCGCGGTAGTTTGAAAGCTAGACCGCGCGCCGCAGATCAGGCATACTTCCCGACTGCTGTTGGGCTCATGTAGGCGGCTACCAAGGCTCGTTTCGGGCGGGCGTACCAAATCAGAGCAAATCTCAAACTACTTTCACCAACAACCGGGGTAACCGCGATGGACGTCTACAAGCGGTGTAAAAAACGTCATATGTGCGCAAAGGCCTCCGGCCGAGCAGCTTCCGTACTTTTCCTGATGGCAGGTTTGGCCTGTGCGCCGGCTTGGGCGCAGGGCGTTGCCGCGCCGCAGCACCTGAATAGCGGGGATACGGCATGGATGCTCACGTCGTCCATGCTGGTGCTGCTGATGACCATTCCGGGGCTGGCGCTGTTCTACGGCGGCATGGTGCGGGTCAAGAACCTGTTGTCGGTGATGATGCAATGCTTTGCCATCGCCGCGTTGGTGACTGTGCTGTGGCTCATTTACGGCTACTCGCTGGCTTTCAGCACCGAGGGCATGCGTGCCGGAACGGTGAATCTGCACTCAATCATCGGTGGACTCAATCACACGATGCTGGCCGGCTTGACGCCCGAATCGCTGTACCAGACGGTGCCGGAGTCGGTGTTCGTGATGTTCCAGTTGACCTTTGCCATCATCACCCCCGCGCTGATCATCGGTGCCTTTGCCGAGCGCATGAAGTTTAGTGCCTTGCTGTGGTTCAGCGCGCTGTGGATGACGGTCGTTTATTTGCCGATGGTGCACATGGTGTGGAGCGGCCCAGGGTCGCTGCTGGGGGATCTGGGGGTAATCGATTTCGCAGGCGGCACCGTGGTGCACATCAACGCCGGCATTGCCGGCCTCATTGCCTGCTTGGTGATCGGCAAGCGTCGGGGCTTTCCGCACGTTGCGATGCCGCCGCACAACTTGGGCTACACCGTGATGGGCGCGTGTTTGCTGTGGCTGGGCTGGTTCGGCTTCAACGCCGGTTCGGCCATGGGCGCCAACGGCAATGCCGGTATGGCGATGTTGGTGACGCAGATCGCAACCGCCGCCGCCGCGCTGGGCTGGTTGATGGCGGAATGGATTGTGCACAAGCGTCCCAGTGTGCTGGGCATCGTTTCCGGTGCAGTGGCCGGGCTGGTGGCGGTGACGCCCGCCGCCGGTAGCGCCGGACCGGCAGGCGGCGTGGTGCTGGGTTTTGTGGCTGGCGTAGTGTGCTTTTTCACCGCCACCAAGCTCAAGCGCAAGTTCGGCTATGACGATTCGCTAGACGTTTTCGGCGTGCATGCGATAGCCGGCATTGTTGGCGGCCTGCTGACCGGCCCGCTGGCTGCGCCCATGTTGGGCGGCTTTGACAAGAATGTGACCGCGCCATGGGTGCAACTGTGGATCCAGACCAAGGGGGTGTGTTTTACCCTGGTGTGGAGCGCCGTGCTGACTTGGGTCATCCTCAAATTGCTCGACAAGACGCTGGGTATCCGCGTGGATACTGAGCAGGAACAAATCGGCCTCGACATTGCCTTGCACGAGGAACGGGGTTACAACCTGTTGTCGTAACCCTTCGGTGGGGAGGGGCGCCTCTTCCCATTCCGCGTGTGGGATGGGAAGAGGATCGTGTACAACTGTGGAATTTACGGCGGGAGTT
>Ga0209738_10000064_pt1 | contig 24175 bp, 16 predicted proteins | sample TergutNc150P5_FD_187289 | JGI IMG/M metagenome (GOLD analysis project Ga0209738, IMG submission 187289) | Nasutitermes corniger P5 segment gut microbial community from laboratory colony in Florida, USA - Nc150 P5 (SPAdes) (version 2) | ecosystem: Host-associated > Arthropoda: Insects >...
CGACGGTGATGAGGGCTTGCTGCCCTTTGCACAAATCATCCAGGGCTTGCTGATATGCGGCAAGGCTGTCGATGGGCTTGTTCTGTCCCAGGATTTGGCCCAGTGCGCTGCTTTCCAATTGTGGAGCGCCCGCGTTAGCGCGCGCCGCCAACGGCGCAACGCCTAGCCACAACGCATGGCGCGCGCGCGTCAGCGCCACGTACAACAGACGCATGTCCTCGGCCATGCGCTCCGCGTGTACGCGTTCCCGCGCTTTACCTTCAGCGCCATCGAGTTCGACGACGCGCGTTTGCGCCGTTTCGTCGTGGAACACGGCCGGTTCGGTGGTTTTGGATGCGTCACGCCAGGCGGCGATGAAGGGCAGCAGCACCAACGGGTATTCCAGCCCCTTGGATTTATGCAACGTGACGATCTTGAGTTGTTCGCCGTCGCTTTCCAGACGCAGCAGGTGTTCCTGGTCGCCCTCGGTGGTGCTGCCCGGCTCACGGATGCGCGCCTGCAACGCGCGCAGCAGGGCGCGCGGCCCGTCGAGTTCGCCCGCGCGCCGTTGCAGCCATTCGGCCAGATGCAGCACATTGGTCAATTTCCGCTCGCCGCTTTCTTGCGCCAGCAGCCGCGCGGGCAAATCGTGTGCATGCAGCAGCGCATGCAGCATCGGCAGCACACCTTGCCGCAACCAGCGCTCGCTCAAGCCGTGCCAGCGCCGCGCAGCTTCTTCCCAGGCCAGATCATCGTGCGCCAAGCGCTTCAATTCTGATAGCGGTAAATCGAGTGTCGGTGTCGCAATTGCCGCACGCAATCGAGCTTCATCAGTGGGGTCGGCCAGTGCCGCGAGCCACAGTGCCACGTCGCGCGCTTGCTGCGTCTCGAACACCGATGCGCGCTCGGAGAGGTAAACGCTGGGCACGCCGCGCGCTTGCAGAGCGATGCGGATCGTTTCCGCTTCCGCGCCCGTGCGCACCAACACGGCGATGTGTTTGGGCTGGAGCGGTTGCCACTGCTGCTGCGCATCGACAAAGCCGCAGTGCAGCGGATCATCCAGTCGGGTATGTCCGAGCCAATGCACGACGCGCGCGGCGAAGACCTGCGCCATGCGTGCGCGGTAATCCAGCATGCCGACGCAGGATTTATCAGGCTCCGGCGGCAGGTTCCACAGGGTTAGCGCCGGGGCGGCTTGTCCGTCGATCCGCAGTTGTTCCGTGCGCCCATGCGCTTGTACCGGAACGAAGGGCACGGGGTCGCTGCCGTCCTGCCGGAAGCCGAAAGCACCTCGATCGCGCTGCGCCGCGCGCGTGAACAGGTGATTGACGGCAGCCACCAGCGCGCCTGTCGAGCGGTAATTGGTGGCGAGCGAAGCCGATGTGCCCGCGGCCGGCGCGGCGAGTGCATCTGCGCGCGCAGCCAGATAGGTGCGGATGTCCGCGCCGCGAAAGGCGTAGATGGCCTGCTTGGGGTCGCCGATCAGGATCAGTGCATGCCCGTTCGCGTCGTTCCCGGTGCGGCTGTAGATGCGCTGCAAGATGTGGTATTGCAGCGCATCGGTGTCCTGAAATTCATCGACCAGCGCCACCGGGTATTGCGTGCGCAGCCGTGCCGCGAGCGCGTCACCGCCGGGGCCGGTAAGCGCCGCGTCGAGCCGCGTGAGCAGATCGTCGAACCCCAGTTCCGCGCGCTGGGTGCGGATGCGCGCGCTTTGCTCACGCACCGCGCGGGCGGCTTGCGCCACCAGCCGTGCGCGCAGCGGGCCTAACCCGCCCTTGATGCAGGCTTGCGCGGCGAGCCAGGTTTCAAGTGCGCTCAGTGCGGGGTGTTCGGGCAAAGTCTGGCCCTTTTTGAGCTTGGCACCGGACGGGGTGAAACGTTCGATCTTTAAATCATCCGGCACCGCCGCACCTTCGCTCCAGTTTGCGAGCGCGGCGAGCCAGCCGTTGAAAACCGTGTCGTCGTCTTTGTGGCGATAGCTGTTGCCGTGCAGGTGGGGCCGGATCGCGCGCCAAATGGCTTCGACTTCCCGGCGGTGTTTGCGCCACAGACGGCGCGCCTCATCCTGCAAGGCGTTGGCATCTGTCCGTTGCTGCCCCTGTTGCTGCAAATATTGAAGCACATTGGCTCCATCTGGAGACGTTTGTAGCGCCTTGCCTTGATAGCGCAACGGCACTTCGCGGGGCAGCCGCAGCAACGGCCGCACGGCCTTCCACAGATCTTCCGGGCCGTCAAAACAGTCCTTGACCGCGCGCGCGGCGCCGGTGTCGAGCGCATAGAACGTGCGCCGCCAGTAATCGAGCAGCGCCTCCCATTGCACGTCCGTGCCGTCGCCGGATGCGATTTTTTCGTCGAATGCGCTGCCGCAGGCCAGCGCGTGCTCGCGCAGCACGCGCGCGGCCCAGCCGTGCAGCGTGTGGACGGCGGCATCGTCCATGCTCTCGGCGGCCAGCCGAAGTTGCGCGGCGCGGATGGGCCATTGATCGGGCGGATACGCTGCGCGCAAGCCCGCCAGCGCGTCATCGGGCGGTGGCGCTTCGTCCGCAAAAACACGCGCAGCTTGCGTCAGGCGCTGGCGGATGCGCTCGCGCAACTCTTGCGTGGCGGCCTCGGTAAAGGTCATCACCAAGATTTCGGGCGGCGCGAGCGGGCGCGGAAAGGCCGAGCCGGTTGCACCATTGCCCGAACCATGGCCCAGTACCAGCCGCAGATAAAGCAGGGCGATGCTCCAGGTCTTGCCGGTGCCTGCGCTGGCTTCGATCAGGCCCCATCCGTGCAACGGAAATTGCAGCGGATCGAAGGGCTGCGTCACGCCGGGATCCGCGTTCATGCGCTCGGCTCCGTGTCCGCCGGCGTGTTTACCGCGCCGGCGGCTTTCAGCACTTCGACCAGGGGCTGATACAGCGCGCACGCTTGCTCAAAGCGGCGGCCCTGGGCATCAGCGGCCGTCAGCAGGGCGGCGGAATCGGGCCACAGCCGTGCCGCCGCGGGCGAGCGGTCGCGCTCGCCCGGGCGGTGTCCGTCGCCGTCATACGTTTTGCGCGCGTCGGCTTTGTTCTGATCTTCGTCATTGCTCCCGGTCAGGAAGGCGAACGCGGTGTTTAGCGTCACCGGCAGCGGCGCTTGCGCGTTGGCGGCATAGTCCGAGAGCAATGCGGCCAGATACGCCTGTGCCTCCGGAATGCTCAGCGCGGGGAGGCGAACGGTGCCCGATGCGCTCACCAACACGGTGTCCGTCGGCCCGGCAGCTATCTGCAAGCCCAGGTGTGCCGGCCAGTGCGGCACGATGCGATGCCATGCGTAGCCCCTGTTTTCGTGCAAGCGCCCATCGGCCAGCGCGATGCAAGCGCCCGTGTTGGAGTCGGCAGCCAGGCGGCGCGGCGGCAGCGCATCCTCCAAAGCCAGGCCGCTCTTGTCGTCGCGCCAGCGCAGATGCCGACAGCCCGGTTCCTCTTGCGGCCAGGCTGCCAGCGCGTCCAGGTAATGCCCGAAGGTGCATAGCGCACGCTCGTGCAGATCTTGCACCGCGAAGTCGCCGAACGCGGCCAGCGGTAGCCGCCCTTCGCGGCGCAGGCGATCGATTTGTCCGTCGATGGCCGCCGCCAGGGCGGCGCGCGTCTGTGTGCCGTTGGGCAGCGCTGTACACCACGGTTGCAACGCCGCGCGCAATTCGGCGTCGAGCGCCCAGTTGTCCAACCCCGTCAACGCGAACGGCTCATCGTCCGCGCTGTCTTCGTCCTCGCGCGGAAAGCGCACGGCCAACTGTTCCCGAAAATAGATTTCGGCGGGTTGCTTGAGAAATGCTGCCAGTTGCGCCAGTGTCAGCGGTGCAGTGAATGTGGGCGATACGTCAGGATGCGCAGCACGCCGAGAGGCAGCGGGCGCGGCGGACGCGTTGTCGTGATGGGCCGCACGCCATTCGCTCGCATAGCTGTAAAGGCCGTCGATACTGTTTGGATTGCTATCTGAAAAATAGCGTCTGCTGAAGGGTTGAAGCGGGTGTTCCGTGGTCAAGGCTTGCAGTAACGCGTCGTCGTCGGATTCGTGGCCGGCCCGCCGCCAGCCTGCCGCCACGTGGTCGCGCAACTGGCCGATCAGCACGCTGGGGGTGCGTGCGGAACCATCGCGCACGTCGTGGCCGATCCAACTGATGTAGAGCTGTTCGCGCGCTGCCAGCAAGGCTTCGAGCAATAGGTAGCGGTCATCGTCCCGCCGCGAGCGGTCACCGGGCCGTGGGTCGCGGCGCATCAGGTCGAAGTCCGCGCGCTGCGGCGGGCGCGGAAAGTCACCGTCGTTCATACCCAGCAGGCAGACCACGCGAAACGGGATGCTGCGCATGGGCAGCAGGGTGCAGAAGTTGACGCCGCCGGAGAGAAAACGCTGGTGCAACCCTGGTGCGCGCAGTGCGTCCAGCCACGCCGAGCGTGCCACGGCCAATGGCGTGGGTTCATCGAAACGCGCCGCTGCGCAGTCGGCCAACCATTGCTCCAGCGCATCGGAGAGGTCTTGTACCAACAGCCGCGCGCGCGCGTCCGTGACATCAAAAAAGCGATCGAGCAAGGCGCGCAGATGCACAGCCCATTGCAGCGGGGTACAAGGGCGTTGCAGCGTTTGCCATGCCGCGCGTAACGCGTCGATCAACGCGGCCAGCGGCCCCAGGTCTGTGGCTTGCAGCCCGGCGATTTCGCCATACGGGGCGATGTCCATGAAAGCCTCGCCGGCGCCTGTGGCGTAGCCCAGCCACAGTCTTTGCAGCGCAAAGTGCCAGGTACCCGTTTCCATATCCGCCGGATTGGCCGTTGCCAAGCCCCATGCGGTGCGCTGCGCGGCGTCCAGCCCCCAGTGGGCGAATGTGCCGCGCACCCAGTGCCGGATGCGCGGCAGCGCTTCTTCGGTCAGGCCAAAGCGCGCGCGCAGCGCTTGCACTTCCAGCAGATCGAGGACTTCGCTGGCGGTGCAGCGGCCATCGGGCAGATGCAGCAGCGTATCGAGCGCTGCCAGCAGCGGCTCTTGCCGGTTTTGCCCGCGGTCTGAAATGCTATAGGGAATGTAGCGCGCATCACTTGTTGTAAGCCGTCCGAACACCGCCTCGATGTGCGGTGCGTAAGCGTCGATGTCGGGCACCATGACGATTACGTCACGCGGTTGCAGGTCGGGTGCGGCCTCCAGGCGCGCCAGCAACTGGTCGTGCAGGATTTCTACTTCGCGCTGCGGCGTGTGGGCGCTGTGAAAGCGCAGTGACACGTCGCGCGCAGGGTCTACCGGCGGCCACAGCGTGCGCGTTTCGGCCAGTGGGCGCAACTCCAGGATGTCGTTTTGCAACTGTGCCAGCAGGCTGCCCGGCGGCGCGCCATCGGCATCACTGAACACATCGATACGGCCCGCGCCCACGCCGCGCCACGCCGCGCGGTAGCGTTCGGGGTCGTCATAGCCATCGACCAGGTGCAGGTAATCGCGCCCAAGCTTGCCCCAGGCCGCCAGCAGCGGATGGGCCTCCGCATGTAACGCGGTGATGTCGAATGCGGCGTGCGTGCCGGGCTTGCGCGCTTGCCGTTTGTAGATTCCGCGCAGTAACTCGCGCCCATCGACGATGTCGGTCCAGTGGTGGCGGCACGGGTTGTGGATGAACAGCATGACCTGTGCGTGATGGGCCAGCGCAACGAGCGCCTGCAAGGTCTGCGCGGGCAGTGCTGCGATGCCGAACACCACTACGCGGCGCGGCAGGCCGGATGGCGCGGGCGCGCCGCAGGCGGCCAGTTTCTGTATGGCCGCCAGAAACCGTTGATGCACCCCGGCCCGGCCCGGCAGATCGGTGCCATCCGCCGCCTCGGTATCGGCCAGCAATGCCCGCCACAGCGTGGCTTGCCAACGTTCGTCCGCTGCCAGGGCGGCGGCGCCATGCTGTAAAGTTTGTAGCACGTCACGGCCGGCAGACCAGTCTGTCAGCCAGTCGGCACGATAGACCTGATACTGGTCATAGAGCGCGGCCAACTGCCGAGCCAGCGCATGGCGTTTGCGCGCGTCGACATCGCCGGACAGAAAGCGCGCCAGCGGCGCCATCTCCGGCTGGCTTTGCAGCGCGGGCAGCAGACGCAGCAGGCGCCAGGTGAGCGGCGCTTTATCGAGCGGTGAGCGCTCCGGAACGGCATCAGCGCCCAGTACCGCCCGGTATGCTTGCCACAAAAAGCGCGCGGGCAGTTGCACTTCCAGCGCCGCCGCCACGCCCAGGCCGCCCTGAGCGGGGTCGGCGGCCAATGTTTGCCGCAGCCATTGCGCGATGCCGTTGCTCTGCACCAGCAGCACCTCCGGCTCCAGCGGCCCGATCGGGTGGCGCCTGAGCCACGCGGCCAGCAAAGCGCCGAGCTGCTCGGGCTGATCGCCCTGCAACACCATCAATCCCGGCTGCAAAGGTGGCGCGGTGGACGATGCAGGCGAGCGATGGGGCATGAAGGCAATGCGCGCTATCTGTTCTGGGCCGGCTTCCAGCCGTGGTCGGGCGGGAACCCATCTAGCGGCGCAAAACCGACGATCTGGCCTTGGTTATTGAGCAGCACGATCCAACTGTCGAGTTGCTTGGCACTGGTCAGCGGCAGGTAATACAGGTCGGCCATGGGCAGACCGGTAGCGTGTTCGGCTTGGTCGAGCTTGTGTTGCTGCGCGGGCGTCAGCCGTGCCCATAAATCGGTGACTTTGCGCATCCGCTTTTGGATGGCGGGGACGCTTTGCTCATACGGCTGCCACCAGTTGGGGCGGGCGCTCGGTTCGACGCCGTTGAGTGAATCCTGCACGCTTTTCAGCACTTCGTCTGGCTTGGCCTGGCGCGTGCCGACCAAGCGGGGGCCTGACCAGGACAGGCGCTGAAAAGGCGGCAGCGCTTGGTGCAGTTTGCTGTGGTCGATTTCTTCGGCACTGACGGCGACCAGACGATCAACCTCGAAGGCGACGATGACGGGCCGCGCCTGTGCGACCACATGCATTCCATAGAGCAAAGCCGCCAACTGGATCAAGCCGATCAGCGAGAAATCCACGATCATCTCCCGCCACGACTTGGCCGGGTTGAACAGGATGAACGTCAACAGCGGCCCGCAGACCACGTCGACCGACACCAGTGTGACGAACAAGTGCAGCCCGCCCGATAGGTTGCGGTACGGGAATGGATACCAGAGACCGAACACCACGATGCCGGCCGCCAAGGCGATCAGCACGCTGATGCATAAGTGCCACAAAGCCGCCTTGGCCGCCGCGCGCAAGCGAGGGGCGTAGCGCACAAACCATGCAGAAGTCATGCGGGGTAACCAGGATTTTTTGACACGAGGACTGCCGCCCTCCAGAGGAGAGGCATTTTACTTTTCAGGGCTGCGCAGGCGGGCGCAACCGCTGCTATTGCGCTCGCGCATGCCCGATAACGGCGTGATCTTTTCCGACGGCATCGAGGCGGACTACCTGCGCTTTGATGCGGGCATGGAAGTGCGTATCGGCGTGGCCGCCGCGCGCGGGCAGTTGGTGGTGTGAAGCCGGCGCTCTGCACCCGCGGCCAAGGCGGAGCAAAATCAACCGCTTCGCCATTTCAGCGTCGTTTCAGGAGCTTTGACCATGATCGATCTCATCCCCTACGTCCGCGCCCGCTACACGGCCAAGGCCTATGACCCGGCGCGTAAGGTTCCCGCGTCGCACATCGAGCAGTTGCGCGAGCTGGTGCGCCTCGCGCCGTCATCGGTCAACTCGCAGCCGTGGCACTTCATCGTGGCCTCGACCGATGAAGGCAAGCGGCGCATTGCCAAAGCCGCACACGGTCCGTTCGCCTACAACGCGCCCAAAATCATCAACGCCTCGCACATGTTCGTGTTGTGTACGCGGCACACCCTGACCGACGCGCATCTCAACGCCGTGCTGGAGCAGGAGATACGCGATGGGCGCTTCTCCACGCCGGAGGCGCAGCAAACCCGCCGCGCATCGCTGTACAGCTATGCCAACGGGCACCGCTATACCCGCCGCGACGCGCAGATGTGGATGGAAAAACAGACCTACATCGCGTTGGGCTTTTTGTTGTTGGGCGCGGCGCAACTGGAGCTGGACGCCACGCCGATAGAGGGGTTCGACAGCGCCGTGCTCAATCAGGAACTGGGTTTGCCTGAGCGCGGCTTCGTGGGCAACGTACTGGTGTCGGTGGGTTACCACGGCGCAGATGACTTCAACGCCAAGGAGCCCAAGTCGCGCTTGTCGGCGGATGCGCTGTTCACGGACATTTGAGTTCAACACGCGGCGCGCGCACCGGAGACCAGCCTTCGTTTGCCGCGCGCCCTATCCGCTGCTGCCGACAGGGCGCAGGCAGCGCTCAATTCAGTTGTTCGTGCCGCGTTTCCTTCATGCACAGCACGCCCAGCAGACTGATGGCGGCAGCGGCGGAGACATAGCCGCCGACCCATGACAGGCCGCCGCGTGCGACCAGTATCTGCGCGATGTAGGGTGCCAGCGATGCGCCGAGAATGCCGCCGATGTTGTAGGCCACGCCCGCGCCGGTGTAGCGCACGCGGGTGGGGAACAGTTCCGGCAGCAGCGCGCCCAGCGGGGCGAAGGTGGCCCCCATCAGAAACAGCTCGATGACCAGAAACAGCAGCACCAATGGCGTTGCGCCGCTGCCCAGGAGCGGCGCCATGGTGAAGCCCGAAGCCAGCGCGGCCAGCCCGGCGACGATCAGTACCGGCTTGCGGCCCCAACGGTCGCTGGCGTAGGCCGATAGCGGCGTGGCCAGCCCCATGAACACCACCGCGATGCACAGCAGGCCCAGAAATGTCTCGCGGCTGATGTGCAGCGTGCTCACGCCGTAGGACAGCGAGAACACCGTCGAGGTGTAAAACAGTGCGTAGCACACCACAATGGACAGCGATCCCAGCAAGGTGGGGCGCCAATGGCGCGTGAGCAAGGTGGCCAGCGGCACGCGCTCGCGTTCACCGCGTTCCAGCGCGGCCTTGAAGGCGGGCGTCTCGGCGATCTTCAGCCGCACGTACAGGCCCAGCAGCACCAGTACCGCGCTGACCAGGAACGGAATGCGCCAGCCCCAGGCGCGGAACTGCGCATCGCTCAGCGTCAGCGCCAGTCCGAAAAACAGCGCGTTGGACAGCAAAAAACCAACCGACGGCCCCAGTTGCGGGAACATGCCGAACCAGCCGCGCTTGCCGTGCGGTGCATATTCGGTCGCCAGCAGCGCCGCGCCGCCCCATTCGCCGCCCAGCCCGATGCCTTGACCGAAGCGCAGTACGCACAGCAGAACTGGCGCCAGTGCGCCAATCGCGTCGTAGCCCGGCACCAGGCCGATCAACGTGGTCGATAGCCCCATCACCAGCAGTGAGGCAATCAGCGTGGACTTGCGCCCGATGCGGTCGCCGAAGTGGCCGAATAAAAACGATCCGATGGGCCGCGCAATGAAGGCGATGCCGAACGTGACGAACGCCGACAGCGCCTGTGCCGTCGTCGAGTCGTGCGGGAAGAACACCGGCCCAATGACCAGCGCGGCGGCGGTGCCGTACACGTAGAAGTCGAAGAACTCAATGGCGGTACCAATGAAACTGGCAAACACCACGCGCGCGTTGCTCATGCGGCTGGCGGCGGGTGCGGATGAAGCGGCTGCCGGGGCAGCGGCATCGGACGCGGACATGCGGGGTTTACCTCCTGTGCGGTGTTATGGTTGGTTGAAAAGTCCTGATCTTGCGTGCCCGAATGGGGAACACAACGCGAGACCACCGTACATTATTGCGTTCGCATTGAGCATTGCGGGCACGATGCATGCGCTAGGGGATGGTGTGGGAGCTGGCGCGATGGCGGTTTGGTGAGCGAGCGCAGCGAATCGTGAGGCGCCGGATGCTTGGGCGGATACGCGCGCTGCGTTGGTGCATGTCAGCCCCTCAAACGCCGCGCCAAAGCCCTAAAATTACCTTTTACTCTTCAATGGCCTGCGCGGCCACGGCTTACATGACCCCTATTACCGGTAGCATCGTCGCTTTGGTCACACCGATGCTCGAAGACGGCAGCGTTGACTACCCGACCTTGCGCAAGCTCATCGACTGGCATATCGCTGAGGGGACCGACTGCATCGGCGTAGTCGGCACCACGGGCGAGTCGCCCACCGTGAACGTGGAGGAGCACTGCGAGATCATCCGCGTTGCGGTGGAGCAGACGCGCCGCAACAAAACCCGCCATGTGCCGATCATGGCCGGGTGCGGGGCCAACTCCACGGCAGAGGCGATTGAGTTGGCGCGCTACGCGCAGCAGGTGGGCGCGGATTGTCAGTTGCAAGTTGTGCCTTACTACAACAAGCCGACGCAAGAGGGGCAGTACCGGCATTTCAAGGCGATTGCCGAGGCTACGGGCGACATGCCGATCATCCTCTACAACGTGCCCGGCCGCACGGTGGCGGATATGCAGACCGAGACGGTGTTACGGTTGGCGCAGGTGCCGGGCATCGTCGGCATCAAGGAGGCCACCGGCAGCATTGAGCGTGCGCAGTGGTTGCTGCGCGATGCGCCCGAAGGGTTTTCGGTTTATTCTGGCGACGATTCGACAGCCGTGGCGTTGATGCTGTGCGGCGGTCAGGGCAACGTGAGCGTCACGGCCAACGTTGCGCCGCGTTTGATGCACGAGTTGTGTACAGCGGCGCTGGCGGGCCAGTGCGCGGCAGCGATGCGCATACAGTTGCAATTGTTGCCGTTGCACAAACACCTGTTCGTCGAGGCCAGCCCCAGCCCCATCAAATGGGCGATGGCGCGGCTGGGCCTGTGCGGGCCGACGTCGCGGTTGCCGATCGTGCCGTTGTCGGAAGCCGGCCAAGTGCTGGTGGAAGGTGCGCTCAAGGCGTCCGGTCTGCTGTAATTGTCTGCCGTGCCGAAAGGATATTGGTCCGTGAAGAAATCTCTCCCCCTGGATACCTCCTCCCGCTTGGCCGCTGTTTGCGCGCTGGCGTTGCTGTTGGGCGCATGCTCGTCGCTCGAACCGAACAAGATCAACTACAAGAGCGCCGGGCGTGGTCCGACGCTGGAAGTGCCGCCCGACCTGACGCAACTGCCCAATCAGTCGCGCTACGCCATGCCGGCCGACGGTGTCGTCTCCGAGAGCGGCTACCGGGCTGGACAAAAAGCGGTGCAAACCGTTGCTGGCGCCGGCACGGCTCCGAACAGCATCGGCAGCGTGCACTACATGCGCGATGGCAACCAGCGTTGGCTGCGCGTCGAACAAAGCCCGGACAAGGTTTGGGGCCAGGTGCGCGATTTCTGGCAGGACAACGGCTTTTTGCTTACCGTCGATCAGCCTCAAGTCGGCGTAATGGAAACGGACTGGGCGGAAAACCGCGCCAAGATTCCGCAGGACTTTATCCGCAATACGCTTGGCAAGGTGCTCGACGCGCTGTATTCGACGGGCGAGCGTGACCGCTTCCGCACCCGGATCGAAAGCACTACCGATGGCGGCTCGGACATCTTCATTACCCACCAGGGTATGGAAGAGGTCTACACCAACCCGCAGCACGACAGTACGACGTGGCAGCCGCGTCCGGCCGATCCGGGGCTGGAAGCGGAGTTCCTGCGCCGTTTGATGGTCAAGCTCGGCGCCACTGAGGAGCAAGCCAAGGCGGAAATCGCCAGCGGCGGCAGCGCTGCGTCCGGCGCTGCTGCCCAAGCTGGTGGCAGCGCGCAAATCGTCACCGTGGACGGTCAGCAAGCGGTGCGCTTCAAGGACGGATTCGACCGCGCGTGGTTGCGCGTCGGGCTGGCGTTGGACCGCAGCGGCTTTACCGTGGAAGACCGCGATCGCAGCAAGGGCTTGTATTTCGTACGCTATGCCGACCCGACGGCGAAGAAGAAAGAGCCGGGGCTGTTCTCCAAACTGATGGGTAAAACCAGTGCGCCGCTGCCCACCGCGCGCTACCAGGTGGCGGTCAAGACCGATGCGGACAACACCAGCACCGTCACCGTACTCACCGATAACGGCAAGCCTACCCCTCCCAACAGTGGGGATGCACAGCGCATCATCAAAGTGCTGGTCAATGAGCTGAAGTGACCTTGCCCTGACGTGCTGCGTTTTTGCAGTCTGGCCAGCGGCAGTTCCGGCAATGCCACGCTGATTGAAGCTACCGACTCAGCAGCCGCGCGCCCGGTGCGGCTGCTGGTCGATTGCGGCTTGACGCTGCGCCAAATCAAGCAGCGCTTGTGCGCAGCAGGCGTCGAAATCGACGACCTGGATGCGATCTTCATCACCCACGAACACGCCGACCACCTAGGGTCGGCGCTGCGCTTGGCGGTGTGCGCGCACATTCCCATATGGGCCAGCCGCGGCACTTGGGACGGCGCCTTGGCGGGCACCGATGAGGCGCTGGCACAAGCCGTCGCGCCGCTCATGCGCATTGCGCGCGATCAGACGCCCATTGCCATTGGTGCGCTGCGCGTCGAACCCTTCACCGTGCCGCACGACACGCGCGAGCCGTTGCAACTGTGCGCGGGCGACGGTGCGCGGCGGCTGGGTATCCTGACCGACTTGGGCCACGCCACCCCGCACGCCATCGGCATGTTGCGCGGCTGCCAGGCGCTGCTGCTGGAAAGTAACCACGATCCCGATTTGCTGGAGCGGTCGGGCTATCCGGCGTTCCTCAAGCGCCGCATCCTTGGGCCGCACGGGCATCTGAGCAACGCGCAGGCATTGGACGTGTTGGCGCAGTTGATGCACCCTGCTTTAGCCGTCGCCGTCGCCGCGCACCTGAGCGAGCGAAACAACCGGCCCGAACGGGTGCAGGCCGGTTGGGCGCCTGTGTTGGGCTGCGCCCCCAAAGACGTGCCCGTTACCGGCCGTCACGGGCTGGGCTGGATGGCGGTTTGATCCCCATGCGTGGGCAGAGAAGTGCGCGTGCGAAACCCCGCATCGCACGGGGCTTGATGAATGGCTATCGGCACCATGCCGCGAACCTTTTGCCGCCGGCACGGCATTCCTTGACGGCTTTTGCATGGAGCGTTACTGTTTTTTTCGTGCCCCTGTAGTAGCAGACCAGATACGGGTCAATGCCGGTTGTATCCCAGCGATCAGCAACGCGGCTCGATGAATCGGGAATCAGGCTTGCCTGTTGATCGGGCGGCCCGTCAAACAGCATGGCGTCTTCCAGAACATGCCGCTGACCGGGGCTAATCCTGTCCGGGCATGAGACGGGAGCGGCAAGCACAGCACTGCACATCACAGCGCCAATGGTTGCTACGAATAGCCTGATTGACAACATAGTTAGCTCCGAACATCCAGCCGCTGTCGCAGGGCTTCATACAAACACACCCCGCTGGCGACCGAAACGTTGAGGCTTTCGACCGCGCCGCACATGGGGATGCGCACCAGTTCATCGCAGGTCTTGCGCGTGAGCTGGCGCAAGCCCGGCCCTTCGGCGCCCAGCACCAAAGCGACCGGGCCGCGCAGATCGGTCTCGTAGATCGAATGATCGGCCTCGCCTGCCGCGCCGATCACGCGGATGCCGCGCGCCTTCAAATCCGTCAGACACCGCGCCAGATTGGTGACCATGAAATACGGCACACTTTCCGCCGCGCCGCTGGCAACTTTTGCAACGGTGGCGTTGATGCTGGCGGCGTGGTCGCGCGGCGCAACCACCGCTTGCGCACCTGCGCCGTCGGCCACGCGCAGACACGCGCCCAGATTGTGCGGATCGGTCACGCCGTCAAGCGCGAGCAGCAACGGTGTCGTACCGGCTTCTTCCAGATCTTCGAGCAATTCGGTCAGGATCGGCTGCGCGGGCAGCGGCGTGACGCGGGCGACGATGCCCTGATGCCCAGGCCCGCCCGCCAGTTGCGCAAGCCGCGCGGCGTCGGCCTCTTGTATGGGCACGCCCGCCGCTTGCGCGCGCGCCAGGAATTGCCGCATCCGCCCATCGTGGCGCGCGGGGTCGGCCAGCAATAGGGTGATGGAAGCAGGCGCGACTTTGAGTCGCACGCCCACGGCATGAAAGCCAAACAAAATCCGACACTGAGACATGGGCACAATTATCGGGTTGCGGGTCGGATGTAAAAATCATCCATGCGACGCTCTGCCGCACTCGTGCAGCGAGCGCGGTTCGGATCGCCCGCGCAGGGGCGCGGATGGCGCATTCTTTACAGTCGGGGCAACACGTTTTCAGACGCGTCGTCACGAACGCGCCGTGCCGCACGCTCAATCGCCAACACCCGCCATGCATTTTGGGGTCGCCATCAGTTCGCTTCTGCACACGGTTTTCGTGGTGCTGGGGCTGCTCGTTTACGCTACCGTGACGCACGTACAACACCAGCGCCGCCGTCCTTCAGCGGCGCTGGCGTGGGTACTGTTCATCGTGGCCTTGCCGTACCTGGGGCTGCCTGCGTTTTTGATTTTCGGCTCGCGCAAGGTGGTACGGCCCAATGCGCCCAAGCAACCCGCGCCGCTGGGGGATTGGGCTGACCCGGCCGGTGCGCCCGTGTGGGCTACGAGCCTGTTGGCGGCGCTGGACGTTGCGGGGCCTGTGCCTGCGCCGGAGGTGGCGTTTCAGGCCGATGGCGCCGAATCGTTCGCCGCGCTACAGACATTGATCGACTCGGCTGAGCACACGCTCGACCTGTGCAGCTACATCTTCGCGGATGACGGCGTGGGGCGCGCCATCGCGCAGCAACTTGCCGCGCGCGCGCGTGCAGGCGTGCGGGTACGGCTGTTGGTCGATGCCATCGGCAATTGGCGGTCGTTGCACGCGCACGACGGCGTGCTGTTGCCCGCGGGCGTGCGGCGGCGCGTTTTCATGCCGCTGCTGCTCAATGCGCGGCGCGGCCACACCAATCTGCGCAACCACCGCAAGCTGGCCATTGCCGACGGCATGCGCCTGTGGAGCGGCGGGCGCAATATTGCAGCGGAGTACTTCACCGGCAAGCACGGCGCAACCTCGCGCGCGCAGCCGTGGCTGGACCTGAGCTTTACCGCGCAAGGTTTGCTGGCGCTGCAAGCGCAGGCGCTGTTCGAGGGCGATTGGCGCATCGCGCGCGGTCTGCGCCATGCGCTGCGGGCAAGCTATGCGCGGCGTTTTAGGCGCTTGCTGGTGCAACAGGAGCCAGAAGTCGCGCAACTCCGCCATGCATCAGTCCAGGCGCCGTTGGCGCAATGGGTACCGAACGGGCCGGACTACCACGCCGATAACCTGCACGCGCTGCTGGTTGCGAGCATCGTCCACGCCGAGCGGCGTGTGCTGATGGCCACGCCCTACTTTGTGCCCGATGACGGATTGCTGGATGCGCTAATCCTCGCGGCGCGTCGCGGCGTGCATGTAATGCTATTAATTCCGAAGCAATCGAACCATCATCTGGCCGATTGGGCGCGCGGCCGTGCCATCCGCGCGTTGGCCGCTGCGGGCGGCGAGGTGCGCCTGTTGCCGCGCATGTCGCATGCCAAGGCGGTGGTGGTCGATGAGGTACTGGCCTTGTGCGGATCGGCCAATCTTGACGGACGCAGCCTGTTCATCAACTTTGAGATCATGGCCGCGTTCTACGGGCCGGCACAAATTGGTTGGCTCGCCGATTGGATTAACAGCACCGCCAACGGCCTGCCGCACGCCAGCAGCCGCCAACCCGCCTGGTGGCGCGATGTGCTGGAAGGCGTGGTGGGCACGGTAGGGTTCCAGTTGTGACGTGATCGCAGGCCGGCGGCCGCGTCATGAGTCCGGCAAAACCTCAAGACTGGCGCTCCGCGGCGCTTACCACTCGGTGCGCACGCGGTAGGTCAGCTTGGTCTTGCCGCCCGCGGGCACGGGCACGTTCCACAGGGCGGAGTTGGCGCTGGATTGGGTGTGCGGCAGGCTTTCCTTGAGTATTTTCCAGTCTCCCGGAATCGGTTCGACCACCCGCACGGTAACGGGTTCATCTTTGGCGTTGGACAGTTCGATGGTGATTTCCTGCTCGAACACCCGTTTGGAGAGGCGCGAAAAATCGGTGCGTTTCCAGTTGCCGGTGATGTCGAAGGCCTGGCCCAATTTCAGGCGCACGGTCTCGTTCTTGGGCGTATGCTGGATGCGGTCTTCGCCGATGAACTGCGCGTGCCCGGCTTGGTCGCTTTTGTACACGCGAACGGTACCGCTGGGCAGCGGCATGCCCAGATCACCGCCCTTGTTTTCAAAGCTCATGAAAACTTCGACGTTGCGCTTGTCACCTTGCTCAGGGGCATTACTTTCATTCTGGTACCAGTCGGCAGCGCCTGCCATCCGGTATTCCTTGTTGACCGGTACGTGCGCGGCCGAGAGCAGCGCCACTTGCTTGGTTTGCCGGTCGCGCAGCGTGGTGGGCTGTCCCAGCGTGTACAGGTGGTATTCAAACAGGTTTTCCTGCTGCATGGCGGCACGGCCGAGAACCGGAGCGGGCGCCATGTCTGTTCCGGCTACCAACATTTGCATTTCCGGCACGCGGTTGACGTCACCGGCTACCAATTGCAGTTTGGCGTTTTCGTAGGCCGCGCCGCTCTGGTTGGTCAGGGTGACCCAGCCGGCCAGATTCAGTGTTTTTTCGTCGCTGCCCAGCGTGGCCACGTAATCGGCCTGCCACGACAAGCCGCTGGTAAGGTACGACAGCTCAATCTGTTGCGCGCCGCCCTGGCTGCTGTCCAGATCGACCACCAGCGTGGGCCGGTCGCGCAGGGTTTGCGGCACGTCCGGGTAAACGATGCGGGCATTGGCGGGCAGGCCGGTTTCGATGCGGTCGGCATACTTGAGCACCACGCCATCGTTGTTGGCCAGCACAGTGGCTTGCTCGCGCGTTTCGGTGTTGGTTTTGTCGTTGGTGCGCACCACCGTCACGGTTTTGCCCACGTATTTATCGAGCAGCTTTTGCGGCGTGAGCAGGTCGAAGTCGAAATTTTGTTCGCGCAGCGTCAAGTTCGCACCGGAGAGACTGCGCAGACTGGCTGTTTGCGGCTTGATATCGGCCGAAACTTCGCGCAGCGCCAGCAGGTTGCGCCCGGCGTTGAGCTTGACTTGGCGCTCCTCGCGGATCAGCGCCAACGACTGGTTGTAAATCGTCACAGCCACGGCCTTGCGGTCTTGCGCCTGGCTGACGATTTCGGCGGGGGCGGGCGGTTGCGCGGCGCCGCTGGGCGCGGCCAACCCCAAGGGTAGGCAACACAGCAACGCCGGGCGGCAGACTAAGGATACGGCGGAAAGCCGGAGCGAGAGGGACTTCATCGTGAGGACTCCATAAAAGTACTTGGAACCGACTGAAACGATGCCGGGGGCGAAATGGGGTTAAGACAACGCTGGCCGAGGGCATCCTCGGCGGCGATTTAGAACACACCCGCTGGGTTAAATCTAAATTTAGCGCAACGGCAGCGTTCTTATTTGCTGACTGATAGGGCTGCGGTTTTTTTCAAGTGCCGTAGATTGTTTCACGGGCTTGTCCTTGCTGCATCGCTGGTAAATCTATAAGATGCAGCCGTTGCGTTTGCACACTTCGAATCGGTCGAGTCCATGTTTCATTACGTGGACTCCATTAGCTTTAAAAGGACGCTCATCATGAACACTCTGAGATCTCTATTTACCGCCGCGCTGCTGGTCGGCTGCGTGCTGATTACCGGTTGCGGTACCAGCGCGCAAGTTGAGGCGCGCACACCAGAGCACATGGCCGGCGGCGAAAGAATCCAACTGCAACTGAACGCCTCTGCCATGGGCGACGCCGAGGCGGTGTCGATCCTGCGCGAGCGTTTGCGTGCCGATCTATCGAGCAACGGCTGGCTTGCACGCGGAAACGGTGCGGCCAATCGCACGTTGGAAGTCAGAGTAACGCACTACCGGATGCGCCCCGAATCGACCCGAATCCTGACGGGCATCTTCTCCGGTAAAGACAGCATCGTCAGCTCCGTAATCCTCAAGGATGCCGCCGGGCGCGTGCTGATGCACTCCACCGTGGAGTCGCACAACTCGCTGGCAGTGGGCACCTCGCAGGGCCTGCTCGAAGACCACGCGGACAAGATTGTCGGGATGCTCAGGGGCGACGATTAGCGCCAGGGCATATCGCTGAACAAGTCTCCGCTGCGGCGGCGTCTACCCCGGTGTTTTAAGTTTTAGGTTTTTAAGTACGTCGCGCACCAGCCGGGCGCGTTCCTGCGGGTCGGGCAGGGCGCGTTCGATGCGCAGTTTGTCGTTGCCGGCCAGTTTGATGTGGCGGTTCTGCTGGATGAGGCGGATGATGTCCATCGGGTCGATGGGCGGGTTGGGCCGGAAGGTGATGTGGATGACACCCGGCGCGGCATCGACTTTTTGCACGCCGTAGGGCTGGCTGGCCACGCGCAGGCGGTGTACGCCGATGAGCGTTTGCGCGGGCGGCGGGAGTTTGCCGAAGCGGTCGACGATTTCCTCGACCAGCGCGTCCAGTTGCGCCTGTGTCTGCGCGGTGGCCAGGCGTTTGTAGAACGACAGGCGCAGGTGGATGTCGCCGCAGTATTCGTCGGGCAGCAGGGCGGGGGCGTGCAGGTTGATGTCGGTGGCGGCCTGCATGGGGGCGAGCAGGTCCGGCTCTTTGCCCGCTTTGAGGGATTGGACGGCTTCGGAGAGCATTTCGTTGTAGAGCTGGAAGCCGATTTCCTGCATGTTGCCACTCTGGTTTTCGCCGAGCACTTCGCCCGCGCCGCGGATTTCCAGGTCGTGCATGGCCAGGTAAAAGCCGCTGCCGAGTTCTTCCATTTGCCGGATGGCGGCCAGGCGCTGTTCGGCGTGTTTGGTCAGGCTGTCAACGTCGGGCACCATGAGGTAGGCATAGGCCTGATGGTGGCTGCGCCCGACGCGGCCGCGCAACTGGTGCAGTTGCGCCAGCCCGAATTTGTCGGCGCGGCTGATGACGATGGTGTTGGCGGTGGGGACGTCGATGCCGGTTTCGATGATGGTCGAGCACAGCAACAGGTTGAAGCGCTGGGCCACGAAGTCGCGCATGACGCGCTCAAGCTCGCGCTCGGGCATTTGGCCGTGGGCGACGGCGATGCGCGCTTCGGGCAGGAGCGCGGTGAGGTCGGTGCGGCGGTTTTCGATGGTTTCGACTTCGTTGTGCAGAAAGTAGACCTGCCCGCCGCGTTTGAGTTCGCGCAGCACGGCTTCGCGGATGACGCCGTTGTTTTCGCTGCGCACGAAGGTTTTGATGGCCAGCCGCCGCTGCGGGGCAGTGGCGATGACGGAGAGGTCGCGCAGCCCTTCGAGCGCCATGCCCAGCGTGCGCGGGATGGGCGTGGCGGTGAGGGTGAGCACGTCCACTTCGGCGCGCAGGGCTTTGATGGCTTCTTTATGGCGCACGCCGAAGCGGTGTTCCTCGTCAATGATGAGCAGGCCGAGGTTTTTGAATTTGACGCTGGCGCTGAGCAGCTTGTGGGTGCCGACGACGATGTCGATGCTGCCGTCTTGCAGCCCCTTGGCGGCGGCGGTGATTTCTTTGGCGGAGCGGAAGCGGCTCATTTCCGCGACTTTGACGGGCCATTTGGCGAAGCGGTCGGCCAGCGTCTGGTAGTGCTGCTCGGCCAGCAGGGTGGTGGGCGCGAGGAAGGCGACTTGTCTGCCGTCCATCGCGGCGACGAAGGCGGCGCGCAGCGCGACCTCGGTTTTGCCGAAGCCCACGTCGCCGCAAACCAGCCGGTCCATCGGGCGCGGCGAGATCATGTCCTGTATGACGGCGTGAATGGCGGCTTGCTGGTCGGCGGTTTCCTCGAAGCCGAAGTCGCTGGCGAAAACTTCGTACTCCTGCGGCTGGAAGCGGAAGGCGTGGCCTTCGCGGGCGGCGCGCCGGGCGTGGATGTTGAGCAGCTCGGCGGCGGTGTCGCGTACCTGCTCGGCGGCCTTGCGGCGGGCTTTTTCCCATTGGCCGGAGCCGAGTTTGTGCAGCGGCGCTTCGTCAGGACTGACGCCGGCGTAGCGGCTGATGAGGTGCAACTGGCTGACCGGCACGTAAAGCACGGCTTCGCCCGCGTACTCCAGGTACAAAAATTCCTGCTGCTGGGCGTTGCCGTCCGGGTCTTGCGCGCCGATGTCGAGTTTGACCAGGCCCCGGTAGCGCCCGATGCCGTGCTGCGCATGAACGACCGGGTCGCCGGGTTGCAGTTCGGCCAGGTCTTTGATGAGCGATTGCACGTCGCTGGCCTGCGGCCTGCGGCGGCGGCGGTGCGCGCCCGGCGCGGCGGCGAACAGCTCGGTTTCGGTGATGAAGTCGATGCCGCCCTCAACCCACGCAAAGCCCGCCGCCAGCGCGCCGATGGCGATGCCTAGACGCTCGCTGGCGCCGGACTGGAACTGGGCCAGCGAATCGAAGGCGGGCGGGTTCAGGCCGGATGCGCGCAGAAAGTCGAGCAGGCTTTCGCGCCGCCCGGCGCTTTCGGCCAGGATCAGCGCGCGGCGTGGCGATGCGGCCACGTGCGCTTGCAGCTTGGCCAGTGGGTCTTGCGTGCCGCGCTGCGCGGCCAGATCGGGCAGGGGCCGGATGGCGGCGTTGCCGCCGGGCGTATCGTTCCCGGCAGCGGCGCGCAACGCCAGTTGCGGGTGCGCCTTGGCGGCGAGGTAGAAATCCTCGGCGGACAGGAACAGGGCGTTGGGCGGCAGCACCGGCCATTCCGGGTCGCCCTGCGCCAGCCGGTAGCGCTCGCGCGTGTCCTGCGCGAAGCGGGCGAAGGCGGCTTCCAGATCGCCATGCAATGTAAGTACCGCGGGCGTGGCATCGGGGCCGCCGCTCAGGTAGTCGAATACCGTGGCGGGCTGGTCGAAAAACAGCGGCAGGTAGTACTCGATGCCCGCGGCGGTAACGCCCGCGGCCATGTCGCGGTAGAGGCGGCTCTTGGTCGGGTCGCCTTCCACGCATTCGCGCCAGCGCTGGCGGAAGCGCGCGCGCGCCGCTTCGTCGGTGGGGAATTCGCGTCCGGGCAGCAGGCGCACTTCGGACACGGGGTAGAGGCTGCGTTGGGTGTCGGGGTCGAAGCTGCGGATGGAGTCGATCTCGTCGCCGAACAGGTCGATGCGGTAGGGCGTGGGGCTGCCCATCGGGTAGAGGTCGATCAGCGAGCCGCGCACGGCGTATTCGCCGGGGCTGATGACCTGCGCGACGTGGTTGTACCCGGCCAGCGTCAATTGATGCTTGAGCGCTGCTTCGTCCTGCTTTTGCCCCTGCTTGAAGTGGAACGTGTACCCGGCCAGAAACGACGGCGGGGCCAGCCGGTACAGCGCGGTGGTGGCCGGGATGAGCACCACGTCGGCCTGTCCCTGCCGGATGGCCCACAGCGTGGCCAGCCGCTCGCTGATCAAGTCCTGATGCGGCGAAAAGCGGTCATAGGGCAGCGTCTCCCAATCCGGGAAGCGCGTCACGCGCAAATCCGGCGCGAAAAAGGGGATTTCGTCGGCCAGCCGAGCGGCATCGGCGGCGTCGGCGCAGACGACGGCGATCAGGCGCTGCTCGGCTTTGCCGCGCTCGGCCAGCCGCGCCAGCAGCAGCGCATCGCCCGACCCCGGCGGGCGCGGCAAGGCGTGGCGTTTACCGGCGGTAAGAACGGGCAGTTGCATGGCTAAAGGGGCGGAGCGGAAACGGCAAAAACCCCCGGCCAGGGTTGGGGATGTCCACTTATGCAGAGCATCCTTGGGCGGGGGATAGGCCGGAAATTCTAGGGCAGCGCTGAATGAGTCCGCGCGAGTTAGCGCGCCCGGCGGTGCGGCGGGTGGGACAATTACGGCATGTCTACGTCTGATTCCGTCAAGCCTTTACCCGACAACATCCACGTCATCATGCACCCGCTGGTGCAGCACAAACTCACGCTGATGCGGCGCAAGGACGCCAGCACCAGCACCTTCCGGCGGCTGCTGGGCGAACTGGCGGCGCTGATGACCTACGAGGTCACGCGCGATATGCCGATGCAGGAAATCGAGATCGAAACGCCGCTGGAACGCACCACGGGCCGGGTCATCGACGGCAAAAAGCTGGTGTTTGCTTCCATACTGCGCGCGGGCACGGGCATTCTGGACGGGATGCTCAACGTGGTGCCCGGCGCGCGCGTGGGGCACATCGGCCTGTACCGCGACCCGCAAACGCTGCAAGCGGTGGAGTACTACTTCAAGATGCCGCAGGGTATGGACGGGCGCGACGTGATCGTGGTTGACCCGATGTTGGCGACCGGCCATTCCGCCGTCGCGGCGATAGACCGCATCAAGCGCCTGACGCCCAAGTCGATCAAGTTCGTCTGTCTGCTGTCCGCGCCGGAAGGTATTGCCGCGTTGCACGGTGCGCACCCCGACGTGCCGGTTTACACCGCGGCGGTAGACCGGCAATTGAGCGAGCACGGCTACATCCTGCCCGGCCTGGGCGACGCGGGAGATAGGATTTTCGGGACGAAGTAAGCCCCTTGGGTCTGCCTGTAGCACCAGTGGCTGGTTGATGGGTAAGGTATTATTTGAGAGCTAAAATGTTTTAAAGAGATAAATGATGTCAAGCCCACAAGAGCTTGACGCAATTCAGTGAATTGTGTAAAGTATAATACAAAATATATATAATAAAAGCAAAGCCATCGCGCGGTGCGCGTTGATGGGACTGCACGGCGACGCGGTGGGGGGGGGTAGATGTGTGAGGGTACTCTCCATTGAAACCACGCGCTACGCTGCGGTCGTCACGGCCTTCGTGGAACGCTACCCCAATGCAATCGCCAAGCTTGACAAACGCCCTCCAGTTGGTCTTGTCTCTCAGTGGTGCACGAATGCGTCGTTGCGCAATGCCATTAATTTTCCCCTGCGCCAGGGCGGTATTGAATTGCTGGGCTTCCATGATGACCCGCATGACACGTGGGCCGCTGCTGAAACGCTCGGCTTGGTAGCAGAGCTTGCAGCCAAGCGTGTGCTGCGGTTCAAGGTTTCGGCAATGCGGTGGTAGCCGTTGTCGCTCGATACCCTGTTCACGCGCCGCGCCCGTGCGGATGGTCGTCCATTTCCAGGCGCACGCTGAAGGTCTTGGGCGTAGCTTCTGGGTTGAAGGTGTTTTTCTGCTTGCCCTCGAAGGACAGTGTGGCGTGGGCTGCATCCCAGCGCATGGGCTGGCCGTCGTAAGGGTTGCGCAAGTCAGGGCCGGCGCGCTGCACGTAGCCGGCAATCTGGGCGGGCGGCACGCCATCGCGCCGCAAAGCGGCTTGCAGGGCGACCAGGCGGATGTAGCCGTCCAGGTCATGGGTGCGCTCGGCGTAGGTCATAAAAAGATCGAAATTAAGCAGATACAGCAGGCTTTTTCCCCGGGGTTGCGGATGAAGCGCCACGTAGCCCAAGGAACCATGCGCCCTGCCGCCATGCGTGCCTGATACCGGGCTTCCAGCGTGGGAGCATCGCCCTGAATGTCACGGATATCCTCATTCATTTGGCGGGCGCGCGCATTGATGGTGGCATTGGGCAATACGAAATTGGAGGCAAGCAACGTGGCATACCAAGGCATCCCAAACAGTTGCTGGTCTTCTTTCATGGCTTGCACGCCCTGCGCAAGATCATTGAGCCGGAACCGATGATTCCTTTGTTCTTGAATGTCTGAATAGATCAGCTTGGCCCACGGGGCGGCTTCGGATTCGACCACTCTGCTCAGGTCGTATTCCGGCGCGCACAGGGGCAGCCAGGCTTCGGCCAGCGTGGCCTGCCCGGCCAGTTGCGGCCAATGTTCGATGGCGTTACTCAGCACGGCGTAATCGCGGCACAACATACCCACGGCAATCATTTGGGTGATGAGCTGCGAACTGCTGGCCAGCAGGCGGCGGTGCAGACGGATTTCCTGCATCAGCATGTCCGCGCCCGTCGGCAGGTCGCCCCGGTTCAGGGTAAACACTGCTTCGGCCAGGCGCATTTCGGCCGCTTGCGTCAAGAACGGGTAAGCAGGAAGGGGTTCGTCTGCGGTGAGCAGCGGCGGTTCGTCGAATACGGGGATTTGCGCGAATTGCCGGTAGCGTTGCCGCAATACGCTTTGCTGCGCGATGACTTGTTGCATGTGCGACTGCTCGCCCAGATAGAACGCCACACAGTCCGCACCTTTTTGCAGGGGGCAGCGCAGCTTGGACCAGTCGCAACTTGCGCCGGGATCCGATGAACAGAATGCCTGGTTGGTGGGCAGTTGACTGTATTGGGGGTGGGCCGGGTTTTGCAGGAATTGCCGGTCAAGCTGGTCGCGCAGGCGCCGGCCGACGGCGGCGTCGTCTTCGC
>Ga0209738_10000065_pt1 | contig 24050 bp, 19 predicted proteins | sample TergutNc150P5_FD_187289 | JGI IMG/M metagenome (GOLD analysis project Ga0209738, IMG submission 187289) | Nasutitermes corniger P5 segment gut microbial community from laboratory colony in Florida, USA - Nc150 P5 (SPAdes) (version 2) | ecosystem: Host-associated > Arthropoda: Insects >...
CTTGGCCGCGCCCATCGTGACCAAGCTGGGTGCGGGTGAGCAGCTGTCGGACGCGGATTGGGCCGTGATCGCGAAGTATGCGACCGACCCGCAGTTCGCGTCTGCCCTGGTGCCTGGTGGTGATCTGATGGGTGTTGCGAAGGCAGCTGGCATGATGTGTGCGCTGCTGAGTTCAGACGGTCCGGGAGGTGACACGGATGCGTTGGCCGCGGACCGCAAGACGGTGACTGCTCGGTTGCAGTTGTTAGGCACCGTCGTGTCGACGTGGGCGAGCTTCTCGCCGCGTGAGGCCGAGACGGTGGCTGCCATCATGGCCGCGTTGAGGAACGATGACGAGAACGGCGCGCAGCGCAATATCCGGCCGGGGATGACGGTGCTGTTGGGGTATACACATCTGAAAACCTCGACAGCGGTGAATGTGGCGGATCAGGTCTACGATTGGGAGACGACCAGCACAACTACGGCGATGACGCCCTGGGTTTCGTGGAAGCTTCCAGACGGCACGCCAGTGACCGACGTCGGCCTGGGCATGCTCACCATGCTGGCGAACAATCCGGAGGCTGCGACCAGGTTCTTCACCTCCGGTGCGGCGACAACAGTATCCATCGGCAAGACGACCGCGGTGATGGATGCGCATATCGCTTGGGCGATGTCTCGCCCGTGGCTGGGCGCGCAGACGGACATCGGAGCGGCGTTGTTCGCCGCGGCTGTGCCGCAGCCCCAGCCGGATGGGTCCACTCCCGCGCCCACTGCACTGCAGGCACAGGTTGCCTCGCAAGTGATCGCGTGGACCGCTTCTGACTATGCCAGTAGGTGGGGAGAGTATTCGCAAGGGCTAGCTGACTATGCCAGTCAGCTTCGGCCAGATTCGGCTACGCCGGCCATCATCGCGGCCTACATGCCGAATGTCCTGCAGATAGTGGCCGGCCAGCGAGTGCCCAATTCTGACCGTTTTGGGCTCGGTGTCCAGGATGATGGTGTGGGGTTAGGTGTGAGCAAGGACATGTTGGGCCTGGCCCTGCAGGCTGTGGGTACGGACACCAACAACATCGCTACTGTGATCCAGGGGTGGGTCAACTATCTACCTCAGTATCTGACGGACCAGATCCTTCCAAATGGGGGGACTCCGAGCGCCTCTGACATTCACTACTTTCTTCAGGATCCTGGAGCTACGCAGAAAGGTGATCCCACTGAGAGTCCAGCTGCGGATGCGTTGCGAGAGGCGGCAAGGGGTTTGGACTTCTTCAATGATAACCTTGTGGCCACATGGAAAACGTCTGAGCAACAGTCTATTCTCGAAGCGGTTTTGGGGAATCTGTTCGGAGCTGCTCTTGATGTTGGGATGGACGGAGCTTTCGACGCAGCTGGGAAGGTCGGGAAGACTCTCGGGTACGTCTGGCAGCTCGGTGAGGTCGGTTTTGACACCCACCAAGAGGTGCAGGCACCCCTGCCTGATCCTAGCCAGCAAGCACAGGACGCAACGGACTCACTCACGGACAAAGCTTCGGAGGCGGCGAGCAGGCTTTGGGTGGAGACGCTAGCGCAAATCGGCTACATCACGCCGACTACGATTGAGGCCAACAACGCTAACCCCAGCAACAAACACATCGCTGACCCGTCAACGTTCCCCGGCGGGCCCGTTCTCGTCCCGAATCCGGCCGGGGGTTACATGCTGAACCCGGGTGCTCCTGCAGCGGTGGATCAGTGGCTGGGCGAGACACAGTTTATGCAACATGGTGGCGACGCCGTTGCCGGAACTCGCGTTGGCGACCCTAGCAACTCAGCTGATCTGATAACTGGTCTGAAAACCGACCAGACGGTGGGGCTGCCATGAGAGTGGCTCAGAGGCGTGCAAGGTCGTCGATTATCGCGCTTGCGTTCTCGGTCGCAGTGCTCATCATGTTGTGCGGCTGCGGGCCAGCCGCCGTTCCGTCCCGGACAAGTCCGTCGGGCACGTCTGCGTCTTATCAATTCGACGTGTTAGGAGCGGGGGCTCCCCAGCCGCAGATGTCCTTCTCGTGCCTTGGTGTCACAGATTCGGAGTTTAAATCAATACTTACTCCCGGATACTACGGGATAACATCGTTCTCTGCAGGTTGTTCAGGTTTGACCATGTATCACAACGATCTCGTCCTTCAATTCAACGTGCGCGGTGCTGAAAGCGTCGGGCAGCCTTCCGTTACGGTTCCTGTGGGTGGAGCACCGTACTTGCCGTATGCGTTCTACCGCTTTCCGTCGAGCATGGGGCAAGGGGGAGCCGTGTGGCAGGCCAGTCCGGACGGTGCGGAGAGTTCACCGGGACAGACATCGAGATTGCTGGTGTGGCTGTCTTTTGGCGGCGGCATCCCCGGGCATGACAAGAGTGTTGCGGTGACTCTGTACGGGCCATGGCGGACAAAGACTATGTTCAAGACGGACATGGTATCCGCGCTGGTTCAGTTGGTCGAGTGGATCGTACGGGGGTTGGCGCCGCTGAATCCGGGGTGGGCGCCGGCGTCGTTCCCGGCGACCAATCCGTCGCCGTACGTGCCCCCGGCCGATGGCAAGTTGCCGTCGGCGCCGACTAAGCTGCCGCCGCTGTCGTCGTTGGGTGCGACGTCTTCGTCGGGTGGGCGGTCGTGATGTGAGGCGGTGTGTGATCGGTGGGTGAGGTGAGTATCAGTATCCCGGCTTTGGAGACGATGATCACCAATATGCCGGCGGCGGCGGCGCAGCCGGTGGGTCAGACACGTCCAGACGCCGCGGCTGCCTCGATTGTCGCGGCCTACATGCCCGATGTGCTGCAGATTGTCTCTGGGCGCCGCCGACCCGGCGCTGACCGTTTCGGGCATGGTATTCAAGACGATGGTGTCGGGCTGGGCGTGAGTGCGCAGATGTTTGGCTTGGCATTGCGAGCTATTGGTACAAACACAAACAATACAGCCACTGTTGTGCAAGGCTGGATTGACCAGTTACCAGCTCACCTCAGAGACGTGTTATCTCCGCGAGGCACAACGCCGTCTGCTGCCGATATCCATAACTTCTTGCAGGATCCGGGTCGCCACGTCTCAGGCAGTGGGTCTATTCTCCCGGGCGGTGCGCTGTTCAATGCTGCGATGGGATTGGATTTTCTGAGTGACAATCTGGCGGCTTCTTGGGATTCCATAGATGCGCCAAAGACGCGCGCAATGCAGATCATGAACGACGTTAGGCAGACCGGTGTGGGTGACCCTTCGAATCCGCCGAATCTGGACGCAAAGTCGACGGATAGGACGGTAGCGTTGCCATGAGATCTCTCAACGTATGTGCCGTGGGTAGGTTCATCGCGGTGGCCCTTCTATTGGCGGTGAGTACGGGCCTGACGGGGTGTGGTCCAGTGGTGGCTCATACGTCGGCTGAGGCATCGCTTTCCTCATATCAGTTCAATATGCTCATGTCTGGGAACCCGCAGCCACAGGATTCCCTGTCGTGCTTGGGTATCACTGATGCACAGTTCAAGTCGGTGTTGCGCCCTGGTTTGTATGATGTGATGACATTCTCACCAGGGTGCAACTCACTCAAGATATTGCAAGGAGATCTCACTCTCAGTTTCAATATACGGGGTGCTGCCAGCGTGGGTGATGTTGATCGCACGGTGCCTGTGGGTGGTGCACAATATCTTCCGTATGCGTTCTATCGGTTTCCCGCATGTATGGGGCAAGGCGGAGCAGTGTGGCAGGAGAATGGTGATGGCGCGCAAACGTCGCAGGATTCTCTTGCTGACCCGCTGGTGTGGCTGTCTTTCGGAGGCGGCATCCCCGGGCACGACAAGAGTGTGGCGGTCACGCTCTACGGGCCGTGGCGGACACAGCCGTTCTTCAAGGGTGATCCAATCCTCGCCTTGACGGAGTTGGCGGAGTGGAGTGTGCGGGGGCTTGCGCCGCTGAATCCGGGGTGGGCGCCGGCGTCGTTCCCGGCGACCAACCCCTCGCCGTACGTGCCGCCGGCCGATGGCAAGCTGCCGTCGGCACCGACCAAGCTGCCGCCGCTGTCCTCGTTGGATGCGACACCGTCCGCCACGCCGGGGAGGGCATCGTGAGCGCGGGACGAACCGCGCCGCCGTCGCCGTCACTGTCACACGACAATCACGTAAACCACATCGCAAAAGAGAGAGGCCCCATGTCCCAGGACACCCCGTCCACCCCGGCAGATCCGATGGCCGCGGTGCCGCAACAGCCGGCACCCGCGCGCAGGGCGCCGCGTCCGACCTGGGACCGGCACAGCATGCAGCTCGACCGCCCGACGGCGCTGACGGCCGTGTGCGTGATCCAGTTCATCGGGGGCGGGCTCGCCGTCCTGGGCGAGCTGGTCGCGCTGGCGGGCGCCAGTTCGACCGACCTGCCGGGCTGGCTCGTCGCGGTGCTGTGGCTCAGCCCGGTGTTCACGATCGCGGCCCTGGTCGTGGTGGGCCTGATCATGCAGGGCAACCGCAAGGCGCGCACGGTGTACGTCGTGCTGACGCTGATCGGCATCGTCGGCTCCATCGTTGAGCTCGCCACGGGGCACGGCGGCTTCGGCGAGGTCGTCTCGATACTCATCGCCATCATCTACCTGGCGGTGCTGTTCGGCGCAGAGACCAACAAGTACTTCGTCGGGGTCGAGTGCCGCGCCGCGCAGCGGGCCTGGGACGCCAGTCCCGACCGCTGGAACGAGTGGTCGGCGGCGATGGGCCGTCCGGACGAGGTGTTCTGACCCCGCGCGCTACGCCTGTTCCTCGAACTGCGGCCAGATGACCTGTGCGCGCTCGAACTGCCCCGCGCGGACGACGAACCCGCCCCCGGCCGGCAGCTGGGTCCCCAGGGCCGAGCGCGGCAGCGTGATGCCGAACAGCTCCTGGTCGCCGGCGTCCGGCGACAGCAGCACGCCCGAGCGCGACGCCTTGAGAGCCGGGACGAGCCCCGCGTAGGCCAGCCGGACGGCGTTGGACGTGCCCGCACCGACCAGCAGGTGCCCGGTGTCGCGCAGCTGGCCCAGATGCTGTTCGAGCAGGTCGGACAGCCACGCGCACGAGGCGAGCAGCTCGATGTCGTCCACGAGCACGAGGCTGGGGGACGATCCGGCGCGCAGGTCCGCGAGCAACTGGGCGACCTCGCCCGGGTCGGCGTCCATCCCGATCTGTCCCACGATGGCCTCGCCGGTCAGAGTGCGCAGCGGGCTGATGCGCGGCGTCACCACGGCGATGCGCCAGTGCTCCAGCGCGGCGAAGAACGCGAACGTGCGCAGCACGGTGGAGCGTCCCGACTGCCGCGGCCCGGCCACCAGCAGGCCCGGGCCGTGGTTGATCGCGTGGAACGCGCGCAGGCTCAGCGTGTCCCCGGCCACGGCGATCGGCAGCTCCTCGGGGGCGAGCTGCTCGTGCGGCAGCGCGTCCATCTGGTCGAGCGTGAACCGGGTCGGCAGGATGTCCACGCGGAACGGCTGCGTCGCCGCGGGCAGCCCGGCCCACCGCTGCTTGGCCTGCGTGGCGATGCCGAGCAGGGCGGTCGCCTGCGCGGTGCCGGACGGATCGTCGTCCAGCAGCAGGAACTGCGTCTCGCGCACCCCGTCCGACCAGAAGCACCGCCCTGGCACCATGGTCGAGGGCACCTGGCGCGAGTTCATGCCGATGACCGAGTAGTCGGAATCGTCGGTGAGCTTGAGCAGCGCCTTGTCGGGGAACAGCGCCCCCACCCGGCCAAGCAGCAGCGAGCGGTCGCCGGTCACGACGACGCGCACGCCGGCGGCGTGGCCCTCCTGGACGATGTGCGTCCAAGCGTCGATGAGTTGCCCGCCGTCGATCGACTCGTACACCTGCGTGAAGCTCTCCCAGCGGTCGAACAGGATCAGGATGTACGGCAGCTCCTGGCCCGGACGGGCGTACGCCCGCTGCTCGGTGATGTCGGCGAAGCCCGCCTGGGCGAGCGTCTGCTGCCGATCGGCGATCAGGCGCTGCAGCCGGGCGACAAACCGCGCCATGCGTTCCGACTGGTCGCGCGTGATCACCGCGCCGACGTGCGGCAGTTGCATCAGCGGAAGCAGCGCGTTGTTGCCGCAGTCGATGCCATACATGTGCACATCGGCCGGGCTCACGAACCGTCCGATGGCCCCCGCGATCGCGCGCAGCGCCGTCGAACGCCCCGAACGAGCAGCGCCGAGCACCGCCAGGTGTCCCATGTGCGCGATGTCGAGCACGGCGGGGCTGCGCCGCTGCTCGCTGGGCACGTCGGACAGGCCGATCGGCACGACCAGCTGCTCGGGGCGGACGGCGTCCGGGAAGTCGGCGAGCACGCCGTCCAGCGTCACGACATCGTCCAGGGGTGGCAGCCACGGCGGCGGGGGCGCGGCGATGCCAGTGGTCACGCTGGCCTGGCGGGCGGCCTCGACGAGCCGGGCCAGGTCGGTCGGCATGGTGGCGCCGTCGTCGGAGGTCTCGGGCTGCGGGATCGCCCCGCCGATCTGGTCGGGCCGGTACGCCCAGACCGAGATGTCCTGGCTCGCCGCACCCGGAGCCCGTCCGCCCACGCGCGACGACTGGAAGCCGATGAGGCTCGAATGTCCCAGCCGGGCGATCGCGCGGCCCGGCGTCGACTTCGAGATGGCCGCGGCGTCGGGCGCATCGATGACATCGGCGGAATCGGCCGGGTCGGTCACGCGCAGCGCGATCCGCAGGTTGGTGTTCGACTTGATCTCGGCGCTGACCACGCCCGCCGGACGCTGCGTCGCCAGGATCAGGTGCACACCCAGCGAGCGTCCGCGCCGGGCGATGTCGATGAGGCCCTCGACGAAGTCGGGCAGCTCCTGGACGAGCGCGGCGAACTCGTCGATGACGATGAGCAGCCGCGGCATCGGCTCGTCGCCGGGCGCCTTGGCGTCCAGGTAGTCCTCGATGTCCTTGGCTCCGGCCCTCGCCAGCTGGTGCTCGCGGCGGCGCAGCTCGGCGGCCAGCGATTCCAGTGCCCGCGACGTCAGGTGCCCGTCCAGATCGGTGACCATGCCGACGGTGTGCGGCAGCAGGGTGCAGTCCTTGAACGCCGCACCGCCCTTGTAGTCGACGAGCACGAACGTCATCTCGTCGGGACGGTTGCCGACCGCAAGCGAGGCGATGATCGTCTGCAGCAGCTCCGATTTGCCCGATCCGGTCGTGCCGGCGACCAGGCCGTGCGGCCCGTCGGCGCGGATGTCCAGCTGGAACACGCCGCTGCCGGTCTCGCCGATGACGGCCTGCGTCGTGCGTCCCCCGGCCGCCCAGCGCCGGACGAGGTCGGCGCAGCCCGGATCGGGCAGGCCGAGCACGTCGAGCAGCCGGGACGAGGCGGGCAGGCCCGCATCGCCGGAGTCGGCGCCGGCGTCGATCAGCGGCGCCAGCTCGCGTGCGAGCGTGTCGCACCAGGCGACCCCGACCTGGTCGACGAGCAGCCGCTCGATCGCCGGCTCGCCGCGGCGCAGCAGCCGTGCTCGCCCCTGCTCGTCCGTGCTCATGAGCAGCGTGGCCGAGCATTGTTCGGGCAGGTAGCGCTCCAGCCGGTCGGCGCAGACGACATAGACGCCCACGGACGGCCCGTCGTCGAGCAGCGCGGTCAGGCCGGGGGTGTCGCGGATCTGCCGGTAGCCGTCGATGACCACGATGTGTGCCGGGAACGCGCGCGGGTCGGGACGGCTGTTCCCCGGGCCCCTCCGCGAGGCGACCAGCGCGTTCAGCCAGGCCACGTGTGCGGTCAACGGCTGGGCGCCGGCGATGACCCGGGCGATCTGGTCGTCGTCGGGACGCAGGTGCGGCAGCCACTGCAGCCACGCCCAGTCCGGGTCGAGCTCGGCGGTCAGGAACGAGCAGGACAGGTCGCGGGTCGCGTGGTAGGCGCACAGCTGCGTGACGATCCAGCGCAGCACCCCGGCGGTCTGGGCGTCCGGCCCGGCCACGCCCAGCACGGGATGCTCCCACAGCCGCACGCCCACCGGAATGTCCGGCAGCAGCTGTTCGTCCTCGCTTGTCAGGCCCGTGATCTTGATGGTGGACGGCACAGCGGTCGTGCCCAGGCGCAGCGCCAGAGAGTCGTCGTCCTGGCGGCGCCGTTCCCACAGCCTGTGGTCGGGCAGCAGGCAGGTCAGATAGGTGGCGGCCGCGTCCGGAAGCTCGTCGCGCAGCCGCTGCGTCTCGGCCCGCACGCCCGCCGCCAGCTGGTCCTGCGCCGCCGCGAGCCTCGTCTCGTACTCGCGCACGGCCGCCTTGTAGTCGAGCACGCCCGAGCGCCGGTCGGAGATGACGTTGAACAGCATCATCAGCGGGCTCAGCAGCACCATGAGCAGGTACATCGCCGAGTGCATCGTGGCGAACATGATGCCGCCGAGCGCCAGCGGCGCGAGCATCGTGGGCCAGGGGATGTGCCGCGCGGGCGGCTCGGTGGGCGCCACGGGCACGACGACCTCGGGCACGTCATGCCACGTGTCGATGCGCGGCGGCCGGATGAAGTTCAGCCAGCCGGGGTCGCCGGGCTCGATATGCGCGTCGGGCTCGCGGGCCTCGCGCAGCATGAGCAGGGACGATCCGATGCGCAGCGTCATGCCGTGCTCGAACGGCACCGGATGCTCGCCGATCTGCACATCGTCCACGAACGTGCCGTTGCTCGATCCCAGATCGGTGACCGTGACGCCGTCCTTGGTCACCGTGAGCAGCGCATGCCAGCGCGAGAGCAGCGGGTCGGACCACGAGATGCCCGTCCCGCGTCCGAGCTCGTGCTCGCCGAACGGCAGGGCGAACACCCCACCCGCGGCCGGTCCGGCGACGATGTGCAGCTGCAGGCCGGACGTCGTCAGCTCCGGCACCTCCGGTTGCGCGCCGTTCACGCCGACCCGCTGCCCGAAGCGCAGCCCGGAACCGGACAGCGTGTTGGCGGTGTGGGGTTCCAGCTGCAGGCCGGCGCGCTGCGGGATGTCCAGCGCCGCGTTGCGCAGGCCGAACACGGCGCCCACCGCGTCTCCCACGGCGGTGACCGACGCGGTGTCCTCGCAGCGGATCAGGACGTCCTGCGTGGACGTCGGCGTCTCTACGGTCACGGCGATGCGCATGGGAAGTTCGTCCTAGCTCGGCTGCATGGTGATGGGGAAGGTGGTCTGCCCGGAGTCAAGCTCGCCGATGGTGACCTGCAGGAAGCATGTCGGCGTCGGCTGCTGGGCGACCGTGTGGTTGCCGGTGACCAGCACCTGCGGGCATGCGCGCACGGTCACGTCCGACAGCCCGGCGCCGTCGGTCAGCGAGAGCAGCAGGTCGGTGGCCTGGTAGTCGAGCGTGTCGTTGCGCAGCAGGATGTCGGACGACCCGGCGGTTCCGCTGTCCGCGGAGGGGCTGGGGGACGATCCGGCCGCGCCCGGCCAGGTGGGCACGACCGAGTACAGCACGGGCGTGGTCGCACCGGTCAGCTGCACGGCCCCGACCTGCACCTGGATGCCCTGGATGCGCTGCAGCGCGAACGCGTCGCCGGTGATCTGCCCCAGCGCGGTCGCGGTGGTGCTTTGCAGGTCGGACAGCCAGGTGTCCAGGCTGGACGGGTTGGCCCCGGTGATCTGCAGCTGCACGGCCTGGGACTGTCCCGCCGTCAGCGTCACCGGCAGCCCGTAGCTGCACGGCGTGGTGACGCCGTCGTGCGACGCGGTCAGGCCGGTCAGCGTCACGCCCGTCGCGGTGACTCCGGGGCAGGTCGCTCCGGTGCTCGGGAAGGCGATCAGCACGTCGCCGGACAGCCCGGTCGAGCGGGGCGCGCGCAGCGTCACGGTGAGGCCGATGCCGCCGTTCGCCCCGGTGGCATCGAACGATTCGTCCAGACCGGTGGGGTAGTCGGGGGCCTCGGCGTGCGCGGGCGTCCAGGCCGGATGCGCCGGGGCCGCGGCGCGCGACCCGAATCCGGGATGCACCATCGTCACCAGCAGCACGACGGCCACGACGACCACGACCACTGCGGCGCTCACGACGGGCAGCAGCCAGCGCGGCCGCTGAGCCGGGACGGGGGCGGCCACCTGCGAGGCCAGCTGGGGGCGAGCCGGCCGGGCGACCGGGGTCGCCAGCATCGTCTGCTGGTCGTCGACTGCGGCGTCCAGCGCCGCCAGCGCCCGGGCCGTGCCGGGCTGGGCGGCCGGGACGGGCGTGTGCGTGGCCGGCGGTGGGGTCGCCAGCATGGTCGCGCCGATGTCCCCGGAAGCGACCTGCACGTGGATGGCCTGCCCGAAGATGTCCTGTTCGGCGGTGGGCAGCGTCTGCCAGGACAACGGTTGTGGCTGCATCGGCAGCGCCGGGCCGGCCAGCGCGTCGTCCGGAAGCCCGCGCAGCGCCTGCGCCACGCGGTCGGCCGGCAGGCGGTCGTGGGGATCCTTGGCCAGCATGTCCGCGATGATCTGCCACAGCCGCGGGTCGAGGCCCTCGGGCCGCGGGGCGATCATCGTCACGTGCCGCAGTCCCACGGTCAGCGCCGTGCCGTCCCCGGCGAACGGGGTGCGCCCGGCGAGCAGCTCGTAGAGCAGCACGCCGCACGCGTACACGTCCGAGGCCGCGCTGAACGATCCGGCCGAGAACAGCTCGGGCGGCATGTAGGCGGGCGTGCCGAGCAGGCCGGTGACCTGCACTGTCGCGTCGTCCGACAGCCGGGCGATGCCGAAGTCGCCGAGGCGGACGTCCGCACTTCCCGGATTGTCTGAGCTTGTCAAGAGCACATTGTCGGGCTTGACGTCGCGGTGGAGGACGCCGTGGGCGTGCGCGTAAGCCAGGCCGTCGAGCACGGCGCAGGCCAACGGGACGGCCACCGAGGGCGTCAGTGTGCCCCACCGGTGCAGGAACTCGGCCAGCGTGCCCCCGGGGACGTACTCCATCACGATGGCGAGCACCGAGCCTTCGGCCACCAGGTCGACGACGCGCACGATGGCCGGGTGGCGCAGCGCCAGCAGCACGCTGCGCTCCTGGACGAAGCGGGCGACGATCTCGGGGTTCTGCGCCCACTGCGGGTGCAGCAGCTTTGCGGCGAGCAGCGTGCCCGTCTCCAGGTCGCGGGCCGCCCACACCTCGCCCATGACGCCCGAGCCCAAGGGCTTGATCAGCTCATAACGGCTGCCCAGATGGCGAGTTTCAGCGGGCATGGCACACCTCCGGGGTTGCAGGACGGCGATCGGGACACAGAAAGCTTCCCCCTCACGTGAGCAAGGGGGAAGCTTGTGGGAGTTGGGTTCAGATCTGGTCGGGTGCGCCCGTGGCTGCGGCCAGGGCGTTGTGCTGGGACTTGACGCTGTTCGAGGCCTCGGCCAGCGCATTCTGCAGGTTGGTGAAAGTGGGGCTGAACTGCTGCCAGGCCGAGCGGAACTTGTCTGCGTTGACGCCCGTCCACACGGTGTTGCCGAGCGCGGTGTCCAGCGTGCTCTTCAGATCGGCCGCCTCGTTGGACGCCTTGTCCAGGCTGGTCTTCAGTGTCTTCAGTGTTGCGAGCTCGCCACCGACAACTGCCATGGTGATCGCTCCTTTCACATTCCTCTGTTCAGCGAATGCGGCGGCACGCATGGTGTCGTTGCAAGCTCATATTCTGCCACTATTTCGCGCGTGCGTGCGCCCCATCCGGCGCCGTGGCGGGCAGTCCGAGCTGGACGGTGTGGCGGGGCAAGCACGTTGACGTCGAGTGCGTCGGCCAGCTCCTGGGCGAACGGTCCGGATCCTGTGGCCCGACACGAGCCGGGCAAGGTGCTGTTGGATGTCGCGCTGGCGGTCGCCGCGGGCGGGGACTGCCTGGCCGACGCTGGACTGCTGCGCGACGAGCCGGGCGTGTACGGCAAGGTCGCCTCTGACCCGACGGTTTCGCGGCTGTTCGCGCTGCTGGGGAAAGATCCCGGCAAGGCGGAACGACTGGTGGACAAGGCCCGCGCGACGGCCCGGGCCCGCGTGTGGTCCCTTGCCGGCCAGCACGCCGCCATGAGCATCACGGATCCGCTGGTCATCGACGTGGACGCCACGCTGGTGACGGTCCACGCGGACAAACAGGGAGCACGGCCGACGTTCAAGAAGGGCTACGGGCACCATCCGTTGTGCGCGTTCGCCGACCACGGGCAGCCCGGCACGGGCGAGCCGCTGGAGATGCTGCTGCGGGCGGGCAACGCCGGATCGAACACCGCCGCCGACCATATCAGTGTCACGCGTGCGGCGCTGGCGCAGCTGCCCGTGGCGGCCAGCAAGAAGATCCTGGTCCGTGCCGACGGGGCGGGCGGCACCCAGGAATATGTCGCATGGCTGGCCGGCAAGGGCGTGCAGTACTGCGTCGGGTTCAAACTGCCAGACGACACCGCCAGCATCTACCACCAGATCCCCGGATCCGCGTGGGAACCCGCACTCGACGCCGGCGACGAGCCCCGCGACGGCGCGTGGGTGTCCGAATGGACCGGGATGCTCGACCTTGCCGGATGGGCAGACGGGATGCGGGTCATCGTGCGGCGGGAACGGCCCCACCCCGGCGCGCAGCTGAGGTTCGACGACGTCGACGGCTACCGGCTGACCGCGTTCGCCACCAACACCCGCCAAGGGCAACTGCAAACCCTGGAACTGGCCCGCCGCCGCCGTGCCCGCTGCGAGGACCGCATCCGGGTTGGCAAACACGCCGGCCTGAACGAGTTCCCGCTGCAAGGCTTCGACCAGAACAGGATCTGGTGCCTGATCATCCAACTCGCCGGCGAACTGCTCGCCTGGGCCCAGATGCTCGCCCTGGCCGGGCATGAGGCCCGCCGCCGGGAACCGAAACGCTTACGGCTGCGTCTCCTGAACTGTCCCGCCGAGATCATCCGCTCCGACCGCCGCCGCGTCCTGCGGTTCAAGCAAACCCACCCCTGGGCCTGGCTGCTCGCCGAAGCGCTCGCCCGGCGCCACAAGATGCCCACCCCTCGCTGACCAGCGCCACTCGCGAGCCACCACGACCAAGACGGCACTCGCCGCCCCCAACCACCAACACCAGAAAGGAGCACCAACCAGACACCAGGCCCCACGGCCACCAACACCATGCACCCGTATCAAACCCGGGCATTCACCGACCCCAACAAGCCAACACAACCAACCCATGAAAGATCGAGGCCAGATCGCCCGTTCACTGCTGAAGACCGGTGGCTTCCGCCCGAAACTACGCTGGGGGGCATCTCAATGGAGCCCAACGCTCTCCAGGACGACTTCCGCTTTGGCCACGCGTTGGGATGCCTCCGCGCGAAGTGCGGTCAGCTCGGCTTGATGCTGGTTTATCAGTGCCTGCTCGTATCCCGCTTGCAGATTCGCATACTGCTGGGTGACGCCCAACTGGTCGTTGCAGGTAGCTGAAGCCAACACGGCTTTGAGAATTTGTTCTTGCGGCCAGGTTTGGTCGAGTTTGGCTTTGATGCCTGGATACTCCTCTCTTGGATTGGTGTCAAGTACATAGCCCGCGTTCTTCAGGCAGAGTTCCATCTGGCTGCTGAGGGTTGAATAGACCGGGCTGTTGGTGACGCGGTCGTTGGCGTCAGTGCGGTATCGGAAAGCATTGGCAGCGGCGGTATCGCCGTTCATGGACAGGTCAACGGCAAGCGGCGTCAGCGTATTAACGGCCGGATCGTCTTGGCATGCGGCCATCTTGTCATCGCTGGCGTGCATCGTGGTGCCAAGTTCCATGCCGATCTTGCTGCGCGGATACCAGCCGTTCTGCGCGATGTATGCAGCGTTCCACCAGCCTCCGATCCAGTTTGGTTCGTCGATGCCGAAGTCAGTCTGCAGCATCCCGGCCGCGTTCTGTATCTCCTGCGGTGAGACTTGCTGCCCGCCTGCAAGACAGCGCGCAAAAGCGATATCGCGTGCCCCCATGACGATCGAGATCTCGCGGGAGGTCATCCCAAACTGATCGAGTGGCAACTCAATCGTCGCCTTGGTGTAGTCCAGCGTAGCCTGCGCCGGTACGGGACTAAGCGGCGTCTGTGTGGGGTCAGTCGGCTGCCCGCATCCACACAGTGTGACACTGATCAGACAGATGCCCACAAGACTGCAAATACGGATTCTGCCCGGGTGGGCAGTTGCTCTCCCGGGGCGTAGCAGAACTGGCAATTGCACCGTCAGCACCACCAGAAGCTGTTGGTCTTGTCGTTGAAGCCGGATGTCTTGAGATCGGGCACGTTGCCGGTGTAGTTCTTGCACGGTGCGCCGAGACCGTCGTTGTCGCAGAGTTGGATGGATTTGCCGGGTGCTCCCCGCAGTGAAGAGACTTCGTTGCTGTCCCACCAGCCAGTGTCCTTCCAGCCGCATTGCCCCGAACTGTCTTCGAAGTGTCCACCGGAATTGTCCATGGACCAACCGCCGTAATTGGCGTCCTCGAAAACCACGATGGGCTTCTGGACTTCGATTGCGCTTGCGGGTGAGGGGCCCGCGACAGCAGCAAGCCCGATTGCGGTGACAATCGTTCCAAGTGCTGCGATGATCTTCTTGTTCAGGTTCTTCTCCCGTCGGTAGGAGGTGTTCCTGGGGTGCTTCGCTCAGGACTGCCCAGTTTCGGCACGTGGGGTCTCGACGTTGAGGCGGGAAGGTCGGTCAGCTTCTCTCGGAGCTGCCCCAAGTTGCTGTGATGCCAGGTTGGCACGTTCCTGGCGCATTGTCAAGGTGCTCGACACAACGGGCAGTGATGAGCGGCTGGATTGTTTCTTATGCAACAATGTAAAACGAATGACAGTGAGAAGAGTGGTTCCATTGCCGCGTTGTTCGCATACGTGTCGGCATGTCTCCTCTATATGCTCGGTTCAGAATATGTGTGCTCCTGTCGGGCCAGTTCGTCGGAAGTCAGCCGGTGTTCGGCCCCGGATTGTCGTTGTGGATCTTGCGGCTCGCAACCAGCGACACTTGGTCTGCGTCATGCGGATCGGATGGTCGTCCGGTGCGTCCTCACGCTTCGTGCAGCGCCTCGCGGATGGCGGCCTCGGCCTGGTCGGGCGTCAGGCCGAGCTGCCGGGCGATCAGCGCGACGCGCTGGGCGGCCTGGGCAAGGTCGTCCGGACGGACGGCGCGGGCGTGCTGGGCGACGGGCGTGACGACGGTGCCGGCGCGTCCGGACGAGGCGACCAGGCCGTCGCGCGCCAGCCGTTCGTACACCGTCGCGACGGTGCCGCGGGCCAGGCCCAGGTCGGTGGCCAGGTGGCGGATCGCGGGCAGCTGCGTGCCCGGGGTCAGCTCGCCCGACACGATCAGCCGCGTGATCTGGTCGCGCAGCTGCTCGCCGAGCGGCACCGGCGAGTCGGGGTCGATGCGCACGATCATGGCGCCACCGTGGCGGGCGCGCGCCGCGTGAACCAGTGGACGCGCGCCAGCGCGCCGCGGTGCACGCACACCAGTGCCGGGACAATCGCGACGAAGCCGGCGGCGCCCAGCACGCCCCCTAGCACGTTCTCCCACGCTGGGGTCGAGGTTGTCCCCAGCAGGCCCGTGCCCGCGCCCATGGTCGTCCAGCCCAGGCACAGGATCGCCGCGGCCAGCTCCAGCCACACGGCCGATGCGGCGACGGCGCGGCGCAGCATGCGGTCGACGAGCATCGCCTGGTCGCCCAGAATGGGGCGTCGGCGTCCCACGACCGCGTGCTGGACGGCTTCGGCGAGCACCACGCCCGCCAGGCCGGGCAGCAGGCCCAGCGCCAGACCGGGCGTGCCCGTCCGGGCCCAATCGAGGCCCGCCAGCATGATCGCAGCCGCGATGACAAGCCACGACGCGTGCGCCAGTCGCGGCAGCTGGTGGGGCGGGCGCGCGTCGAGCGACGCCTGGCGCGGCCCGTGTCCGGGGCGCAGGTGGTAGCTCTCGGCCAGCAGCGCCCCGAGCAGGGTGCCGAAGACGGCGGCGAACACGGTCGTCCCGGCCAGGGCGCCCGACGACGGCGCGGTGCACTGTGCCAGCGGCGGGCAGATCTGCGTGGTCGAGGGGATGCCCCACAGCGTCACCTGGCCCGACCATCGCATCGACCAGACGCCGCCCAGCACGGCCGCGATGACCGCGCCGGCGCGTCGGTATGCGGTGTTGCGTCGCACGTAGTCGAGGCAGAACCGCAGCGCGTCGGGCCCCAGGGCCGCGGTGTCGCCGAGCGTCCACAGGTCTGAGAGTTGGGGCCCGCTGGCGAGCACCCAGATCAGGGCCGCCAGCGCGGCCAGCAGCAGGATGAGCCCGACTGTCGCGAATCCGATCATGCGGGCCTCCCGCCCGTCTCGTTTGTCACAATGTCATAGTACAATATGACTATGAGCGAGACAACCCAGGCCGACGCGGCGCCGCAGAATGGGACAACCGAGGTGCCAGATTGCGCGATGGGCCCGTTTCGGGCCGATCTGGACGTTCTGACCCCGTCGTTGTCCCGTTTTTCCCGCATCGGCGTGGCGCTGCTGGTCGTGTCGCTGGCGCTGGGCGCCTGGTTCGTGCCCCCGATGCTGCACCTGCGCGTCGAGCCGAATGCCCCGGCCGCCGTGGTGTCCCCGGATTCCCCGGTCGGCCTGGTCTACGCGCCGCTGGACGTGCCGATCGGCGGCGCCACGATCACCGGCATCGCGCCGATCGACGGCGCCCGGCTGGTGGGCGCCTGGGTCGTGTCGGCCCGCGACCGCGCCGCGCTCACGAGCGCGGCCGACGGCTGGTCGCTGCGGTGTGGCGGCGGGGATTCGGCGGCCGCCGAGTGCCGGCTGCCCGCGGGCGACGGCCAGGCCGAGGCGCTGCTGGCGGCGCTGGTGCGCCGGGGCGCCCCGCTGGGGGCCGACGATGCGCTGCCGCGGCGCATTCCCGGCGGCGCGGGCGCCACGGTGGTCACGCTGTGGCAGGTCACGCGGTGTGACGCCACGCAGAACGCGGGCGTCACCGTGCGCGCCCGGACGATCGCGGGCGCATTCGACCTGCCGCTGTGGCTCGGCCTGCCCGTCTGCCCGTGAGGCGTCTCGCCCCGCCGACGATGAGTGTCGATTATCGGCTGGAAACGGCCTGATCAAGCAACCGCGCGAACTGGCGGTACTGCAACGTGAGACGGTTGCGGGTCATGGGGTCGAGCTGGGCCATGCGGCGTCCGTCCGCGTTATCGCGCAGATCGGCGCGCTTGACCTGCACCGCCGAGGGCGATGCGGCGATGCGCAGCGCGTACTCCGCGGGCGTCTCGCCGGGGCGCTTGGTCAGGGCGTCCACGATCGCGACGACATCGGGCGGAATGCCCATGCGCAGTAGATCGTCCAACGTGGTGGGGGTGTCTTCGACGACGTCGTGCAGCCAGCCGGCTGCGACGACCTCGGGCTGGGCGGCTGGTTGTGGCCCGTGGCTGGTGGCCAGGTAGGCGGCCACACGGGAGGGGTGTCCGATGTACGCGTGTCCGGCCTTGTCGGTCTGCTCTTGGTGCGCGCGAACCGCGACATCGTGGGCGCGCTTGACCAGGAGTCGTTGCGCGTCCGTCCAATCGACCTCCGTACCGCCACGCCCAATCGGGTGCGGCTGGGATCGAGGCATATCCGTCCTTCCTGCGGCGTGATTCGCGCCATCCCGGGCTGTCCGCGTTCGCGCCTGTCCCCACGGACGCTAGCACGGAACCAACAGCCCCGCGGTCCCCGTCCATCCATCGTCGCATATGCCTCCCGCCGGTGTCTTCCCGAGTTGGGACGATTCAGGCGAAATACCGCAGCCAGACGTAGCCCCAAGCCACCACGATCGAGACGGCGGTGACGATCAGGCCGTACCGTGTGAACTGCCAGAAGCTGATCGGGGTGCCGCGGCGGGCGGCCACGCCGAGGACGACGACGTTGGCCCCGGCCGCGACGGCGGTCGTGTTGCCCGACAGGTCGGCGCCGAACACGAACGCCCACCACAGCGGCGAGTGGGCCCCGGAGTGGGGCGTCGCGGCCACCATCTGCTCGACCACCGGCGTCAGGGCGGTCGTGTACGGGATGTTGTCGACCAGCGCGCCGAAGATCGCCGAGCCGCCCAGCAGCCAGGCGGCGCCGACCATCTCGTCCCCGCCCATGGCGTTGGCGGCAAGGCGTCCGACGTTGTCGAGGACGCCCGCGTGCACCAGGCCTCCCACAAGCATGAACAGTGCCGCGAAGAAGGCCAGCGTCGCCCATTCGACGTCCACGAGGAACTGCTCGGGCTTGGTCTTGCTGACGACGACGATCGCGCCGGCGCCCATCAGCGCGATGATGGACGGTTCGAGCGACAGGATCGGGTGCAGCGCGAACGCCGCGATCGTCAGGCCCAGCACGACCAGGCAGCGCACCAGCATCGCGGTGTCGGTGATGGCGGTGCGGGGCAGGATGTCCACGAGCACGTGCTCGTCGGCCACGCGCACGTTCAGCTGCTTGCGGAACATCAGCCGCAGCAGCCCGGCCAGGATGACCAGCAGGATCAGCGACAGCGGCAGCGAGTGGATCAGGAAGTCGTCGAAGTCGAGCCCGGCGCGGCTGGCGATGATGATGTTGGGCGGATCGGCGATCATCGTGGTCAGGCCGCCGACGTTGGCGGTGCAGATCAGCGCGACCAGGTGCGGCAGGGCCGAGATGCGCAACCGGTCGCACACGTCCAGCGCCACGGGGGTGACCAGCAGCATCGTCGTCACGTTGTCGAGGATCGGCGAGGCCACGGCCGTGACGGCCATGAGCAGGTACATCAGCCGGGCCGGGTGGTCGCCCGCGCGGCGCATGATCCACAGCGCCAGGAAGTCGAACAGCCCCGTGTGCCGCAGCACGCTGACCACGATCATCATGCCGAACAGCAGGAACAGGACGTTCCAGTCGATGCCGGTGTGCTCGTTGAAGAAGGCCGAGTGGGCATCCACCTGGCCCAACAGCACCATGCCGGCAACACCCCCCAGCGCGGCGGCGATCTTGTGGACCTTTTCAGTCGCAATCAGCGCATAGCTGATCAGGAAGACGGCGGCGGCAGCGTAGGCGATCATCGGACGCTCCTGGAGGGTAGTCGTTCGTAGGTGGTCGTTCGTGGGTGGTCGTCGCGCGTGGCCGAGCCAGTTGCCCAGCATCACGATGCATCCAGAATATCATCGAGGATATAGTTCGACAATCGTCTGCGTCTGCTTCGCGGGGGTTTCGGCCTCGAAAGAGCTGCAATGTGGCGTCCAGTGCGATACTGGGTGTGCGTTGGTGGGGGCAAATCTGTCACAATGGAGCATGTCCCTCGACCTGCTCGCTCTCATCAGTGCGGTCGTCGTGCTGGTGGCGGTGTTGGCCGCGCGGCTCGGCGCGAGCGTGGGCATGCCCGCCTTGCTGATCTTCCTGTTGGTCGGCATGGCGATGGGGTCGAGCGGATTGGGCGTCCATTTCACGAACGCGGCGCGGGCGCATGACCTGGGTTTCCTGGCGCTCGTCCTGATCCTGGCCGAGGGCGGACTGACGACCAAGTGGTCGCAGATGAAGCCGTACCTCGGCATCGCCGGGCTGTTAGCCACGGTGGGCATCGGGGTGTCGATCGTCCTCATGAGCCTGTTCGGCTACTACGTCCTGCACCTGCCGCGCGCGGTCGCCGTGCTGTTGGGCGCGGTGACGGCTCCCACCGATTCCGCGGCCGTGTTCTCGGTGCTGCGCGGGCTGCCGCTGCCGTCGCGCGTGCGGTCGGCGCTGGAGGGGGAGTCGGGTCTCAACGACGCCCCCACCGTGCTGCTGGTCGCCGCTGGAACGAATTTCGCTCTGGGCGTATTGCCTGCGCACGGCGTGGCCGGCCTGTTCGGCACCATCGTCGGCGAGCTGCTCGGCGGCATGGCGTTCGGCGCGGTCGTCGGCCTGGTCGGCGTGTGGCTGCTGCGGCGCATCGCACTGCCCGTGAGCGGCCTGTACCCGATCGCGACGCTCGCGTGGGCGGTGGCCTGCTATGGCGCCGGCGTCTCTTTGCACCTGTCGGGTTTCGCGGCCGTGTACGTGTGCGCCGTCGTCCTCGGCAACGGGCATCTGCCGCACCGCCATGCCATCTCGTCGTTTGCCGAGGGGGTCGGCTGGGTGGCGCAGATCGGGCTGTTCGTCATGCTCGGATTGCTCGCGAAACCAGCAGAACTCACGTGGTCGATCGTGCTGGCCGGGCTGTTGGCCGGACTGTTCCTGACGTTCGTCGCCCGCCCGCTGTCGGTCATCGCGTCGGCGTCCTGGTTCAAGGTGCCCTGGCGTCAGCAGGCGTTCCTGTCATGGGCGGGCCTGCGCGGCGCCGTCCCCATCATCTTGGCCACCGTGCCGCTGGCCGCGGGCATCAGCAACGCGTCGCTGCTGTTCAACATCGTGCTCGTGTTCGTGATCATCTTCACCGCCGTCCAGGCGCCCACGCTCGGCTGGGCGGCGCGGCTGCTCGGCCTGGTCGATCCGCAGGCTGCCATCGATGTGGACGTCGAGGTCGCCCCGCTCGACAGCCGCCATGCGGACGTCCTGCGCATCACCATCCCGCCCGGATCGCATCTGGCCGGGGTGAGCATCCGCGAGCTGCGGCTGCCGCGCAACGTCGTGGTCGCGCTCGTCCTGCGCGGCGACGAGTCGTTCGCCGCCAACGGCGACACCATCCTGCGCGCCGACGACCACCTCATGGTCGTGACGCCCCAGGAGGTGCGCCGCCAGGTTGAGGAGCGCTTTCTTGCGGTCGGACGCGGCGGGCGGCTCTCGCACTGGATCCGGCGGCGCAGCGGCGCCTAGGCCGGCTTCGACGTTGTTGCGGACGCGGCGGGCGACTTGGAGATCTGCTTCGGCGTCTGCACCGGCGTCGGCGTCGGCAGGCAGACGACGCCACCCGGCGCCCCGATCTGCGTGGGTGCGGTGCTGCTGATGGTGCTGGCACCGGTGGGGAGCACGACATCCACGCTGTGGTCCTTGCGTCCGTCCCCCTGGACGACCGCACCCGGGAAGAAGCCCGCGACCAGCTTGACCTCGGGATCGGTCGAGGTCGCGCCGACGATCGTGGTCTTGGTCACCTTCTGGCCATTCTTGGCATTGGCGACCGCGCCGATCTTGAAGCCCGTGGTGGCCAGCTTCGTGCTGACGCTCTTGGCCAGGCCCGTCGTCGCGCCGCCGTTGTACACGTTGACGGTCACCTGCTTGGTGGTGAGCGCCTCGCCGACCGTCTGGGTGACGCAGGCTGGTTCCTTCGGGGTGGCCAGCGGATTGGTGAGCGCCTTGTAGCCCCACCAGCCGGCGAGCGCGAGCGCGGCGAGCACGATGATCAGCACGATGGGACTGACCCACTTGCGCCATGTGCTCACGGTGTGCTCCGTCTGTCTGCGCTACAACGAACGTCGATTCGATAGTACCGGCATCGACGCGTCAGTTCACGACCGGGCTGCCAGGCGAACCCCGCGTTTTTAGCGGCTATTCAGCGCGTTCTCAGGAATGAACGAGCCCGACCCCGGCCCGTTCGGCCACGCGGACGGTGTCGGTGATGAACCGTTCGGCCAGCGCGACAATCTGCCCGGCGAGCGGTCCGTCCGCCCATGCGGGATGGTCGTCGGTGAGCCACGCCGCGGTGATCGTGACCTGCTGCGACCAGGAGTTGGCTCGGCGGGTCAGCTGGTCGAGGACGATGCCCAGATGCTTCTCGGTGCCCAGGGCGAAGGCGCTTGCCAGGTGCTGGTTGAGGGTGCTGCTCGCGTCCTGCAACTGGATCTTGTGGGCCTGTAGGCCGGACAGCCAGGCGCGGTAGCGGCCGATCTGGCGCTGGGCGGCCTCGCCGGCAGGCGTCCAAGCCGGGCGTTGGCGCGTGCGTCCGGCAAGCAGCACGCCGGCGATCACGAGACATGCCCCGCCCGCCAGGCTCTGCCACGACACCGTCAGCGTCATGACGCCGAACAGCGTTCCGGCGATGGCGATCAGGCCGAGCAGCAAGACGATGCCGCCGATCGCGCCCCAGGCGCCGCTGTGGCGCGGGCCCGTGAGCCAGCCGACGTCCTTGCTCGAAGCGCGCACCTCGTCCAACGTCTTGTCGAGCATGCCGCGATCGGCCCCCGACAGGCTTGCGAGCGTGCGGGCGGTCGTGGCGTTCGGCGTGGCGAAAAGGCCTTCCAGCAAGGTGGTTTCGTATCGCAGCAGGCCCGAGGCGGGCTGCTCGGTGCGGTGCAGCGTCCAGTCGTAGACGCTGCGGGCGTCCGATTCGGACAGCGGCTGGATGCGCAGGAATCCGCGCCCGGCCAGGTCGAGCAGCGTGATCGCGAGCTCGCGAGCACCGACGTCGTGCTCGTCGAGCAGCCCGTACATCGCGGGCGAGGCGGAGGGCGGGGGAGCGTTGGCCGGCAGGGGCTGGATCAGCCCGGCCTCGCGGTGGGCGCGCTGCGCCGATGAGTCATCGACCGGCGGGCGCCTCGACGCGCGCAACAGCAGCGCCACCAGCAGCACACCGGCGCCGACCATCAGCACCAACCAGTTCAGCGCGTCCATGCTTACCCCCGTGACAGCCTAGCGTGAATGGCGCGCGTCAGGCGGCGGCCCAGCGGACCTGGTCGCGCAGCGGACTGTTCGGGCTCACGTCGAACAGCCCGGCGGCCCCGTCCAGCGCATCGCCGAGCGGGGGAACGAAACAGGGGTGGGCCCGGGGCGTGCGTCCGTCTTCGGGCGCGTCGGGGTTGGCGAGGTGATCGCGCAGGCGGGTCTGGAAAGTCTGCCGCAGCAGTGCTCCGTCGAAGCAGTGGCCGATCGCGGCCACCGCGGGCGTCAGGTCGGCGGCGAGCTCGCCGCTGCGGTCCAAGGCGACGATCGCCGCCTGGGCCAGGCGGTCGGCCGCCTCGCGGATGATGCGCTCGCAGATGGCGTCGTGGCTTGCCAGCTCGGCGATGGTCTTGGCGAAGCTGGCGATGTGGCGCACCCAGTCGGGGTCGCGCTGCACGGCCAGGTAGGCGTCGTCCAGGTGCGGGAAGTCGGCGAGCACGTGTGGGGTGAGGGCCGTGGCCGGGCCGCGGCCGTCGTAGGCGCGCAGCACGGCGCGCAGGCCCTCGCGGCCGATCCAGAAGCCGGAGCCGTCGTCGCCGAGCTGGTTGCCCCAGCCGTCCACGCGGGCGACGCCGGTCGGGCCGGCCGCCAGCGTGACCACGCCGGTGCCGGAGGCGACCATGACGCCGTTGCGCGTGCCGAGCGCGCCCAGGTAGCAGGTGATCGAGTCGTGCGCGAGGCCGACGCGGCGCACGCCATGGTCGTATGTGCTTGTCAGCAGATCATCGGCCGTCTCATCGGTGGCCAGGCCCGTGGAGCCGATGGCCAGGCCGAGGTTGGCGGGTGCGCCGTGTGGCCACAGCGCGGCGATGGCCTGCGCCGCGCGTGCGGCGAGCTGGGGCAGCACCGGCGTGTTCGTGCGCACCGCATCCAGGTCGAGGGAGCGCGGCGTGCGCCCATCCTCGATCGCCCGCGCCCGTACCCCGCTCTGTCCGGCGTCCAGCGCCAGCACCGCATCGCTCATGCGCCCAGTGTAGAGATCTGTCGCGTGCCGGGGTCGGTGGCGCCCGTGAAAGTGGGACATCGGCGGGGTCAGGTGCGCCGGATGTGCTGTTGTGGTCTGGTTTGGGCATCTGGCTGGTTGGTTGTCCCAGTTTGTGGTGTGAAACGCGGCACCGCCGCCTCCGGCGGCCGCGCGTTGGCGGTGGCAGAATCGACTGTCATGGACCTGTTGGGGGAGGGCGCCTTCGCGCGCCGCATCGATGCGCTGGATGCCGAGACGATTCGCGCCGACGGTTCGCTCAAATGGACGTCGCAGCCCGGCGCACTCGGCGCGTGGGTGGCCGAGATGGACTTCGGCCTGGCTCCGGCGGTGCACCGCGCGCTGGATGAGGCGATGGCGCACGATCTGACCGGCTACGTGCCGCCCGCGGCGGCGAATGACCTTGTCAACGCCGTGTGTGGGTATCTCGGCGGCCACTACGGCTGGGGGGTCGCGCCCGATCAGGTGCATCCCGCGGGCGACGTGTTGTCGGTGCTGGGCGACATGCTCACGGTCTGGACACAGCCCGGCGCGCCGGTGATCGTGCCGACCCCGGCGTACATGCCGTTCGTGTCGCTGCCGGTGGCGTACGGCCATCCGGTGCTGCAGGTGCCGCTGCACCACGACGAGGCCGGCTGGACGC
>Ga0209738_10000066_pt1 | contig 23588 bp, 22 predicted proteins | sample TergutNc150P5_FD_187289 | JGI IMG/M metagenome (GOLD analysis project Ga0209738, IMG submission 187289) | Nasutitermes corniger P5 segment gut microbial community from laboratory colony in Florida, USA - Nc150 P5 (SPAdes) (version 2) | ecosystem: Host-associated > Arthropoda: Insects >...
CACGAGGCCGAGTTGTCCCACACCCGCCAGGTCGCCACGCAGCGCCTGGCCGCGGCGACGAAGATCCTGCAGGGCGTCGGCCTGCAGTGATGCGCACAGCTCACAGCAGCGTGGCGCGCAGGTCCGGGTCGGGCATGTCGGGGTCGAAGGGGAACATCGGGCGGACGATCTGCCGCGGTGCCAGCCGGATCAGATCCTGGTCGACGCCGCCGGGGGTCAGGCCCAGCAGCCAGTCGGCGGCCATGGCGAACAGCTCGGGCTCCAGGTAGCCGATCTTGACGACGACGATGTCGGCGCGGCGCGGGTCGAGCCCGGCCGATTCGAAGTCGGACAAGGTGTGATACGGCTTGCGCCGCTCGGTGATGATCGCGAAGACGCCGCCGATTTGTCCCGCGCCCACGCGCACCACGGCGACGCGTCCGGACGTCTCGTCGCCCGGGGTCAGGCGGGCGACCTCGCCGTCCAGGCGCACGGGGCCGGCGTGGACGTGATCGACGCGCGCGCCGGCGTCCAGCACCACATGCGCCCCCAGGCCGGCCGCGAAGCACGCGGCCACGGCGTCGGCGTCGAAGATCGATGCCACGAGCGTCACGGGTGCATCCGCCGAGGTCAGTCGCGGATCGGCGACCAGCCGCGTCAGCGTCCAGGTCACGTCCCCGGCGCCACCGGCGGTCGGATTGTCCCCCGAGTCGGAGACGAAGAACGGATGCGGCGCATCCGGGGCGAGCGCGGCGTCCAGACACTGGGACAGATCGCCGGTCGGTGCCACGAACTCGAATTCGCGGCGCACGTCCCAGAACCGCCGCGCCAGGTGCTCGGCCCACCGGGCGACCGCGGCCGCATCGTCCCCCTCGACCACGATGGCGGCCATGTTGCGCAGCTCGTCGCCCCAGGCGTAACCGATCCAGATGGACGCGTCGAGCACGCCCGGCTGCACCTCGATCCAGTCGAGCTCGCCGTACAGCGACCGCGCCGGCTCGATGCGGGTGGACGTCTTCTCGCCCGGCAACAGCACGGGAACCGGCACCCACGCGCGCACGGGCCTGCCGGGGCCGGGATGCGCCCGCGTCCCCAGCCGCGACGCCAGCTTGTAGACGGCGCGCCGCTTGGTCGCCATGGCGTCCTCGTGCGGCGCCATCCGGTAGCACGTCAGCATGTCGACGCTGGACGCCAGGGCCCGCGAGACGTTGCCGTGCAGGTCCATGGACGCCGAGATCAGCACGTCCAGCCCGACGACCTCGCGGACGGCGCGCGCCAGGTCGGCCTCGGCGTCCAGCCGTCCGACCACGTTCATGGCCCCGTGGATGTCGAAGAAGATGCCGTCCAGCGCGGTATCTGGGCTTGTCGTCACCTCGATGAGCCGCCGCACCATCTCGGCCTTCACGCGATCGTAGAACTCCGGGACGACGGGCCCGCCGGGCAACGAGCGGGCGTGCACGAGGGGCACCCATTCGGCGGCCTCGCGCAGCGGCTGCCCGGGGGCGAGGAAGGGGTAGTACGCCAGCAGGTCGTCGCCGCGGCGCAGCGTGAACGCCTCGTCGCCCGAGCGGTGCGGCGAATACGTCGATGCCTCGATCGACATGCCGCAGATGCCGATGCGAGGACGTCCCCGCATCGGTCAGTCCTCCGCGACCAGCTCGGTGCCCGCGATGGCGTGGGACATCCAGGCCGACCTGTCCCATCCCGTCTCGAACGCCAGGTGGGACATTCCCACCAGCGCTCCGTCGTCGCCCGAGCGGACCTTCTCGATCACCAGGTCCTGCGTCGCGATCGGGTGCGCGCCCTGGTAGATCTGCGAGCGCACGGCCGCCACGAACGGCTCGATGGCCGCCAGCTGGCCCCCGACATACAGCGCCGTCGGGTTGAAGAAGTTGGTGACGGCGCACAGCACCTGCCCCAGCGTGGCCCCGGCGGTGCGGGCGGCGGTGGTCACGACGGGGTGCCCGGCCTGCGCCAGCGCGACGACGTCCGCGGTGTTCTCGACGGGCACGCCGCTGGCGACCAGCTGCGCGACCAGCGCCGATCCGGACGCCACGGTCTCCAGGCAGCCGCGGTTGCCGCACGAGCACGGCGTGTCGCCGGCCTGGGGCACGCGCACGTGCGTGATGTCCCCGGCCCCGAATGTGGCGCCGCGGTGCAGCTTCCCGTCGATCATGATGCCGGCGCCGATGCCCGTCCCGGCCTTGACCGTCACGGTGCAGCCCAGGCCCTCGGGTCGGGCCAGGTACTCGCCGTACGCCATCGCGTTCGCGTCGTTCTCGACGGCCGTGGGCACGCCGAAGCGGTTCTCCAGCCAGCCGCGCACGTTGAACCCGGCCCAGCCGGGCATGCGCGAGGGCATCATGACGACACCGGTCGCGGTGTCGACGGGCCCGGGCACGCTGATGCCGATGGCGCGCAGGACGCACGAGGTGGGCTGGGCCGCAAGCATCTTCTCGGCCTGGTCTGCCAGGTACTCCAGGACGGGGATCGGCCCTTGTGAAAGGTCGGTGGGGATCGTCTGGCGCGTCTGGATCTCGTCGACCACGCTGAGCACGCCCATCTGGGTCGACAGCCCGCCGAGGTCGATCGCGATCGTGGACGAGCCGTCGCCCGTCAGGCGCAACCGTCTCGCCGGACGGCCCCGCCCGGCGTTGTTGTGGAATTCGGTGCCTACCTCGGCGTCGAAGAGCACGCCGTCCTCTAGCAGCTGGTTTACGTGGAACGAGATGGTTGAGGGGGTCAGGTTGAGGGCGCGCGCCAGGGCGATGCGGGTGGACGCGCGGCCGGAACCGACGAGGGACACGATGCAAGCGTTGATCGGGCCTCGCCCGACGTGGCCGGCACTGTTGTTTTTTGTCACTAGAAGTCGATCCTTTCCTTGGAGAAAGCGGCTTCGGTTCCGAAAAGTGCTATGGAGTTTGTCCCTAATAATACTGCGGTATGGTCCCAGCGGAGCCGAATTCATCACAAAGGTTTGGCCTGCCCGCACCCGCGCTGCCAGGGGTGGCTATGCTGAAGATGCTGAGCGCCGATGCCGGTGCCTCCAGGGCCTCCCACAGTCCCTCCCTTCGATGAAACTTCAGACAACAATCGAAAGAACCCCCGTAGCAGGAGACATCGACACAAACTCGCGCGTGCAGCCCGATTGAGAGGAGATCTTCGTGCGAGCCATACCCATTCGGATCCTGGCGGCCACCCTCGGTGCCGTCACGGCCATCGCGCTGGCAGGGTGCTCGTCCGGCAGCCCGAACAGCACCACCGGCTCCGGCACCCCCGGCGCCGCCAGCGACCAACCCGTCACCTACGCTCTGATGCCCGATCAGGGGCCGAGCTGGGTGGCCCCGATCAGCCCGCCCGACAAGATGGTGACGGCCAACGGCGCGCTCCACGCACTGATGTGGGTCCCCCTGTTCCAGTACGACGGCGCGTCCGGCAAGCTGGAATGGGACCAGAAGGCCTCGGCCGCGTCGTCCTACACCTTCAGCGCCGACAACACGTCCATCGACATCACGCTGGGCAACCTCACCTGGTCGGACGGCAAGCCCGTCACCAGTCGTGACGTCCAGTTCAGCTACAACCTGGTCAAGAACAACACCGACCTGTGGGGCTCGTACAGCGCGGGCCTGTACCCCGACTCGGTCAAGAGCTTCACGATCACCGACGACAAGCACTTCACGATCACGTTCGACAAGGCGTACAACCAGCAGTTCCTGCTGGCCAACCAGCTGAGCATGATCGTGCCGATGCCGCAGCACGCCTGGGACATCGACAAGGCGGGCAACCCGGTGGGCGACTACGACCAGACGGCCGACGGTGCCAAGGCCGTGTGGCAGTACATCCAGACGCAGGCCGCCGACGTCTCGACCTACGCCACCAACCCGATGTGGCAGGTCATCAACGGCCCGTACGCCCTCAAGTCCTGGGCGCAGGACGGCTCGGTGACCATCGTCGCCAACACCAAGTACACCGGTGACGACAAGCCGTCGATCACCACGGTCAACTTCAAGCCGTACACCAGCAACGACGCCGAGATGAACGACGTCCGCGCGGGCGCCCTCGACTACGGCTTCATCACGCCCGACCAGCTGTCCGCCCAGGGGCAGTACACGTCGCTGGGCTACAACGTCGTCCCCTGGGCCGGCTGGTCGATCACGTACATGCCGTACAACTTCGCCAACCCGACCATGGGCCCGGTGTTCAAGCAGCTGTACGTGCGCCAGGGTCTGCAGTCGGCGATCGACCAGCCGACGCTGTCGTCCAAAGTCTGGATGGGTGCGGCGATGCCCGGCTACGGGCCGATCCCGCAGAACCCGCCGTCCGACTACCTGTCGAGCGTGCAGGCCAACAACCCGTACCCGTACGACCTGACCAAGGCCGAGAAGTACTTCACCGACAACGGCTGGACGAAGGGGTCGGACGGCATCCTGGCCTGCACCAACCCGGGCACCGGCGCGGGGCAGTGCGGCGACGGCATCGCGGCGGGCACGCAGATGAAGATCACCGTGACCACGCAGAACGGCTCGCAGCAGACCGACAACATGATGGCCGCGATCAAGAGCGCGCTCTCGCAGATCGGCGTCTCGATGACCATCCAGTCGGTCACGCTCGACAACGTGCTGACCACGGCCCAGACCTGCAAGCAGGGGACGGATTGCTCCTGGCAGCTCGTCTTCTTCGGGACGGCCGGCTCGTGGTACTTCTCGGCGTACCCGTCGGGCCAGTCGCTGTTCTCGCAGACCGCCAAGTGGAACTGCGGGCAGTACTACGACACCAAGGCGTTCGACCTGATCAACCAGATGCTGACAAGCTCTGACACCGACATCGCGCAGCAATACTCGGCCTACCTGGCCCAGCAGCTGCCCGTCATGTGGATGCCCAACCCGGTGTACCAGATCTCCGTCGTCAAGACGAACCTGAACATCGCGACGCAGGATCCGGGCGGCGCGTTCATGCCGCAGCGCTGGAGTTGGACGGCCTAGGTGCCCGCGGCACCAGCGGCGAAGGCAGGCCCCAGGCGCCCGTTCCGGACCACCTTCTGGTGGTACCTGATCAAGCGCCTGGGGCAGGCCGTGCTGGTGATCGTGATCGTCACGATCATCGTGTTCTGGCTGCTGCACCTGGCGATGCCGGACGGCCCGGGCGCGGGCGTGCTCGGCATGCAGGCCGACCAGGCGCAGATCGACCGCTGGAACCAGGACCACGGCTTCGACCTGCCGCTGTGGCATCAGTACCTCAACTACCTCGTCCAGGTCAGCCACGGCGACTTCGGGCAGTCGTTCAAGCAGGCGTCCACGGTCGGGGCGCTGATCGCATTGCGGCTGCCCAAGACGCTGCTGCTGGCCGGCATCTGCATCGTGATCGCGCTCGCGGTCGCGCTGCCCATGGGCATCTTCCAGGCCACCCGGCGCGGCAAGGCCGCCGACTACGTGCTGACGTGGCTCAACTTCCTGGTGTACTCGACGCCGTCGTTCTTCCTCGGCCTGATCGTGATCATCGTGTTCTCGCAGAAGCTCGGGTGGCTGCCGGCGACCGCGCCGAGCGGCAACCCGACCGTGCTGGCGCTGCTGGAGCAGCCGCGGGTCATGGTGCTGCCGGTGATCACGGGCACGCTGGGCACGATCGCGACGTTCTCGCGCTACATGCGCTCGGCGACGATCGACAACCTGTCCGAGGACTACGTCCGCACGGCCCGCAGCAAGGGGACGTCCCGGGCCCGCGTGATCACCCGGCACGTCGTCCGCAATTCACTCACGCCGGTGATCGCGATGCTCGGCTACTACCTGCCCGTGATGTTCGGCGGCATGCTGGTGGTCGAGTCGCTGTTCAACTACCCCGGCATGGGGCTGCTGTTCTGGCGCTCGGCGCAGCAGGGCGACTACCCGGTGCTGCTGGGCTGCATCCTGGTGATCGCGCTGGCCACGGTGGTCGGCTCGCTGTTGGCCGACCTGATCCAGGCCGGCCTCGACCCGCGCACGAGGGGGTCGCTGGAATGAGTGAGCTCAGGCTCGTCCCCAAGCGTGTGGACGAGATCGCGCCGCGGCTGTCGTCCGCCTCCCCGGCCGCGCGGGCGTGGCGCAGGTTCCGGGCCAACAAGCTGGCCATGGTGGGGCTGTGCCTGGTGGTGCTGCTGGTGCTGTTTTGCCTGGTGGGGCCGCTCGTGTGGCGCACCGACCAGATCCACACCAACATCTACTCCGATCTGATGGCCCCGCCCGGCACGCCCGGGCACCCGCTGGGCACCGACGATCTGGGCTATGACGTGCTCGGACGGCTGATGAAGGGCGGCCAGACCTCGCTGATCGTCGGCCTGCTCGCGGGCCTGCTGGCGACGCTGATCGGCACCATCTGGGGCTCGGTCGCGGGCTACGTCGGCGGCGTCGTCGACACGATCATGATGCGCATCGTGGACGCCGGCATCGCGCTGCCCGCCACGTTCCTGCTGCTGATCCTGTCGGCGATCACGCGCCCCAGCCTGCCGCTCATGATCGTGGTGATCGGCCTGGTCAGCTGGCTGGTGCCGGCGCGGCTGATCCGGGCCGAGTCGATCTCGGTCAAGCAGCGCGACTACGTGCAGGCGCTGCGGGCCGTCGGCGGCTCGCACACCCGCGCGGTGGCCCGGCACATCATCCCGAACACCGTCGGCACGATGATCGTCAACGCGACCTTCCAGGTGGCGGACGCGATCCTGCTGGTCGCGTACATCTCGTACCTCGGCATGGGCATCCAGGCGCCCGCGACCGACTGGGGCGCCATGCTGACCAAGGGCATCACCTACACCTACCAGGGCGCGTGGTGGCTGATCTTCCCGGCCGGCCTGCTGATCGTGATCACGGTCTGCGCGTTCAACTTCGTGGGCGACGGCCTGCGGGACATGTTCGACGTGAAGGGGCGCGAGGCATGAGCGCGGACGAGCCTGTGCTGGTCGTGCGCGACCTGTCGGTGAGCTTCCGGACGGACGAGGGCACGTTCCCGGCCGTCAACGGGTCGTCGTTCTCGATCGCGCCCGGACGCGTGCTCGCGCTGGTCGGCGAGTCGGGCTCGGGCAAGTCGGTGACGTCGCTGGCGATCATGGGCTTGCTGCCCACGACCGCCCAGGTCGGCGGGCACATCGCGCTGGCCGGCGAGTCGCTGCTGGAGGCCGGGGAGCCGCGAATGAACCAGATCCGCGGCGCCGACATCTCGATGATCTTCCAGGAGCCGATGACCGCGCTCAACCCGACGATGACGATCGGCGCGCAGATCGCCGAGGTCATGACCAACCACCGGCTGTGCTCGCATGCGCAGGCCGCCCGGCGCGCGGTCGAGCTGCTGGATCGCGTGGGCATCCCCGACCCGTCCGTCCGCGCGCGCGGGTACCCGCACGAGCTGTCGGGCGGGCAGCGCCAGCGCGTGGTCATCGCGATCGCGCTGGCGTGCAACCCGAAGCTGATCATCGCGGACGAGCCGACCACCGCCCTGGACGTGACGGTGCAGGCCGAGATCCTCGACCTGCTGCGCACGCTGGCCCACGAGTCGTCCACGGCGTTTCTGCTGATCACGCACAACATGGGCGTGGTGGCCGACATCGCCGACGACGTGGCCGTCATGTACCGGGGCGACATCGTCGAGACCGGCCCGATGCGCCAGGTGCTGCTCGACCCGCAGGCCGACTACTCGAAGCAGCTGATCGAGGCGATCCCGAAGATGCCCGGCGCGGCGTGGGACGACATCGAGGCCGAGGCCGAGCACGGCGAGCTGGACGCGATGGCCGAGGTGGACGCGTCGGTGGTCGCCATGGCCGCGGCCGTCGATGCGGAGGAGGCCGAGGTTCCCGCGCTGCTGTTCGAGCGCGTCAGCATCGACTACATGCGCGCGGGCCGGGCGTTCCGGGCTGTCCGCGAGGTGACACTGAGCGTCTCGACCGGTGAGATTCTTGGCCTGGTCGGCGAGTCGGGCTCGGGCAAGTCGACGTTGGGACGGGCCGCGCTCGGCCTGGTCGGGGCCGCCGCGGGGTCGGTGCGCGTGCTGGGCGAGCCGGTGCACGCCCGCTCGCTGCTGTCGGCGCGGGACAAGGCCGTCCGGGCCCAGGTGGGCGTGATCTTCCAGGACCCGGGGTCGTCGCTCGACCCGCGCATGACGATCGCGCAGTCGATCGAGGAGCCGATGCTCGTGCACCGCGCCGGCCTGTCGGGCCGGCAGCGCGCGGCCCGCGTGGCCGAGCTGATCGATGCCGTCGAGCTGCCCGCCGCGTACGCGCAGCGCTATCCGCACGAGCTGTCAGGCGGCCAGCGCCAGCGCGTCGGCCTGGCCCGGGCCATCGCGCTCGATCCGCGGCTGCTGATCGCCGACGAGCCGACCAGCGCGCTCGACGTGTCCGTCCAGGCGCATGTCCTGGACGCGTTGCGGGGATTGCAGGGCCGTTACAAGTTCGCTTGTCTGTTCATCAGCCACGACCTGGCCGTGATCAACGAGATGGCCCACCGCGTGGCGGTGATGTGGCAGGGGCGCATCGTCGAGGTGGGCGAGACGTCCGCCATCCTCGTGCGTCCCCACCATCCGTACACCATCCGCCTGCTGGCCGCCGTGCCGTCGCCGGACCCCATCGAGCAGCAGCGCCGCCGCCAGGCCCGCGCCGTGCTGATGGGGTGAGGGGGTGCCCGGCGTCCGGACGGGGAGACCTTCCGGACGCCGGGCGAGGTAGTCGCTGGGAGACGACTACGGCTTGGACACCACCGTCGGGGCGTAGCCCGACTTGGTGAGTGTGGCCTGGACGCCGATCGTGGCGCCGGCATCGCTGGCCTGTTGCACGTACGTCACGGCGGTCGCCCCGTCGATCGCGACGCCGTTGCGCGTCCACTGGTAAGCGATCGCGTCGGGCCGGGGCGAGGTCCGGACGAGCGCGGTCAGCGTCGCGCCCGTGCCGCGGTTGCCGACGATCTGCAGCGACGTGGCCCGGAATGACTGGCCGGACGGTATCGCTGCTGCGGTTGTCGGCGGTGCGCTGCTGGCGTTGCCGAGCACCGTCCAGGCGATGGTCACCGGTTGGGCGGTGGCGGTGGCGGTGGCGTAGCCGGACTTGGCGACCGCGATCTGCAGGCCGATCTGGTGTCCGGCGTCGGAGGCCTGCGGCACGTAGGTCGGCAGGTTCGTCCCGACGATGGCGGCACCGTCACGCGTCCACAGGTAGGCGATCGCGTCCGGGGTCGGCGCGGATGCGACCTGCGCGGTCAGCGTGGCGCCGATGCGCGGCGTCCCGACGATGCTCACGGAGGCGGTGCTGAACTGCTGCGGCGCGCCCGAGGGCCACGGGGTGGGCGAGGTCGGTGCCGGGGACGGCGACATGTCCATGTCCATCGGCATGCTCACCTCGGCGCCGTGCGGGCGAAGCTTCAGGCCCGGCACGACATTGTTCATATCGACCTGGAAACGCAGGTCGGGGGTCAGCAGCCCGGTCGAGGGGTCGACGTCGTACGAACGCACGAAGTGATCGCCCTCGTAGTGGATGCGCCCGAGGTCGTCCTCGTTGAGGAAGTAGTCGGTGCCCAGCAGCTTGGTGCCGTGGTTGACCAGCATCGACATGTGCGGGCCGGCGCCGTACGGCAGCTGGATGTTCTGGATCATCACGGGTCGGGTCGGGTCGGAGATGTCGAGCACCGCGATGCCGTCGTGGTAGCCGCTGGCGGACAGGTACGGGACGTAGAGGTGCTTGCCGTCCGCGGCCATGGAGCAGTACTGCGTCTGGACGGCCCCGCCGACGGCCGCATTCAAGTCGAAGGCTGGCTGGGCGGTGCCGGTGGCCGAGTTGAACAGGTAGAGGATGCCGTTGCCGCTGCCGCCGACGTACCCCCGCCCCTGCGGGTCGCCCGGGATGAGCCGGCAGTCCATCGTCTGCGCGTCGTCCGGAAGCTCGATGGTGCGCGTGATCGTCATGCTCGCCAGGTTCCAGACCCGCACCGAATGGCGCCACTGGATGGGGCCGGGGTACGAGGTCAGCGTGCTGTTGGGCTGGACGTAGTCGCAGGTCACCATGAGGTTGATGTCCGAGCGGACCTGGATGCCGTGCGGGTTGAAGTCGGGGGGCGGATCGGCCGGCCACTGGCCGAGCAGGTTGCCGTTGGCGTCGATGCGGGCCACGCGCCCGCCGTCGCCCCCGTCGGGCGCACCCATCTGCGTGAACAGGAACGTGCCATCGGGCATGGCGACGAAGTCATCGGGGAAGTCGGCGTTGGCCGTCTTGAAGCTCTTGACGAAGACGGGGTTGGCTGGGTCGTTGAGGTTGAAGAGGAAGACGGAGTTCTGGCCTGAGAGCGCGGACAGCAGGCCACCGCAGGCCAGCGTCTTGGCGTCCATGGAGATGCCGCAGTGGTGTGGCTCGTTGCCCTCCGAGCCGGGGTCGGGGATGAGGGTCTGGGAGACCATCTGACCGTAGGTTGGGCTGCCTTCGGTGTAGTCGAGCGTGACGATTCGGTCGGGCGCGTTGCGTCCCTCGACGCCGGCCCAGACGTAGACGTATTCGGGAGTGGTGGCCGCGACCGATCGGGGCAGATCGAGGATGGCCAGGCCGGCACACGCGAGTGCGACGGCGGTCACGGGGATCAGCACTTTCGGGGGAAATCGGCGTGGATGGGTGGTGGTTGTCGGTTTGTTAGCTGTGTGTTGAGACATGAAAGAGTCTGATTTCTGTTGGGTCTGATTTCTGGAAACTACCGGATTTCTTGCTAAATCATTGACCTTGCGTCAGGGTTGGGTGAGGACAGGGGTGTCTGCGGCGATAGCCGCGTCACAGGTGGATCGCGGGCCATGAGGGGTCCCTTCCGGGTTCGGCGGTGCCTCAGACGGGGATGTCAGGGTCGCGGCACCGTATGTGCTTGTCAGGTCGGCATCGACTGGTCTGTGTTTGGGCAGGCAGAGGCCAACCGTCGATGAGGGGCCACTCGTCCGGAATCGGGGTGTGACGTGACGGGTGCCCCGGTTAAGTTTTCCGTCTCACGTTGTGTTGTTATCGGTCTGCTCACATGAAGCGGCAGATCCGAATCGGGGAGATCAACCCAACGCTGCTTTGAGGCTATACCATCTGCGTTCGTTCTGGGTAAAAAGAGGTGACATGTCCCGCTGGCTGGGGAGCCGCCCCAGGGCGCCGACCACCTGGAGCTCCGCATCGAGACGGTCACCGGCAACATCACGCTGCAGCCAGCCTCGACGCGGCGCGAGGGACACAGCAGCGCGGCAGCAGATCCGATGCGATGTGCGAACAGGTGCGGGCCCTCGACATCGCCCGCCTGGGTGAGCGTCGGTACGACGCCATCGACCCGGCGACCTTGGACGACATCCGGCGTACGGTGGCGCGTCTCATCGGCATCTACTGAGCCGCGCATCGTCGGTCAGGAAGGCCCCGGCTCACATGTCCAGCGTCGCCTTCCAGGGGCGCTGCTTGATGCTGAGGCGGACGGCCTCGGTGCTCACGCCGAGCACGGTGAGGAAGATGGCCATGCGCACGCTCAGGCCGTTGTCGGTCTGGTGGAAGATCGCCAGGCCGGGCAGGTCGTCCACGTCGTTGGACAGGTCGTAGGCGTCGGGACGCGAGTCGCGGGGCAGCGGGTGCATGATCACGATGTCCAGGTTGTCGGCGCGCTCCAGATGCGCCCGGTCGAGCAGGCTGCCCGCCAGCGCGGCCGACAGCGACGCGTCCATGCGCTCGCGCTGCACGCGCGTCGCGTAGACGGCATCGGCGCCGCGCACCGCGTCCTCGACGCTGGGGCACACGGTGATGCTGTGCCCGCGCTCGGTGGCGTGCCGCGCCACGGCGGCCGGCAGCTCCAGCCCGGGCGGGGCGAACAGCGTGAAGCGCACGTGCTCGTACAAGCTCATGAGCATGATCAGGCTGTGGACGGTCCGTCCGAACTTCAGATCGCCCAGGATCGCCAGCGAACACCCGTCCACCGACTTTCCCCTCGCGGCAAGCTCTTTCTCCAGCGTGTAGCAGTCGAGCAGCGCCTGCGACGGATGCTCGCCGGCGCCGTCGCCCGCGTTGATCACCGGCACGACCGACGCGGCCGCGAACTGCGCCACCGAGCCGATGTCGGGGTGACGCACCACGAGGACGTCCGAATAGCCGGACACCACCCGCGCGGTGTCGGCGATCGATTCGCCCTTGGCCATCGAGCTGAACGTGAAGCCCGTCGTCGTGGTCACCTCGCCGCCCAGGCGCAGGAACGCCGACTCGAAGCTCAGGCGCGTGCGCGTGCTCGGCTCGAAGAACAGGCTGCCGAGCATCGCGCCGTCCAGCACCGTGCACACGCCGTGGCGCGCGGCGATGGGCGACACGGCATCGGCGACCTCGAACAGCGCCTCCAGCCCCTCCCGGTCGAACTGGGCAACGCTGAGCAGGTGCCGTCCCTGCGCGAACGGCGGCAGGACGGACGCAGCCACGGGTGCGTCAGTTCTTCTTCTTGTTGGCGCCGGTCTCGCGCTCCCACATGGACAGCTGGGCCTCCAGCGCCTTCATCAGCTCGAAGACCTGGCTCGGTGGGATGCGCACGCGCGAGGTGATGACGGCGTCCAGGATCACCTGGTCGCCGCTGGCGTGCGGCGGGTCGGAGAACGTCGCGAAGTCGAGCACGAAGGCGTCCGTGCTGTGCCAGACGCGGATGAAGTCGGCGTAGTTGCCCCCGGCCAGCTCCTTGGGCAACTTGCATTGGATCTGCTGGTTGCTGGACTGCGGGTTCGGTTGATCGGCCATGTGGCCCACCCTACCCCAGCACAACCTCGCACATGCGAGGATTGGTGGGCGTGACGGTCTGGACCGGCCCGGTCAGGTGTGCGAGCAGCACGTCGGACGCGGCGTGGTCGGCGTCGGCGCCCAGCCACACCTGCACGTCGCCGGGCTCGACGATGCGCAGCACGTCCAGGTCGGCGTAGGCCAGCCGCGTCGCCGGGATGCGCATGCGCACGGGGACGGACGCGCCGGCGTCCACCGGCACCCGCACGAAGCCGAGCAGCTGGCGGGCCGGGCGGGCCACCTGCGCCGCCACGTCGTGCGCGTAGACCTGCAGCAGGTACGTGCCCGGACGGGCGCCGGTGTTGGCCACCGTCGCACACACCTCGACCCAGCCGTCCGTGGGGATGTCCAGGCTCGTCAGCGCGAAGTCGCGCACCTCGAAGGTCGTGTAGGCCAGGCCGTGGCCGAAGCTGTACGTCGGGGCGCAGTCGATCGACGAGACGCCGTTGGGGTCGCCGAGCGTGGCATGCAGGTACGTGTACGGCGACGTGCCGGTCGAGCGGGGCACGCACACGGGCAGGTGTCCGGACGGCTCGATGCGTCCCGACAGCGCCCCTGCCAGCGCCGCGGCGCCCGCCTCGCCGGGGAAGAACGCCTGCAGCGTGGCGGCCGCGCGCGCGGCCAGGTCGCCGATGGCGTACGGACGTCCCGTGATCGCCACCAGCACCACCGGGCGCCCGGTGGCCAGCAGCGCCTCGACGAGCTCGGTCTGGCGTCCGGGCAGGTCGAGCGAGCCGGCGTCGCAGCCCTCGCCCGACGTCCCGGCGCCGAACAGGCCCGACTGGTCGCCGACCACGGCGATCACCACGTCGGCGTCCTGAGCCGCCGCCACGGCCGCCGCGATGTCCGCGTCGTCCCCGCCCTGGACGGGGCACCCGAGCGCGTGCGTCACCGTGGCGCCGGGGTATTCGGCGCGGACGGCGTCGAGCACCGTCGGCGCGTCCAGGCGGCGCTCGGTGTCGGGGTGGTGCATCAGCACGTGGTTGACGAAGCTGTAGCAGCCGAACAGCGCCTCGGCGCGGTCGGCGTTGGGGCCCACGACGGCCAGCTTCAGGCCCGGACGCGGGGCGAGCGGCAGCAGGCCGGACGGGTTGTCGAGCAGGACGATGCTCTCGGCCGCGAGGGCGGCGGCGGTCGCCCGGTGCGCGGGCGGGTCGAGCGTGGCGGGCACGTCGGCGGCCAGCGCCTCCAGCCGGGCGATCTCGGCGTCGATGTCCAGCAGGCCCAGGGCCGCCTTCTGCGTCAGCACGCGCAGGCAGGCGCGGTCCACGGCCTCGACCAGGCCCGGGTCGTCCGCGATGAGGTTCAGCAACGGTTCCCGGTTGCACACGCCCGTGGGCAGCTCGACGTCGTTGCCGGCCCGCAGCGACGCGGCGCCCGCGGCGCCCAGGTCGTCCACGATGCCGTGCTGGCGCTGGAGAAACTCCACGCCGAAGTAGTCGGAGACGACCGTGCCGGTGAAGCCCCACTGGTCGCGCAGCAGACCGGTGAGGTAGCCGTGGTGCGCGTGCATCGGCACGCCGTCGATGTCGACGTAGGCCGGCATGACCGAGCCCGCGTGGCCGTCCAGCACCGCCATCTCGAACGGGATGGCGAAGACGTCCAGCATCTCGCGCGGCCCGGCGTGCACGGGCGCGAGGTTGCGTCCGCCCTGGGAGGCCGAGTAGCCCATGAAGTGCTTGAGCGTCGCGACGATGCCGCGGCTTTGCAGCCCGCGGACGTACGCGGTGGCCAGCTCGCCGATGAGGTACGGGTCTTCGCCCATCGTCTCTTCGACGCGGCCCCAGCGCACGTCGCGGACGACGTCCAGCACCGGCGCCAGGCCCTGGTGGATGCCGAGGGCTGCCATCGTCTCGCCGATCTGCGCGCCCATCGTCTCGACGATGGACGGATCGAACGTGGCCGCCCAGGCCAGCGGGGTGGGGTACGTGGTGGCCGTCCAGCTGTTGAGGCCCGTCAGGCACTCCTCGTGCGCGAGCACGCCGATGCGGGCGCGCGTGTTGTCGGCGACCCAGCGCTGGTAGCCGAGCAGCCGGGCCAGGCCCTCGGCGGGCGTGATCGGGGCGGTGCCGTAGACGCGGGTCAGCTGCCCCAGGCCGTGGGCGGCCACGTCGGTGAAGTCGCCAGCCGGCTTGGCCGAACCCATCTCGGGGGCGACGACGCCGCCGGTCTTGTCGGCGTGTATCCACAGGCCCTGCAGCTGCGCGAGTTTCTCGTCCAGGGTCATGCTGGCGAGCAGGTTCTGCGCGGCGCTCGTCGCAGCGTCGGTGCTGGACATGAGTTCATCCTTCCGTCGGGGCCGGATTCCTGAGACGATCACGAAACTTACGCGATCCGTTGCGGCGGTTTCCTCAAGCGGCGAAGAACCGGTCACAGCGTCAGATGCCTGGCTGTCATCATGTCACGCTCTGACGCAGGAATCGAGGTTTTCGGAAAGTTTCGCGTCAGTTGTGCTTCAATGAGTTTCGTGGCAGACAGCAGGATTACGCTCGCCGAGATCGCCGAGGAGGCGGGCACCTCGGTGGCGACCGTCTCGAAGGTGTTGAACGGGCGTCCCGGCGTGAGCGACACCCAGCGCTCGCGCATCTCGCGCCTGCTCACCGACAACGGGTATCACCGCCGCGGCGCCAACCTGCGCAGCCCGGCGCGGCTGATCGACGTGGTCGTGCGCGGCATCGACACGCAGTGGTCGTCCAAGATCCTGGTCGGGGCCGAAGAGGAAGCCGCGACGATGGGCATCGGCATCGTCGTCACCGTCACGCACGGACGCACGCTGGGCAACCGCCGCTGGCTGTCCGCGCTGGCCCAGCGGCACACCGACGGCCTCGTGCTGGTCGTCTCGCGGCTCAACCAGGGCATGGATGCCGAGCTGGCCCGCCTGCGCATCCCGTACGTGCTCGTCGATCCCATCGGGACGACGACCGTGAGCGTGCCGGTCGTCGGCGCGTCCAACTACGCGGGCGGACGGGCCGCCACCGAGCATCTGCTCGGCCTGGGGCACCGGCGCATCGGCGTCATCACCGGCGATCCCGACCTGGCCTGCTCGCAGGAGCGCGTGGACGGCTACCGCGCTGCGCTCGGGCGCGCGGGCATCCCGGTCGATCCGACGCTGATCCGCATCGGCAACTTCCTGACGCAGGGCGGCCACGACAAGGCCCTGGAGCTGCTGCGCCTGCCCGATCCGCCGACCGCCATCTTCGCCGGCTCGGACATGCAGGCGTACGGCGTCTATCAGGCCGCCAAGCAGCTGGGGCTGCGCATCCCCGACGATCTGTCGGTCGTCGGCTTCGACGACGTCGACATGTGCAAGTGGCTCAACCCGCAGCTGACGACGATTCACCAGCCGATCGAAGAGATGGCCCGCGAGGCCACGCGCATCCTGATGTCGCTGGCCTATCGCGGCATCACGCCGCTGCGTCCCAAGGTCGAAATGGCCACCTCGCTGATCGTCCGGGAATCGACGGCGCGGCTGCACTAGCGTGGTCGCCATGAGCGATGCATGTCGGATCAGTCTGAGCGGCCAGGAGGCCGTGATCGCGCCCGTCGGGGCCAAGCTGTGCCAGTATCGGGTGAACGGCGCCGATGCCGTCGTCGGGTTCGAACCCGGCGCGACCCCGCCCGCGTTCAACGGCGCGGTGCTGGCGCCGTGGCCCAACCGGCTGCGCGACGGGGTGTTCACCTGGGACGGCGTGCGCTACCAGCTGCCGATCACCGAGCCCGACCGCATGACGGCGCTGCACGGCCTGATGTGCTGGCACCGGTGGGGCGTCGTGGATCGGGACGCGGCGTCGGTCACGCTGGGGCTCGACCTGCCGCCGCAGCCCGGCTGGCCGTTCCGGCTGCGTCTGGAGGTGCGCTACGCGCTGTCGAACGACGGGCTGGCGATCGAGGTCGTGACAAGCAATCTGGGACAAACTGCACTGCCGTACGGCGTCGGGTTCCACCCGTGGCTGTCCACCGGCGGGGCCAGCCTGGACGACTGCACGCTGCAGCTCGACGCGGCCACGCACATCGTCGCCGACGAGCGGCTGCTGCCCGCGGGGGCCGAGCCGGTGGCGGGCGCGTACGACCTGCGCAGGCCGTCCTCGCTGGCCGGGCTCGACCTGGACGACGCCTGGGCCGATGCGCTGCCCGACGCGTCCGGACGGGCGTGGGGGTGCCTGGCCCGGCCCGACGGTCGCAGCGTGTGCGTGTGGATGCAGGCGCCGCTGACCTGCTGGCAGGTGTGCACGGGCGACCATATCGATGGGTTCCGGCGCGTCGGCGTGGCCGTCGAGCCGATGACCTGCCTGGCGGATGCGTTCACCACCGGTGAGCACCTGATCCGGCTGGAGGCGGGTTCGTCCCACCGCGTGCGGTGGGGCATCCAGATGTGCTGAGCCGGAGGCGCTAGGCGCGGGCCACGCGCCGAGCCAGCGCGGCGATGCCGCCGACCAGGCAGCCGATCGAGACGATCCAGCCGGGCAGCCAGGTGGCGTCCAGGATCGCCCGGCCGCTGCTGCCGGCCCAGAACGGGCTGGACGGCGTATAGGCGCGCGAGAACATGACCGCCCCGCCCGTGTGCTGCACGAAGGCGCACACGGCGAAGACCACGACCGCGGCCGCGATCAGTACGATGCCGAGCACCGGGCTGCGCCGCAGGGTTGGGGTCGGCTCGGATTCGGGCATGTCCCACGCGAACAGCTGCTGGTCGCCGCTCGGATGCGGCATCGAGCGGATGTCGATGCGCGACGGGTCGTCGTCGGACACATCGGGGGCGGGCTGCGCATACGGAGCCATCTGGGCGGCCTCGGGTGGTGCCCAGGTGGGCGCGACAGTCGGTTCGGGTTCGGGTTCGGGTTCGGGCTCGGTGTCGCCGCGGCGAGGGGTGGACGGCTCGGCGTCGGAATCGTCCGGCACGGGGTCCGTTTCGGCGTCCGGCGCCCTGACGTCGGCGTCGGCCGCGGCGTGCGCCGGGGCCTGCGCGTCGTCGGGGACGTCCTCGTCCGGGGTGACAACAGGCTCGTCCGGGGCGACCGGTTCGTCCGGAATCGGTTCGTCCGGAATCGGCTCGGGTGTGGCAGGCGCGGTGCGCTCGGCGACGGCCTGGCGCACGGAGGCGTCACCCACCTGGTTCAGCCAGGCGAGCAGATCCGGGTAGGTGTTCGGGTGCCGCGCGATCTGGCCCCACAGGGCGGGGTACTTTTGGGCGATGGCCATCAGATCCAGCGGACTGGTCGTCGGGTCGCCCAGAGCAGCGGCAGCCTGGGGCTGATCAGTGAAAGCAGTCATTGCTTCTCTCATTCGCGGGGATCTGAAACCGGTGGCGATTGAGGCTCCACGCGTTGTCGGGAGCAACGAACCCGATTGTGCCCTTATCACCGATTCCTGTCAATGAGTATGGCGCATTTTGCCGGTCACCGCACGTCGGCGAGGGATCGATGATCGCGGTCTCAGGCGTGCGGAGGGCGGAAAACCGGGAATGCGTGAAACATCCGTTCGCTGTCGGCGTACCCATGTTTAGTGCTGTCTTTAGGGTAAGGACGGCGCCGGGCTCGCCGCAGGGGCGGGCGTCGTCCTCATTTCGTTTTTTATTGAACCGATCTGTGCGGTGAGACTGCCGATCAGCATGAGTGCCGCGCCGACCCACCCGCGCAGCGGCAGCGACTCGTGCAGCAGCAGGACGCCGCCGACGGCTCCGAAGACGGCCTCCAGCGCCATGATCAGCGCCGCCGGGGTCGGCTGGGCGTCGCGCTGGGCGACCACCTGCAGCGTGTAGGCGATGCCGACCGAGATGAGGCCGCCGTAGAGCAGGGGCCAGACCGATTCGCCCATGCCCTGGAACGGCGCCGGCTCGCGCCACAGCGCCAGCACGCCGCTGAACACCGCGCACCAGCCGAACTGTGCGGATGCGAAGCGCAGCGGGTCCAGGTGCGTGCCCAGGTGGTCGATCAGCAGGATCTGGACGGCGAACGCCAGCGCGCAGCCCAGCAGCAGCAGATCGCCGGGCTTCAGCGTGAGCGTGCCGGTGACCGCGATCAGGTAGAGCCCGGTGACGGCCAGCACGACGGCGATGGCCATCGACCAGTGCACGCGGCGCCCCCAGAACAGGCCGAGCAGCGGCACGAAGACCAGGTACAGCCCGGTGACGAAGCCCGCGTCGCTGGCGGTGACGGTGACCAGCCCCACCTGTTGCAGGTTGACCGCGACCGTCAGGGCCACGCCGATCGGCAGCGCGGGCACCAGCACGGCCCGGGTCGCGGCCCGGCGCTGCGCGGAGGGGGTGTGGCGCACGCCGTCCACAATCTGGATGATGATGACCAGCAGCACGGCGCCCATCGCGAACCGGACGCTGCTGAACGTGTACGCGCCCATGCGCTCGGCGCCCAGCCGCTGGGCCGTGAACGCCAGGCCCCACAGCACCGCCGCGAACACCAGCAGCGCGTTGGCGCGCGCGGTGCGGGACAGGCCGGTCACGGGCGCACGACCAGCACGGGCATCGCGTCGAAGTCGGTGTCCCAGGTGCCAACGCTCGCGTTGTGCTCGATCGCGATGGCGGCGATGTAGGCGTCCGAGATCAGGTTGCCGTGGGCGTTGAGCATCTGGCACAGCGTCGTGAACGAGTCGAGCGGGCCGGTCAGTGCGCGCACGTCGGCGCGGTAGTTGGGATGGTTGCGGACGGCGTTCATGAAGGTGCGAATCTGCGACCAGGGCTGTGCCTGCCCCACTGCTTTGGGGTTGGTGACGGTGCGGATGAGGCCGCTCCATACGACATCAGGGATGGCCACATCGCCGCGCTGGAGGCAATCCTCCAGGAAACATCGGGATCTCGCGTGGTGCGAGTGTCCGGTGTAAGCCGCGGCGACCAGGATGTTGACGTCGAGGATGATCATGCCTGGCTCTTTTCTTCCGCCTCAGTCTCGTCGAGGAAGTCGAGCAGTGCCACGTTCGATGTGAGATCGATTGGTGCGATCCACTCCCCATCCATCACCGGCAGCCAGCCGTGTTTCGGCTGCTCATCGCCGCAGGTCTGGACGATGGCGTCGGCGACGACCTTCTCCTTGGTCACCTTGTGTCCGATGCTCTTCTCGTGGGCGACCTTGGCGTCGAGCAGGTCGGCGACCCGCTTGTCGAGGCGGACGCTGATCTGGACGCGTTCGCGCGTGGGGGTTGGCATGGTTTCTCCTCTGCATGCAGCTTGTACCACACATGCTAGCAGCTGGCACTGTGAGTGGCACCACGAAAGTGAACCGCGAAGCGGGTGCCGAAAAGTGTCGGTGCGGCCTGCGAGGATTGGTTCAGGAGGCAGACGACATGACCGACCCGACCCAGGCTCCGCAGACCGAGATCGTGCTGTACCAGACCGACGACGGCGGCACACGCATCGACGTGCGCATGGTGGACGAGACCGTCTGGCTGTCGCTGGACCAGATGGCCGAACTGTTCCAGCGGGACAAGTCGACCATCTCGCGGCATATCGCCAACGTGTTCGGCGAGGGCGAGTTGGAGCGCGGGGGAACTGTTGCGGATTTTGCAACAGTTCAGATGGAGGGGGCTCGCAAGGTGACGCGGCAGGTCACCTACTACAACCTGGATGTCGTCATCTCGGTCGGCTACCGGGTGAAGTCGCTGCGGGGCACGCAGTTCCGCCGCTGGGCGCTGGGCGTGCTGAAGGAGTACCTGGTCAAGGGCTTCGCGATGAACGACCAACTGCTCAAGCAGGCCGGCGGCGGGGCGTACTGGCGCGAGTTGCTGGATCGCATTCGGGACATTCGTTCGTCCGAAAAGGTCTTCTACCGCCAGGTGCTGGATCTGTACGCGACCAGCGTCGACTACGACCCACGTGCGCCGCAGAGCGTCCAGTTCTTCGCCATCGTGCAGAACAAGATGCACTACGCGGCTCACGGTCACACCGCGGCCGAGATCGTCCGGCAGCGGGCCGACGCCGTCCAGCCGTTCATGGGTCTGACAAGCTTCGACGGAGCGCGTCCGCATCGCGGTGACGTGGCCGTGGCCAAGAACTATCTCACCGAAGACGAGCTGGCGACGCTCAACCGCATGGTGTCGGCCTTCCTCGATCTGGCTGAACTGCGGGCCATGCGGCACGTGCCGATGTACATGAAGGATTGGCTCGTTGAACTCGACGATTTCGCCTCCCGCTACGGCAAAGGCGTGCTGCCCGGGCCCGGTGCCGTCAGCCACGAGCGGGCGGTGGAGCATGCCACCACCGAGTATGAGGCGTATGTCGCGCGCCTGGCCGACGACCCATCGCCTGCCGAGCTCGACTACCTGGAAGCCATCAAGACCGCCCAGCACCGCATCGAGAAGGGTGACAAGAGCAGCGCCTGAGCGCCCAGTTGCAGTTACCGCAGTCACTCAATCGGAGGCAACTCATGACGACGACACTGGATGGTGGCGCGGACCGCAAGCGCGAATGCGCCCGACGCCGTCTGGTGCGGCGGGTTCGGCTAGGCCGACCAGGGGCCCCAGTCTGCGCGCGCCTCGTCGAGCCAGGCCAGGTCGGCGTCCTCCGCGTCGCGTTCGGACGACGTCTTGGCATCCGACTGCGGTTCCTGGCCCGGATATTGGCGGTTGCCAGTGTCGAAGTGTTGGAGGATATCCGTCTCTTCCTCGTCGAAGAGCCGATCGAGTTCCTCGCTGTCGGTCCATGCCTTGTCTGTCATGATGAGCTTCCCTGTTCTCTCGGGCGTGCTGTGCATCGTGAAGTCTGCTGCGAACAGCCTATCGTTCGGACGGCTGGCGATCCGGCGTCAGTCTGATCGCCCCACCGAGTTGGTGTCTCGTCCCCTAGCCAGCAAGTGCTGGGTCGGCCAGGTGGATGGCCTTGTCGGCGCGGCGACCGAGACGGCGCGCCTGGCCGATCTGGAAGTCGAGGTGCGCGATCTGCTGTCCGCGTAGCGTCAGAGCCAATTCAGTTGGCGCAGATGGGCGAGCGCCACCTCGATGTGTGGCCGGGTGAACAGGTTCGCCTTGCGCTTCGTCCATCCGGCAACCTGACTGGTGATCGCATCGATGTCATCCGGGTCGACGCCTTCGTGCTTGACGAGCCAATGGATGGTGCCTAGCAGCTCCATGCCATACATGGAGTCGAACCCATCGGTCAACTCCATGACCCGGTCGATGCGCTGGCGGGTCTCGGGGAATGCCTCCAGCACGGCCGATGCCTTGTCGCAGGCTCCGGGCAGCAGTTCGAGGGACGAGTCGAGCGGCCGGTTGGCGCCGTCGCCGAAGCCGACGGTATATGTGCCTTCGGTGAAGATCATCACGTGTCGCAGTTGGTCGGCGTAGGGCCCATAAAGCCCTCGGATGAACCGCAGGTTGAGTGGTTGCCCGGCCTCCTGGAGGAAGTACATGAGTTTCTGCACCTCGATCAAGGACGGCTTGCCATCGATCACCATGGTCAGGTAGCGCCCGAGTGCGTCGACGAAGGCGGCCGTGTTCTCGCTCAGCGGCTTGGCTGGCGTGGCTGTGACCATCTGACGGGGGTCAGGGGCACCCTGGGGTTCGTAAAGCAAGACTTGCACATCGGACAGGCCACCAAGACCGGTCAGGATGGCCTGCCTGACCTGCGGCCAGGGGAGCCCGCCGTTGCCGGCCCCGAGCGGCGGCACGGCGATCGAGTGGATGTTGCGTTCCCGGATGACGCGGGCCAGATCGGTCAGGCCTGCCTCCACGTCGGTAATCCGCGACCGTGAGCGCCAATGACGCTTGGTTGGGAAGTTCACGATGTAGCGCGGCCCGGTGACGGCACCCGTCTCCCAGACCAGCATGCGCCCGATCTGGACGGTGCCGGCCTTGCAGGCGCGACGGTAGTCGTCGTACATGGCGGGGAATCGGCGGCGGAATCGCAGGGCGATGCCCTTGCCCATGACGCCTTCCGTGTTGATGGTGTTGACGAGGGCATCTGCATCGGACTGCAGCAGGTCTCCGGTCACGGTCTCGATCATCGTTTCTCCTGGTGCCATTCGGAGTCGCACAGCAGTCCGTCACGCACGATCTGGGCCAGATGACTCACGTGCGTGAAGTGGTAGACCGGGTGCTCAAGCGTGGGTTCGGCCATGGCTCCTCCTTCCATCACCCATCCTGTCAGCCACCTCCGACAGTTTTTCGAGGGGCCGGACGGGCCGGTCGAGGCGGGGCGGTCAGGCGTCGATCAGCTCGTGGACGGTGTCGCCGCCGACTTCAAGCTCGTCGATGCCCGCGGCCACGTGGGCCTGGTTGGCCGGGGCGTGGAACAGATCGGCCGCGATCTGGAAGGGCAGGCGCTGCTCACGCACGGTCGTGGCCGCAAAACACGAGATCAGCGCCGACACCGGGATGTACACCCGGGCGGAGAACTCGCATAGCTGTCGGTACAGGTCTTCATCCATGCGGATGCTCACCGTCTTGGTCGCCATCGCGCACCTCCCTGCGCCATATCTTATGACAAAGCGATGCTTATTGCCTGCAATTGACATAACCGTCGGGCTCTGCCTGTGACGCTGTCTGCCTGGCCGACGCGGCGACGTGCCGACCGTGGGACAAAGAGGCTTTCAGAGGCTCAAAATCGACCAAGAAGTGTCGATTTCCGACGTCTGGCTGCGCGATTGTCCCGCCGATTGCGGGTAGACGATTGCCGCGTGATCCACACGGTGGGCGACGGGCGCATCGTCATCGTCGTGGTTGCCGTGGGGCACCGCTCGTAGGTCACAGCGCGGCGAGTTTCGAGCGCATCTGATGTTCGAACTGGTCCATGGGGACCAGTCGCTCTGGGTGTTCAGCGGCCTCGCGACGCGATTGATCCAGATGTCGCTTGAGGGCTCCTGGGGTATCGGGCAGGATGCCCGTCGATTGCGGCAGCGCATCGACA